>UMBZ01030766.1_pt1 | contig 18698 bp, 14 predicted proteins | sample 1964091 | NCBI WGS metagenome assembly UMBZ01 (sample SAMEA4835954, study PRJEB28245) | human gut metagenome | biome: gut microbiome; material: fecal sample | place: Denmark | collected 2008
AGAAGTAGTCGATAGCCTGACGATCAATGTCGTTTAGCGTGGCTCCGGCGACTGGCATATCATCCCATGACCATCCCATCTTTTTCAAGATAAAGTTCTGCAATGCCAGTCCTTTTAATTCTTGCTTGGTAGAACCACTACGATAGTGGTAAGCACCACGGTAAGCCACAGGCACATTGCTTGGTGTCACCACAATCTCGATGTATTCCTTTTTGCCCTCTGTGAGCAAGTTTACATCTTCCACGATACCAAGGTAGTTCACTATCTTGTTAGGAATGTCTTCCATCAGTCTCTTGGCATCAGGCAGACCGATCACTTGTTTTTCATCGTTTACTCCGATAAAAATGCGACCGCCTTGTGCATTGGCGAAACCGCATATCCATTTCAGGTATTCGTCTCGCCAAGATTCCTTGTATTCTATATTTTGACTTTCACTAAGCATATCGTGTTCATTGTTAAAGCGTAAAAACCATTTCGGCAAGGTTGCCGTTTACTTTATACTCATTCTTATTGTTTGGTATTTCTCCCATCTCGTCGTCGACGATGATGCCAAAACTCTGTCCCCGCGCGTCGTTATATATATAATAAGGTGGGATGGGCGTCGCCGTGCGGCTCTGCGCCCTGGCTTTGGCGGCACAGTCGTCCGACAAGGTAACCACTCTTCGGGCGATCCTGACAGCCTCCATCGGGCTGATGTCCTTGGCATGCGCCGCAGGGAAAGGGCCGCCAGCATGCTCACTACGGCAGCCACCACAGTCACAGTATGGCTGTGCCACACTGCAAGTCTAAGTATTCGTGCGATATCTTTCATTTCCATTGTTCTATATGTAGATTCAGACATAGGGCATTTGGTTTCAAAAGCATTGTGCATGGCTTCGGAGACATCGCGCATGGTCTCGTAATTATTGCGCTTGTCTTCAAAAGCGGTTGCAAAGATAGTACTTTTTTTGCTGATAGGTAGTTGATACCTTGGGGTCTGAGGATATAAGTTTATAGATAGCTCTTTGGGCTTTAACGAACTCTTTTGTGTCGTTGGCGAACTCTTTTAATGACTTTGTATCTTCTGTTGTGACTTTTAGTATGCTTGTTTTCAATTTGCTGCTGCTTGCGTAGGCGGTAGCTTCGCCAATAAGAGTTTCTATATTCATATCCTCAGTTTATTCTTTACCTGTATTATGAAAATTTTCATGTACCATCTTAGGCATTTGTTGAATTATTTTTCCTTGTAGGAGTTTTCCATTCTTTTTTTTGTTGCCTCTAATTCCATCCTTACTCCACGTTCCCCATTGCTTGAAGAAAAATGGAATGGCATTATCTTCTGCTTGTCGTTTAATATTTAACACCCACTCCTCTTTCATAGGACGTGCAATCGGTCCGCTTTCTCCTCCAACGATAATCCAATCTATTCCTTTTAAATCGAGTGTACCCAAATCACACAATAGTGGTTCGCAAGATAGAAATTTAACGGTGGCAGAAAGGGGGCGTAATACATCAATTCTGAACTTGGTTGATATATCCTCAACAGTTGTACCTAACCATACATTATAAGGAATAGTTCGAGAGTTAAAATATTCAGCCATTCTTTCTGCTCGTTTAGTTAAAATCTGATATGTATGTTGTGGAGTTTTACTTATTACTTTCATAACTTCATCAACAAACTCAAAAGGAACATCTTCATGAAAAAGGTCTCCCATTGAGCAAACAAATACAACAGAAGCCTTTCGCCATTTTAGTGGTTCTTCTAACGCTTCTGGATGAATTGTATTTTTGAATCCATTCCTATACTTATAATTACCCATTGCAAACAGTCTGCGTGCCATAGCTTCAGCATAGCAGTGTTTACATCCATTAGAACGTTTAGTACACCCTGTTACAGGATTCCATGTTCGTTCTGTCCATTCTATCTTTGTTGCTCTCATTTTACTACAATTGTATATTCACTTACTTTATGAATATTTGTTGCCTGTTTGTTGAATTTGCCAATTATATCAACTTTTTTGTTTTCAATTAGTTCCGAAATTGCTTTAACATACAGGGATGGTTCGCAACCATTCTGTAATGCAAACTTTAATCCTAATTTGTTGTTGGTAACATTTCCTAAAAGTATTTCTTTTTTAATTTCTTCTAATACACGTTGTTTCTTATTGGTATTTGAAGGGTCAAAGAACAATGAGCCTAGCTCAAAATCATTCTCAATGTTACAATTAGACTCGCCTGCAAGTTTATCATGTTTCCAACATACCTTTAAAAACTTTTCCATTCCTAAAGTGTGGTTTGTACCGAATATTAAGCCATAATAGTTTTTCCCTTTTTGAATAGTATATGAGTGAAGATAATATTCCTTATTTGCAGGAATAAGACTTCTAAAATAATCGGTGATAACTCTATGGCACTCTTTTGGCTGTGATTCATCGAAATTGATTTTTTCCTTATGAAAATAATTAGTCACAGCTGGTAGTTCACTAAATCTTTTGATAAAAGAAGAAGCGATGAAAAATATGAAATCTGTTTTGGGAAAGCTAATTAACTTAACAAATATATCATCAGCTATTTGCTTAAATCCGTATTGGTCTAAAAGAACAAATTTTGCACTATTCTTATCTTCCAAATTTTGAAGTAACTTTGTACTTTTTATTAGTGTCGTGAAATCTGCACTTTTGAAAAAGATATGTCTATTAAAGGGACATTTGAAGGAACATCCCTTTTGACAATTTTGTATATAATTAGATATATTGGATTCAAGTTCTTCCTCTTTATGAGTTAGCAATTCATTGAATCCAAAATATACTTGTGGCGCATTTTGTTTAGATAAATAGGTACAATGTTGCTTGTCTTTACCTTTAGCCTCTTGCAATAAAATAAGCGGTGAACCATTGTTCCCTATTGCATCCATACCACTACCTGCAAACATATCATAAATAAATATATTTGTTATATACTTATTATAAATGAATACAGGATACCATTCACGAAAACATTCTTGAAAAATTTCCAGCTTTAATTTGGTTTCTTCCGTAAATACTTTTTTATTTATATCCTTTGCCATGTTTTTTCTAATGATTATTTGTTACACAAATCTGATTTATTTGAGAACTGAGCATCATATCTTGTATTAGGAGTATATTCTTTCTTAGAAGAATGTAACCCTGTAGAAACCATTTCACTAGGTGTGTCAATATCAACGACGACATACATTTCTGTTGTGCTAACATTCTTGTATATACCAACAGGCAGTTTTTTGACTGACTTTATAAGTTGAACGCTCTTCACATGGAAAAGATGCTGATCGACATCTTTACGAGTATGGAACAGCACATATCCAATGGATTGCAAGTTCTCTGCAATTTCTATACCGTCTCTTGTGTATTTGATACCGACAGCAAGTTTCCCTGTTGGCAGGAACTTTTGTTTCTTTCCTTCGTAGTTCTCCATCATCACCATTAATACACCATTTTTTGTTGCGTCAGCAACGGGTAAGTATCCTTCGGCTATAGGCTTTTGCAGAACCTTGTCAGGGTGTTCGCCAAGTCTACAATCTGCTACAAAGAAATATTTCTTCAATTCACTTAGCAGTTGTTCATTCTCCGCCTTGTTCACTTCTGTTGTAGTATCTAATGCTAAAGAATATACACTCTTATCTGTAAATGGAGTATATACTTTGCCAAGCAACTCTTTAAAATGTGTCTTGATGTATTCTTCGCCATTCACATCGGGATGTGCCTTCATCGCATAGAAGTCGTAATCCTTTTGTAGCCATTCTTGTATTTCTGTGCGAAAACGTTCACGAATGTTATGCTTCCATTGCGTCTTTTGATCCGTGTTATTTCTTGCATAGAGCGACAGGACAAAAAGAAAGTTTACATCATAATGGAACAGAAGCAAGGTGTCGCGGTCAAACAAGCGGTTGTTGAATTGTACTTGTTTGTGACGGTTCTTCTTGCGATCTGTCTTTTCGATACCATCATTCGTATAGTCAAAACTTTCGTCCATTTTTGCTGACACAAAGAAGTTCGGAATGATATTATATCCTTCCGTCACATCATCACGAAGACGAATGCCCGACTCCGTTGTATTACCATTATTGAAAATGTCAAGATTCCATTGAATGACATTTCTTGCGTAGGTGTATTGCTTGTAGATGGATTCTGAGCCGAGTTCATGCCCCATCTTGTAATACTTGCTGTCACCTATATAATAGGTCTGCTTGTTCTCGCTTTCAATCAAACTTTTGGCTGTAAATAAGTGGTCAACGATTTTTCCATCCTCTTGCTTTTTCTCCATTCCATCTGGCAATGGATTGTCACCAATTAACTCGTCTATAATAGCCTCGAATACAATATAGAAATTCTTGACCAACAGATATTCTTTCTGCTCTGTCGTTATGAATACTTGTCGTGCTTCATCAAAGAAAGCGTAGCACAACTGCCACAATTGCAATGCTTTGTCAGAAAAATACTTATACTTGATTTGGCGTAAACGTGTTTTGCCAAAACCATTCAAATAAGTTTCGAATCGTTTGCCTGTTATCAACTGAAATTGGCAATATATTTCTTTAGAAAATCCATAAGTATCACCAATATAATTCAAGATAGAGAAGTAGATGATAAGCAACTCTTCGTCAAAATTGATTTGATGTTTCTTGTTGACAGGATTCAAGTAGATAGGTTGTCCATCTTGCACGATGGCAGTTTGTGTACCAATGGTTCGAATCCAATTGATTTTGTTTAAACCACTGTGTAAGTTCCTTACAATGAAAAAGAAGAAACTTTGGTTGTCACGGTTGAATTGCAACAATGACAGAAGAATATCAAGAAAAGTATTGCTCAATCTGCGTTGACCATTACCAACTTGGGCTATTTGTGAATGATATACAATATCGGTATCGTTGCGTTTGTCGTTTTTGTAAACTACTATGGCACGATAAATCCAAACAGCAAACTTGTAGAGAAAATTTCTCTCAACAGCGTCAAGAGGATTGTTCTCATCCAAATTGGCAATGCTTTCTGGCTTATACTTTCCAAATACAAGTTCTTGCCCCACTACATCTTTGAGCAATACCTTGGGAAGGATAAAGACACAATCTTTCAGTAGAGTATTATAGAAATACCCTACATAATGAACGGATACCTTGCCCTCAACATTCTCTAAAGCGTCAATACTGTAAAGAATGTCCTTTATGTCGGCTACGTTATATTGATACTCTTCTATCAGTATGCGCATTATTAATTGTTTTCTTCTGTAATGGTTATGCCCAGGTTTGCTTCGTTAACAGCTTGAATAAACTCATTGATGGAATCCTTCAATGATGGTTTGGCAGAATTGTGCATCCATCCGTCTTTATTGACCCAAAGGGAAGTTCCGTCGGAGCAGTCAATTTTGTAAGAATAACTGATGTCACGTTGGTTCATCTTGCTAATATCTTCTTTATTAGCTACAATCCAACTACGTGTTGAACACCTTTTGAATGGCTCCCAAATATCAATAATGTCTTGTGCTGTTAAATTTCCATGTTGATTGACATATTCCTCTATGGCTGTATAAGGTATGGCATTTATCTTTTTGATTTCTTTGCCGTTTACCTTAATAATAGAAGTAGTGTTGATGGTATCATCTGTTGACATAATTTCCGTAGCGATAATCTCAATACCCAAGTTCTTTAGGAACAAGGCGACTTTCTTTTCAACGACTTTTGAGTTTTTACCCTCTGAAGTGTAGAATTTATCGAAAGACAACTTGCTACCATCCTCATCATTGAAAATAGTATCACCAAACTCATAGTCCTTAAACACATCGTTCCACAGATAAAAGATAACCTTACCGACAAATGTTTTTGCCGATATAACACCATCTTGTGCTTTGCAGAAGAAATAGCCGAGTTTCTTATCCTCAGAATTGGTTGTGGAACCAATTTTCCCGTTTATCTTTTCAAGGAACTGCCACCAATCATATTTGCTTCCATCAACTTCTATAATCCAGTCCTTTTCTGCATTAGATATAGGCATATAAGTCCAATCCCAGCGACGCTTGAAAGCAGAGTCTATTGGGAACAAACTCTGGTCGCTTGTGTTCATGGTAGCCCATATGTAAAGGTTGTTAGGCAATAGTAGAATATCGCCATTCAACACTTGTGATACAATATCCTTGCCTTCATACATGGCATTAATTTTGTCTTTTTGCGCAATAACCAATCCTGCAAATGCTTTTTGAAGTTGTCGCTTCATATCAGCGTCTGCTTTTATAGGATAATCAGAAAAACCATAATCATTACGGTCGAGAAGTTGGAACAGGTCGCCAAAGATTTGAGCGCAGTTACCTCTGTTGATTTCTTCTATGACAAGGTACTGCTTATCGTCCTTGTCGATTTTTTTCCAAGCATTGACGTATGCTTGCAGAAATGATTGTGCCACAAACTCATAGACAATTTGCTCCTTATGTAATGTTGTCGCACCAATTTTCATTGGTTGTCCGAGTTCATCACAAATAGGTAGTAATGCCGTTGTTGGTTTGTATGCCCCAACAAAAGTTGAGTAGTCAGTGTCTGGATGGAAAGTTGTACGAATCACATCCGACTCCTTTGTTTCCTCCTTAATTGTATGCGACTTTCCTGTACCAGGTGCACCATAAAAGATTTGCTGCAAAGACAAAGAAGGTTTAGCCATCACTTCTTTTTCTTCCAATCCATCTTCCTTTCCATCATTATATGGTGTATTTACATTTGTAATCTCGATGTCAAAAATACCATCATTAGCCTTTTTGATATGTAATTCAGAATAACCACCTGCAAAGTAATTACGTATGGTAAATTTTCCTTTGCACTCGTTACCTTTGCTATCTGTATAAATTACATCCTTCAACAAGCCATTAAAGTAGAAACGAGTATCTATCTTCCCATTTTTTTGAGGCACATCCTTACGAGCATTCCACTCTTGGGTAATTGTCTCTACAGATTTTCCGTCTTCAACAAACAAAGCATCAAGTAAAGCCAGTTGATTGACGACAAACTCCTTGGTATATGGAATCACACAATGTACAGATGATTGGTCAAATTTTCTTGGCAAGATAGAGGCAATAAACAATATCGCTTTTGCAAGATTCTCCTTGTGGTATCTTACAGTTATATGTTCGCCAGCACTCTCAAAGAGTTGGTAATGCTCATTGTCTAAGAATAAGTCTGTATTCTTGGCATCGCCAGCTCCCAATGGTCGATAACTGGCATTTGTATCATTGATATGTTTTACAATTTCGTCCATACTTATAATATAATTTGCGGTTGAATGTTTACAAAACAGTCATTAGGTCTTACCCCAATCTTTATGGATTGGAGTATCGTCTGAACATTTTCCATTTTGGAAGAAAGGTCAGCTATGTCAGCATTGACAGAAGAAATATAACTCATACAGTTCGTACATACCCGGAGCTTTTTCTGAGCATTGTCCATATCGAACACCCTGTAAACTGAATATTTCTTATCTTCTTTCAGACCGTGAACAAAACCGATTTCCTCATCGCTATAATAGAGATACTGGTTGAAGTCAAACCGAGTCGATTTCACGTCAATAAAGTTTTCTGCTTCCAATCCTTCGTTTATGATGGAGTCAAACGGCATACCAGACTCCGTATTGGCATTCATCCATCTGTAATTACTTATCGTATGAGCTAACTTTTGTCTTTCCAAATATTGTGCAATAATTTGCTCCCCGCTATAACCTATTTGCTTGAAAAGTTTGTTTGCCTTTTCAATATCTTGTTTCTTATACTTTTTAATTTGTTTACCTATCTGCGAAGCAACTTCTATTTCTTCCTGTAACTTTATGGAAACTCCATTCACTTTTTTTTCCAAGAAGTCTATAGCAAGCGAAAAAGAAGCACTATTCTCATCATAGACCTTGTTCTGAGTTGGGAAAATGTTAGAAGCATGTTGGAAATCTTCCGAGTCACTTGATATTAGCCAAAAGACTAATTCCTCACTTTGCAAGCCAAACCACACTAGATACCATTCACAAGTTGGTTTCAAGGAAGCAAATTCACGAATCTGATTTACAATCGTATGTTCGTTTCTTGCCCCCGACTTAATATTGGGAGCTTCCATCTTGCCAGTACTACGGTTTATCTTTCCATAGTCACAATTCAAGATTTCACAATAGTCGTCATAAATCAATATGGCAGCTTTCTCCACATGATTATCTGGCAAGAAATCCAAGACGTGCTGATAAAGTCCAATATGAGTTTGATGCCCAGACTCCTTCAAACCAAGGTCGTTAGGACTTAATTTCTTGAAACCAATTTTCTTTTCTGAGTGAACTTCAAAAAACATAGCTATTCGTGAATTATATGATTTGTTATAAGGTAATACAAAACAGCATAAATCGTATTTACACTGACTGCATTCCCTGCTTGTTTGTATAGCGAGCCATCTGCCACCCCCGCATTTCGGCCGTTGATGGCAAAGTTTGCAGGGAAACCCTGCAACATGAAAGCCTCTTCTGGTGTCAACTTACGGATAGGCAACTGTGCCAATTGTTCCTTGGTCATCGTTTTTACAGGATTGATAGCACCATGTGACTCTATGAAGTCTTGACTATAATAGTTGTCTTGACAAGCACGGTGCATCTTGTGCATCGTTGCGGTCAAAGGCCGAGCTATACTCATATTGATGTCTGACTTCGACTTAAAGTTGGCAGAACCATCAGCTAACAGGGTTGGTTTGATTTTCTCCGAAAGAAAATACTTTTTATCAACCTCCAAACTCAATATGTCGTTGACGCTTTGATAATGGTATGTGCCAAAATCTTGATATACTTGATCAAACACGACTGCAATATTGTCGCAAGTAAATTGCACTTCAAAATCTGCCGGGACAGGTTCTGTCGTCGCAAAAATCAACAGTCTGTTACGAGTTTGTGGCAAATGGAACTGTGCAGTATTAAATATGTCAGTAAAGACTTGATACCCTAATGCCTCCAACTCTTGTTTGATACGTGCAAATGTTCTTCCCTTATCATGTGACTTAAGGTTTTTCACATTTTCAAGAAGCACATATCTTGGCATCTTTGCAGCAAGGATATCAATGATATGAAAAAACATTTGCCCACGATCCTCATTGAAACCAGCTTGCTTTCCCATCATGCTGAAAGTTTGGCAGGGAAAACCGCCAGTCACCAAATCAAATTGAGGCAAATTGTCCATGTTGTTTTTATTGCTAGTAAATTCCACTATATCCCCCATAGCCAACTCGCCATCAACCTCAGGGTGGTAATTGGCACAATAAGTTTTCACGGCCTTGGCATCTATCTCGGAGTAGCCAATGCAATGAAAATCCATGATGTGGTCTTGCGTAAGCAAATCCATTGCTCTTCTAAAACCACCTATGCCAGCAAATAATTCTAAATGTCTCATCTTATAAATTTCATGATGCCATCGCCTATGGCTTTGGCAAGTTTTACAGGAACGGCATTTCCTACTTGTGCATACCACATATTTTGAGAGCCCGTTATCACATAATCATCGGGGAACGTCTGAATGCGTGCAGCCTCACGAGGACTTAATCCTCTTGCATCCCAAGGGTGGATGTACATATTGCAATCAAACTTCATATGAGAAGTTATCGTCTTGCAGATTTGCGTCTCATCCAATTTGAAGTATTTATCCTTGAAGATATCATTTCTCCTTTTATATGGCATGATGTCTGCAATAGACTCATGCAAGGAGTTTGCGCCTTGTGGTAATCTACGATAGATTTCTATGTCTCGCTCATTATTATAACGATTCTTATGATTGTAGAGCTTTGTAATCTCCTTGTCACCATTGATAAATTTATAGAAGTCATTCTTGATGTACGAGAAATCGCATTCAGTAAAGCCAGACTCTGCACATTCTACTCCCTTTGAACCTTTTTCTTTCTTCGCGACTAAATGAGGAAGTCCTTCAAGAGCGTCTTTCAGCACGAAAGGCTTGCGTTTATGCTTGTATATTTCTTCGAATATCAACTTTGGCTCTACCCCAACTCTATTGCCTATCATTATGAAACGTTCTCTATTTTGTGGTACGCCATAATCTTGTGCCTTCAAAAGTGCATAATCATATTGGTACTCGCCGCCAAGATATTCCTCAAAATTCTGTTTGATTTCTTCTATTTTGTTCATCATCCCTTTTACATTCTCCATAATAAAGAACTTAGGACGAGTATTTTTCAAGAATATCAAGTATTGTTTATATAAAGCATTACGAGGATCATCCAATATTCGTTGACGATTAGCCATAGAGAAACCTTGACAAGGAGGTCCACCACATACCAATGTTATATCTGATAGCATATCCTTGTATCCTTCAAGATGTAGGTTGAGTTCCGCAATATCTCCCACAAAATAGTGGTCATCACTCAAATCATGGTTGAATTTATAGGTGTTGCAAAACTGTTCCACGATTTCATTAACGAACCATGGAGTAAATCCAGCCTGTTGCAACCCCAAACTCAGACCGCCGCATCCAGCAAATAAATCTACAAACTTATATTGTTTCATTGTTATTTTTCAGCCCAATCCGTTAAATTATCTCTCACCACCTATAAAAGTTGATTTAATCAGCAACTTCTTTTTGCGAGAAGTTTGCCGAGAGTGTTGAAATAACCTCATCAAGTTTATTTCTATGCTCAAAGAGTAAATCTTTCTTATTTTGTTCCATCTTATTATCTATTCGTATCATCCTTGGCTGCTATATTCTCAATCGGCCAGAACAAGTCCTGTATCTCGACATTCAGGTGTTTGGCAATCTCTACCAGGGTCTCGACATTAGGCTGTATGGTGTTGGTACACCACTTAGAGACAGTGGCAGGGTCTTTGCCCAATTGCTCGGCAAGCCACTTGTTGGTTCGCTTCTTTTCTGCAAGGACTACCTTTAGCCTGTTTATATCTTTGCTCATATTTACATCTAATTGTTTGAATATACAAAAGTAATGAATTTCTGATGGGAATAGCAACAAAAACCAATGAAATATTATGCTTGATAGTGATTTTTGTGTTCAATAGATGATATATATGTCAATTAATAGGGTGTAGAGGGCGACTGCCTGGCCATCGGGCGATCATGAGTGATTGCCGCGCAGGCAATGGGGCTTGGGTATATAAACAAAAAAATCCTAACTGCTTGTTGATAAGCAATTAGGATTAGCGGGTGCGCCTGATAGGACTCGAACCTACACGACCTGGGCCACCAGATCCTAAGTCTGGCGCGTCTACCAATTCCGCCACAAGCGCAATAACGGTGCAAAGTTACGATAAAAAAATGAGAAACGTGACGATGCGTGAGTTTTTATTTGCTGTCATTCAATTTTTTACGGGCTTCCTCGATGATGGTGTCGATGCCGCGCTGGAGGTCGCTGTCGGTAATGCTCACCACATGGTCGGGGGCTATGCCGTCTTCGGTGCTCTGGCGGTTGCGGTCGTAGATGGGGCAGGCAGAGAACCTCACGCTCCATCCGCACGGCAGCTCGCTGCTGAAGGGCATGCCGCCTCCGCCACCGGTGTGGTCGCCCACGGTGATGACGCGTGGACAGCAGCGCATGTACTTGACAAACTCGTTGGCGGCGCTGAAGACGGTGCGGTTGGTGAGCACTGCCACCGGCTTGTGCCAGCGTATGCCGCGGCTCGGGCGCAGCCGCTGCTCCTTCATGGCAGAAAAGTCGTTGTGGCCGCGGCCCGTCTTGTGCTGCACATATCCCACGAGGATGTCTTCGTCGGTAAAGCGGGCAGCCAGCTGCTCGGCGGCGCTTATCATTCCACCGGGGTTGCTGCGTATGTCGATGATGAGGGCGCGGCAGGTGAGCAGGTAGGCCATGATGTCGTCGAGGTTGCCTTCGCCGAAACCGTTGGCAAAGGTGGAGCAGCGCATATAGCCTATGTTGTCGTCGAGGATGCGGTAGCTGATGCCCGACGCGATGCGGTAGTCGGTGCCGAAATAGCGTCGGGAGAGTGTGTCGGAAAAGTTGGAGGGATAGTCTTCGCGCCAACTCCAGTTGCGGCCGATGTCGAAGGTGGAGTAGAGATTGACATGGCCGTCGCGCAGTTCGCTGAGCATGTTGCAGAGCACTTCAAACTGCTGGTTCTCGCTCATGTGGTTGTCTATCTGGCGTGAGTAGCGCTGATAGACCTCGTTCCAGTCTACGCCCTTCTGACCGAAGAAGCAGTAGTGTTCGTCCATGATGCGCCATAGGGCTTCAAAGTTGCCGCTCGGCGAGTTGGTATATTCGTCTTCGTCTACGCAGCTGGTCATGCTGATGGCGACAAGACATGCCAGGCATAGGCGGAACAAGAGAGAAAGGCGTGGAAGGGTCATGGCTGTTTAATCTTTTGGATGCTGAACTTGCGCACCACACCGATGACAAACGCATGGGTGTAGATGTGTGACTTGAGGTGGTTGACGCTGGCCTGCTGGTAGTCGCCCAGATAGCCGGCGCGCAGGGTGGTGCCCCACAGGTTGTAATCGACGGTGAGCATCTGCCTCATCGACGGCGCGTTGCCTACCCAGGTGGGCACCACGTTGTGGTCGTAGTTGCCCTTGGAGAATATCTCGTAGTAGGACTGGCCGTAGTTGGGCGAGAACATGACGCCGGCGACAGGCAGCCACACCTCGTATCTCACTGCCAGCGGATGGCGCCAGTGCAGGGTGTAGGTGGCGGCGGCTGTGGGCGTAAGGTTGAGATAGGCTCTGGCCTGTGCGGGATTGTTGGAGTTGCGGGTGTTGTAGATGAAACCTATGTTGGCGTCGATGTTTCCACCCACGTCGAGTCGCAGGGTGCTCCCCCGGAAATGGAAATCGCATAGATGCCAGTGCCATCCGTACTGGAAATTGTAGCTGCCTGCCATCTCGCCACCGTAGCCGCTCTTGTTTTCAAGAAGAGAGAGGCTGCCCTGGTGGATGATTTCATGGAAGAGGCGCGTGGTGTCGGTCTTCTCGCGCAGGGTGTGTGAGATGTATCTCAGCTCGGTGCCGCTGTAATGGAGTGGGGAGAGATAGGTGTCGAGCACCTCGGCGCCTCCAATGCCCACCATGCGGGCATTGGTGACTATGCGCTCGCCTTGTGCCCAAGCGATGGAGCTGGGCACGACTGCCAGGAGCGCCAGAAGGATGGTCTTAATTGTCTTCATTTGAGAAAAGGCTGAGTTGGCCTGTGATTTCGTCGATGACCTGCTGCTGGCTCTTGCCGGCATCGGGGTCCAGGTTGGTGTCGTCGGTGCTGTCGTCGGCGTCACTGGCAGTGGGCTCGGGCTCAGGCTGGCGGGTAGGCTCAAGCTCTTCTACCGTCTTGACCTTGTAGATGGTGAGTCGGCGGCCGTGGGCCTTGACCGAGCGGATGGTGGCGAAGTCGGCAGCCTCGACCTCCAGTGGCGGCTGCTTGACATCGACGCCCTCGAAGGTAACCCTCAGACGGGGATAGGGCGTGTCGGTGAGCAGCACCATCTTGCTCTTGGGGTTTTCGCCCATGATGTTGAGCGGCTTGCGCGAGTATTCCAGCGTAAATCGCTTGATGTAGAGCAGACGGTTGTTGTCGGCATCATAGAGCACGGCGGTCCATATCTTCTCGGGATTCCACTTCTCGATGACGACGATGCCCTCGCCATAGTGGTTGTTGGCGTCGAAGTCGGTGAAGTAGTAGCTGTAGTCGTTGAGGATAACCAGTATACGGTCGTCGTCGCTGAACTCTCCGAGGAAGTTGCCCCGCTCTTCATAGTTGATGCGTCGCACATAGGGATCGTACCACACCTTGCGGCCGCCCAGGGTGGAGTGGCCGCGGCTCTTGAGCGAGATGCGGTGTACGGGCTTCTTGGTGAGGATATTGCCTCGTGCCGTACGGTTCTTGATAAGTATTTCGGAGAAATCCTTTTCGAGGAATATATTGGCCTTCTTCTTGGCTGTACAGTCGGGTTCGAGCGTTATCTTTATCACTTCGGCCTCGCCGTTGGGGTTGGCAGTGAAGTACATGATGCGCGAACCCTCGGTGCCTTGGGTCAGGTCGTACTCGCGGTCACGGGTACAGCCATTGACGAAGAAACGCTTGATGAAGCACATGCCCTTGCGGCCGTCGCGATAGACCACGTTGAAGATGGTGCGCACATCGTTCTTCTTGAACACCTGCGCCCAGATTACGTTCTTGCCCACGAAGAACTTGTCGGCCACCTTGACTATCTTGTATTTGCCATCGCGGTAGAAGATGATGATGTCGTCTATCTTGGAGCAGTTGCACACAAACTCGTCTTTCTTGAGTCCGGTGCCCATGAAGCCGTCGCTGCGGTTGATGTAGAGCTTCTCGGTGGCCTCGATTACCTCGGTGGCCTCGATGGTGTCAAAGTTGCGTATCTCAGTGTGGCGTGGATGGTCGGCGCCATATTTCTCGATGATATACTCATACCAGTTGATGGTCACGTCGGTCATGTGGGCCAGGTCGTGCTCTATCTCCTTGAGCTCTTTCTTGATACGCGCCAGCAGTTCGTCGGCCTTGTCCTTGCTGTATTTCAGGATGCGCTGCATCTTGATTTCGAGCAGACGCAGCAGGTCGTCGCGCGTGATGCTGCGCACCAGCTTCTTCTTGAATGGAGCAAACTTCTCGTCGAGGAACTCCACCACGGCGTCCTGGTTGGGAGCCTGCTCGAAGCGGGTCTCCTTGTACATGCGTTCCTCGATGAAGATGCGCTCGAGCGAGATGAAGAACAGCTGCTCGAGCAGCTCGTTGCGGCGTATCTCCAGCTCCATCCTCAGCAGGTCTCTGGTGTGCTCGACCGAGTGGGTCAGCACGTCGCTGATGGTGAGGAAGCAGGGCTTGTTGTCCTTGATTACGCAGCAGTTGGGCGAGATGTTGGTCTCGCAGTCGGTGAAGGCATAGAGCGCGTCGATGGTCTTGTCGGGGCTTGTGCCCGGCGCCAGGTGTATCAGTATCTCCACCTCGGCGGCGGTATTGTCGTCGATGCGGCGTATCTTGATTTTACCTTTCTCTATAGCCTTGGTGATGCTGTCTATCAGTGTCGATGTGGTCTTGGTGAAGGGGATGTCGCGTATGGCGAGCGTCTTGCCGTCTACCTGCTCTATCTTGGCTCTCACCTTGACCACTCCGCCTCTCAGTCCGTCGTTATATTTGGATACGTCTATCGAGCCGCCGGTGGGGAAGTCGGGGTAGAGGGCAAACTTCTCGCCGCGCAGATAGGCTATGGCAGCCTGGCATATCTCGGTAAAGTTGTGGGGCAGAATCTTGGACGCCAGACCCACGGCTATACCTTCGGCTCCCTGGGCCAGCAGCAGCGGATACTTCACGGGCAGCGTGATAGGCTCCTTGTTGCGGCCGTCGTACGACAGTTGCCAGTCGGTGGTCTTGGGGTTGAACACCGTGTCGAGGGCAAACTTGGTAAGACGGGCTTCGATGTATCGTCCGGCAGCCGCACGGTCGCCGGTCAGTATGTTGCCCCAGTTGCCCTGGGTGTCGATGAGCAGCTCCTTCTGTCCCAGTTGCACCAGCGCGTCGCTTATCGACGCGTCGCCGTGGGGGTGCAGCTTCATCGTCTCGCCCACCACGTTGGCCACCTTATTATATCTGCCGTCGTCCATGCGCTTCATGGTGTGCAGTATGCGTCGCTGCACAGGCTTCAGACCGTCCTCGATATGAGGCACGGCGCGTTCGAGGATTACGTAGCTGGCGTAATCCAGAAACCAGTTCTTGTACATCCCCGAAAGGTGATGCACGGCAGAAGCGTCGAAGCGGTCGGCAGGGCGATAATCGGAGTGCTGGTCGTTGTCCAGTATTTCGTCTGTTTCCTCTTTGGTCTTGTCGTCGTCCATAGTTATTATCGTTTATTGGAGAAAGTTTACAAAATTAGGTTTTTTTTTTGATTTATGCAACGAAAGAATGGCAAAATGCTTGATTTTTCATGATTATGATAAACGCTCTGCCCCCTTAATCCGAAGAGACGACGGCCGACGGGGCACTATGCGGTCCTCTGTCGGCAGTCGTCTCTTCAGTAATGGAGTGTCTTGTATCCTTATTGCTTGTCAGCAGCGTCTTCCTTGTCCTTGGGCAGGAGCAGATTGAGCATTACAGCCAGCAGGAATACTACTGCCACACAGTTGTCGGCAAACACCGTACGCACAATCTCTGGGAAGATATTGAACATGTCTGTGGCTTGGGTGAAACCGAGTCCCACGCTCAGCGAGAGACTCACGATAATCATGTTGCGCTGAGAGAATCCGGAGCGTGCCATCATACCAAAACCGGCAAAGAGAATGCTGCCAAACATCATGATGGTACAGCCTCCGAGTACCGCCTGGGGTACGGTGGTGAGCACATAACCTATCGCCGGGAAGATGCCGCCTACAATCATTACCACGGCACCCACACCTATCGTGAATCGGTTGACCACGCCCGACATAGCTGCCAGTCCCACGTTCTGGCTGAACGAGGTGATGGGGGTACAGCCGAAGAGTCCCGACACGCTGCTTACAAATCCGTCGCAGCAGATGGCCGATCCCATCTCCTTCTGCTTGGGGTCGCGTCCGAGAGCGCTGTTGCAGAGTGCCGACGTGTCGCCTATCGTCTCAGTAGCCGATACCAGATAGACGGCCGTCACCGAGAGTATCGCGCCGATGTTGAACTCAGGCGTAAAGGGCAGCAGCTTGGGTAGCGCCACAATCGATATGTCGCTGAGTCCGCTGTAATCAATCATGCCCATGAAGAGAGCGAGGATATAGCCCGCGATGAGGCCCATGAGTACCGACAACGACCGCAGGAAGCCCTTGGCAAACACCTGGCAGAGCAGACAGGCCAACAGCGTCACGCTGCCCACAATCCAGTTGTCCATGCTGCCGAAGTCGGCTGCGCCCAGTCCGCCGGCAAAGGAGTTGGCTCCCACCGGCAGCAGCGAGAATCCGATGGCTGTCACCACAGTGGCTGCCACGACATGCGGAATCAGTTTTATCCAGTATTTGGCGAAAAGTCCCAGTAGTCCTTCCAACACGCCGCCCACAATCACCGCTCCGATGAGGGTGCCCATGCCATAGGCTGCGCCAATGCTGATGGCCAGCGAGAGGAAGGTGAAGGAAATACCCATCACGATGGGCAGTCGCGAACCTATCCGCCATACGGGATAGAGCTGCACCAGCGTACCTATACCCGCTATTACCATACAGTTTTGTACGAGCACCGCACTGACTGATTTGTCCAACCCTATGGCGCTGGCAAGAATCATGATAGGCGCAATGTTGCTGACAAACATGGCCAGTACATGCTGAAGACCGAATGGGACTGCTTTGCCCAATGGTACTCTACCGTCAAGCTGATAGAGATTCTCTGTAGAATTTGTCATAACTATATCAGTATAAATAGAAATATCGCTTGATAACATTTCTTTCCGCTCCGTGTCCATCCCACAGCCATAACTGCTTGCGCCGTCAAGCCCCAGGTCTGCCACAAAGACGCTACAAAGTTACAAAAAAACATTGACCCCCAAACCCCCAATCCCCATTTTTTCTTCTGCCATGCACAAAGGGGCGGGATTGGGCGCGGATATATACCTTATTATTATATAGGAGGCGTCGCATCCGCTTTGCCATCCGCTGGTGGAGTCGCTTGGGGGAGAATGGCATCCCGTGTTGTCTGTTCCTACATCAAACCACAACCTATTACGTAAAATGCCCCCCTTGCAGTTGTATATCGTTCGTTTCCTACATCAAACCACAACCTATACTTGTAGATTTGCTATATTACCTGGTTGTATATCGTTCGTTTCCTACATCAAACCACAACCCCTATTAACTAAATACACCGACTTGTACTGTTGTATATCGTTCGTTTCCTACATCAAACCACAACTATCATACCGCCTTTCGTTGCATCCTTAAAGTTGTATATCGTTCGTTTCCTACATCAAACCACAACAGCGGTTACCAATTGCAGCGCCAGCATACCGTTGTATATCGTTCGTTTCCTACATCAAACCACAACAACCGTGGTATTGCTCCGAGCAAGAAGTCTGTTGTATATCGTTCGTTTCCTACATCAAACCACAACCGAAAAACTCGGTGAACTTGTGTAGCCGGAGTTGTATATCGTTCGTTTCCTACATCAAACCACAACAACAGGATGAACAAGGGCAACTTCTCTTACGTTGTATATCGTTCGTTTCCTACATCAAACCACAACGAAATCTTCCATATTATAAGCAGCACATGGTTGTATATCGTTCGTTTCCTACATCAAACCACAACTGACAGCGTAGATTGTTATTGCATGAGTGTGTTGTATATCGTTCGTTTCCTACATCAAACCACAACCTTTTGCTCGTAAGAGCATGCAGGGCGGTAGTTGTATATCGTTCGTTTCCTACATCAAACCACAACTAAAGCCGTAACGCCTCATTTTGCCGGTTCGTTGTATATCGTTCGTTTCCTACATCAAACCACAACTGCACAGCCATGTTAATGTAACCGCTGCGCGTTGTATATCGTTCGTTTCCTACATCAAACCACAACCTTCCGCATCAAAAAGTAACACCACAAGCGTTGTATATCGTTCGTTTCCTACATCAAACCACAATAAGGCAGTAATGCCGAAGGGTAAAACCTATACTCCCGCTTCGGTGGGAGTTTTTTTGTTTTTAGTCTCCTTGACTTTACAAATCCGGCTCACCCGATAAACCAGGGGGATAATTCTTTGGTTCTAT
>UMBZ01033820.1_pt1 | contig 17783 bp, 12 predicted proteins | sample 1964091 | NCBI WGS metagenome assembly UMBZ01 (sample SAMEA4835954, study PRJEB28245) | human gut metagenome | biome: gut microbiome; material: fecal sample | place: Denmark | collected 2008
GCTGCAATACTATCCTTGATGTATAGAGCGTTGCCAGCATGACTACTATCATGCGGATATATATGGCGCCAGTATTGCTGGCTATCCGTTTGCTCTTTTCGGAAGTCTGCGTCAATGACATAAGCGATAAACAGATAGTTTTGGAAAATAATGTCTTAGAAACCCTTGATGAACAGTTGTTTCAGTTCTCTGCGACACATATACAGTGTAGTAACCACCCATGAGAGTATAACCATGAGTGCGATGAAGACCATGCGCTTGGGGGCTGATGGCTTCAGGGGTACAGAGGCTCCTTTGATTACTGTAAAAACAGGTGTCTTCTCCTGAACTTTGGCTATGGCTTGCTCCATTTGGGTGTTGAGCGTGCTGTAGGTGTTATATTTCAGCTGCATGTCGTTTTCCAAATCGGTTTGCTTGGCTTTATAGCTTTCCAGTACCACTTCGGAATTGGCGTCGGCGTAGCTGCCGTAGAGCTGTCGTGCCTTCTCGTATTTGGCTTTGGCTTCGGCAGTCAGTTTTCGGTAGTAGTCCAAATCTACTTGAGCTTTGCTTGTGCGATAGTTTGTTATACTCTGTTGCAGTTCGTCTTTTGCAGCATTGGCAATAGTAGCCGTAATGAGCGGATCCTGATCCTGTACTGTTATTGTTATGATGCCCGACTTGGCGTCTATTTTGCAGTTGATGTTTCCGCGAATCGTGGTCAGCACATTGTCTTCGTCCTCGGTCAGGGCAAAGAGATTGATGGTATTATCCTGCTTTTTGGCAGTCTGTTTTTTGGCAAACATCTTTTTGATGGTGCTGATTATCTTGACTGGAAACCCCCATGGACTTTCTTTCTGGTGATTCTGCAGATAGTCATAGTAGGTAGTGGTCAGTTTCCCGTCTTTTGTGGTTACCTTGTGGTCTACAAGGTGGGCCGCAAAGTCATTGGTTCCCATCAACTGGGGGTATAGGTCGGGATAGATGGCATCACCAGTTGAGGCGTTGCCGATATTGAATCCGAATGAAGATGCGATAGATGACAGGCCGCTTTTTCCGGTAATGTCACTTATCTCTGGAGCAAGCAGGATTTCCGTAGTGTAGGTCCGGGGCACCAAAAAAATGTATATGGCTGATATGATGGCTGTTATGATGCCAATACTTGCAAATCGCTTCTTGTTGCTTATTATGCGCTTTGCGATTAGGACTATGTTGACGGTTTGTTCTTCTTTCATCGTTGTCGTTTCTTTTGTCTTATTTCAACAGATTGGCGAGCGAGGCTATCATGGTGGCGAGCGAGGCTACCGATGTGCCTATTCCGAGCCACTGACCTACGGCAGAGGCATTGCGCTTGGGCTTGCTGGGTACCACGATTTCGCATCCGGGGCGTACCTTGGCGTTGTGGGCCACACGACCTACGGTGCCGTTCATATATATAATAATGGTACGGCTCTTCTTGGCGCGCTGGCCGAATCCGCCCGCCTGGTCGATGTAGTATGAGTAGCGGCGCCCCTTCTCGTAGGCCACGGTGTTGGGGAACATCACGTCGCCGCTTATCTTCACCGTTCCGTTGTATTGGGGGATGGTGATTTGGTCGCCTTCGCGCAGCACCAGGTCGGCATCGCTGCCGGGGTTGGCCAGCGCTTCAGCCAGTTCGATACCCACGGGATAGGTGTCTGAGAGCTGCAGCAGTGCCACATTGATGGAGTCGCTGTTGGCGCCCTGTCCTGCCAGCAGACGGGTCACGGCCTGCATCTTGATGCGCTCCGATTCGGTGGTGCGGCGCATCAGTCGCGCACCGTTGATATAGGCCAGGTCGGTCACTCCGCCCGCCTTGCGCAGCACGTCGCTCAGTCGCTCGTTCTTGTGCGACAGGGTGTAGGTGCCGGCAAACATCACCTGGCCTTCGATGGTCACGTTCTGTGGGGTGGCGTAGCCAGGACTGCGGCGTACATAGATTTCGTCGTAGGGCATGAGGTGGAATCCGGCCTGTCCGTCGATGACGAACCCGTCGCGCAGTGCCAGACTGTAGGTGCGGGCGATGATGCTGTCGGTCTGGGTGGCTTTGGGGTCGCGTATGCGGCGTGCCACGTCTACCTTGACCGTTGAGGCTTGGTCGTTGAGTCCGCCCGCCTGGAGTATCAGGTCTTCGATGGTCATGTTGGCGGCATAGCGGTAGATGCCTGGATAGTGTACCTCGCCGTGTAGGGTGAGGGTCTGTTCCTGCATCAGCTCCTGGCGGGTGGGCACAAAGAGCACGTCGTTCTTCTGCAGGGCTATGTCGGCTACGCGTCCTTCCATGATGCCGTCGATGTCAACGGGGATGACCTCGAGACTGCGGTCGGCGCGCATGCGGTGCATCACGGCATGGGCGGTGAAGGCTTGTTCGGTCACTCCCTCGGCATGCTCGAGCAGCGAGCGCACGCTGGTAATCTCGCCGCCCACCTGGTATTTGCCGGGACGGAATACGGCTCCCTTGACCTCGACCATGTTTTCATAGCGGTTCAGGATAGAGTCGACGCTGATAGAGTCGCCATCGGCGATGTGGAAGGAGTTCATGTCAAACTCGCCCACGTTGTAGACCGAGTATTCGCGGCCGGTCTTGCGTATCAGGCGCACCGAGCGGGTATAGGCGTCGCCGGTAAACGAGCCGGCATATTTGAGCAGGGTGCCCACGCTCTCGCTCTTCTTCATCTCATAGTACATGGGGCGCTTCACCTTGCCGGTGATGTTGACCAGACAGTCGTAGGGCCCCACCACGATGACATCGTTGTCGGTGAGGTGGATGTTGCTGGCCTTGCCGTTGAGTATGTAGTCATAGACATCGACATGGGCGATGAGGCGGTTGGCACGGAATATCTTGATGTCGCGCAGCGTACCTATGTCGTTGGGGCCGCCTGCCATGTAGAGTGCATTGAACACGGTGGAGAAGGCCGACAGGGTGTAGGTGCCCGGCATGCGCACCTCGCCCATCACGTTGACCATGATGGTCTTGGTCTGTCCCACGGTGAGACGCACCTTCGAGCTCTGGTAGCGGCTGCCCAGTGTCTGGCGCAGTCGGGCATTGGCTTGTGCCACGGTGAGACCGCTCACCTGTACGGGGCCGAAACCTTCGATGGTCACATCGCCGTCGGGCGATACGGTGTATTGGTCGCTCTTCTGCGAGGCACCATAGATGTCTATGATAACGGCGTCGCCCGGACCCAGACGGTAGTCGCCGGGGGTGGCGATGTTCATATTGGGCTCGAAGGTGAGCTTCTTGTTGTTGAAGATGTCGCGGCCGAACACTTTCTTCGTCTTCCGCTCGGCCATCAGCTGCCGGTAGAGGGCAATGGTGTCTGTGGGCAGTATGGCCGACAGTTCGCGCTGAAATTCAGCCGTCTGCTCGTCGTCTTCTATCTCTGTGCGCAGATTGTTTTCCTGCTGTATCAGCGTGCTGGTCTGGCTCTTGGCCTGGGCAGCCTTCTTCTTCTCGCCGTTGGCTGTGCGCATGCGGTTGTTCGCCTTTTCTACTGCCTGGTCGGCTACTACGCCCATACCTTTATTCTGTATCTGGCGTTCATACTTGTCTCTCACGCGGCGTATCTGCGTGATGTTCACGCCGCGCTGCATCAGCTTGGTCACTATCTGTGCCTGCGATGTGCCGGCATTGTGCTCTTTTACCACAAACTGCATTATCTGGTCGTCGGTCATTGACGACTGTGCCGATGTGGTGGCCGCAAAGGCCATGAGCGCGATGAGTAATATAACGTATCTTTTCATATTTCTTTTAGAATTTCCTCCCTGTCACGATGCTCAGGGCTGTCTTGATGATAATCTTGGTGTCGAGCCAGAGCGAGCGGTGCTCCAGATAGCTGATGTCCATGTCCAGCCGGCGTAGCATCTTCTCCATCGTGTCGGTGTAACCGTTGTAGAGCGTAGCTTCCGACGTGAGTCCGGGCTGCATCAGGTAAATGAGGCTGTAACGCGCATCCTGCTTCATAATCTTGTCTATGTAGTATTTGCGCTCGGGGCGTGGCCCTACCAGCGACATGTCGCCTCTGAGCACATTCCACAACTGTGGCAGCTCGTCAAGATGATGGCCGCGCAGAAACCGCTCAAGTCTTGTCGATGTCAGCTCGTCGCCTTGGGCAATAAGCTGCGGCCCTTCGTTCTCGGCTTCGCTGCTTAGTGTGCGAAACTTGAATATCACAAAGGGCTTGCCGCCTTTTCCTATGCGCACCTGGCGAAAGAAGATGGGGCCATTCTGTTGTAGTCTTATCGACAGCGCCACTGCCAGCATTACGGGCGAGAGAACCACCATGCCCACCATGGCGAACAGGATGTCGGCTGTCCGCTTGATGCCGAGTTCCATTTTGCCCATTCCGTCTGTAGCCTGTTGTTGTGTCATTTGTTGGTTGTCCTACATTATATAATATAATAACTCGTTTTTTGCCGATTTGTTGCATGATAGCCCAATTATTTTTTTGCCCTCTTTCATGGCAGTTGCGGTTGCTACCACGCCGTCGTGTATATCTTGTTAAGGTATAGGCGGTTATAAAAAAGGAAATGGAGGCTGCCTGTGCCTCCATTTCCATTGACCTTTTATCTTACTATGACCTTTTTGACGCTACCATCGCTCTTGCGGATGATGTGTTGTCTTTCATGGCCAGCATGGGAGTTGTCATGATAGTCGCCTTTATAGATATAAGGAGTGTGCCTTGATGCTTCAAGCCAGACGTTTGTCTGAAACGTTTGTTTACGACATCATTTCTCTTATGACAGCCTCTGCCATTACCCTATCGACGAGCGCATAGTAGCGCATTTTGGGCGTGAAAATGGATTTTTTCCGCTTTTTTCTTGTTGGTTTCGCAAATATCCCTTATCTTTGCAGACCATATATCATTGGGGTTGACTGGATTTGACGGCGGCTAAGATGGTATGTAAGCACGCGGAGACTCGTTGGCTATCTCCTTAATCAGAGTCATCGACAAATTAATTGGCGAAAACAATTACGCTCTCGCTGCCTAATCGAAGCATAGTAGATTACTGGCTTTATCCCGCCACCAGGTGACGGGACGAGACATCGCTCAAGGGCTCTTTTTCCGAAACTCCTTGGTCAAGCGGTGCAGTACAGTCGGAAATAGTCTCTCGAAAGCCTCGCATCGGAGATGAAATCTTAGAGGATAAGGCATTGGTTGGTGGTCCGGGTCTTGCCAATGCACGAAAACCGAAGGCCGGAATAAGCGTGTAGAAAGCATATGGTTTTACTGTGCGGACGAGGGTTCGAATCCCTCCAGCTCCACTCCATCAATAGCATTATGCTGGCTGATTATTATGCCGGGGTAATGCTTTTTTTATGCTTGGGAGTAAAAAAGTGGGCGACAATGACCACTCGCAGCGTTTTTTTGCTTATTTTTGCAATGTTATCTTAATCCTTAACATTATAACCTATTACTGCTATGTCTCCAGAAATACCCAAAGAGGTGAATACCGATGAGAGAGTGACGCCACAGACTGACCCTGTAGCTCAGCCAGACGACGCCCAGAAGACCATAACCATAGATATCGTGCGCCACAAGCGCCTCTTTGAACTCCTTGAGAGCCCGAGGTCGCTGTGGAAGGTGATAGCCTCGCTCTTTGTGATAGTCATCGTGCTGTTTGTAGGTCTGGCCTTTGTGGTGCTGGTGGTCAAGAGTTTCTATCCCTACAATGTCATCAAGACCAACACCTATGGCGCCACCATCATGCAGACCGAAGATAAGGAGGTGATATACTGGCTATTCAACACGGCAGAACTGTGGGCCAACTCGGGCATCGAGGTCAAGAAGAACGAGCGTATATCCATCCGGGCATCGGGTGCAGCCAATACCGCAATACACTATCTGGTCGACGCAGCCAACGAGGACCGCCAGCCTGGCTTCGGCTGGGTGGGTACTGAGGGCTTTGAGCGCAAGGGAGGCCACAATGACTTCAGAGACAAGTACAAACTGGCGCCCGACGAGCCTTTCGGCGTGCTGCTGATGCAGGTCATCCCCTACGAGCACAGCAAGAAGGATATAGGCTGGTACAAGAACCCCGACAATGATGTCTATCTCGATGGTCTGGAGCGTGGCAGCCTGCACACCACCATCTCTGTCATCTCCAAGGAGCGTATCGACTATGTGGTGCCCTGCGATGGCGTGCTTCACTTTGCGGTCAACGATGTGGTGATGACAGATACGGTCATCCGAAACATGTATCTTGCCAGCATGAAGACGCTGAGAGACTCGCTTGCCACCCCCGACGCCTCTCTCGACCGGGTCATCGCGGCGGTAGAGCAGCACGGACTGGACGCCGCGATGAAGGAGACCCACACCATAGCCTTGCCGCTCAAGCTCAAGGACGGCACCGTGGCCGATGCGGCTGTCCTCAAGGCTCGGTCGTATGGTATGGGATATTATTACAATGGCAGGGAGGTCGACAAGACCAATTATCCCGTCAACAACGAACTCTATTATTATAAGGAAAAGAAGTTCCGCGACCCCTGGTTTGCCGACAATGTGGGTTCGTTTCTTGTAGTCATCGAACGTAATACGCAGCAAAAATGAATGTCAAATCGCTTATTGAGACCATCACGAGTGCCATCACCACCACGGGCTTGGCGCGATACGTGATCAATGACAGGTCGTTTCTTGCCGAGTTGCTGTCAGACAGGCGGCCCACGCCGTCGGGCCCGCAGACCGATGCCGAGGTGTTGGGCATCAAGCCATTCATAGACTATCGCCCCACCGACCGGCTGCCGGTAACCATGCTCGTGGTGCGCATGGTGTGGAAGACGTTCATGCTCCTGCCGTGGCTCTGCTATAGAGGCGCAGCCGTGGCGGCAGCCCTCATGTCTGGGGCGAGGGTGAAGCGGCTCGCCGACTGCCCGTCCAAGGTGAGGTCGGCACGCGTCAACTTTGTCATCTTCTTTGTCTCGCTGGTCTTCGCCATCGTCTTGCTGCTGGTCATCCTCTCGTTCTTCATCCGGGGCGTGCTCTTCTTCGACCCCTCGCAGCGCATCAATGAGCACGGAGCCATCACCATGGCCCAACCCTGTGGCAGCGAGCGCAATGTGTTTCTCTACAATACCGGGCAGTGCTGGGCCAACACCGGCATACAGGTGGTGCGGGGCGACAGAGTCGAGGTCACGGCGTCGGGTGCCTATTATGGCCGCGTGGCCGACCTCTACCATTGTGCCAAGGACAACTGCGTGCTGCCTTTCGACATGGTGATGCCCGGACTGTCCTATGATGTCGCCGGCAAGGACAAGCAGGACATGCGCTCAGCCCAACTCACGCGGCTGTGCATGTACAAGGGTGAAACCCGGCGGCTGCTGGGCATGGAGTGGACGGCGGTCGAGCCTGTCTTTGGCTCGCTGCTCTACCAGATACGTGCCTCCAACGAACCGCTGCTCTACGACAGCGACCGCGATGCCGACCACCATCGCATGATACAGGGCAACCACGACCGCGGCCGTGTCTTCAGCTTTGAGGCCCGCCACTCGGGCGACCTCTATGTCTCGGTCAACGACATCTATCTGGACCGCCGCGTGCTGGACATCATGGACTCCTGCCGTAACACGGCTGTGGTCACCTCGCTGCTCGAGCGCTACGGCCCCGCCATGACCAATGGGCAGAAGATAGCCATGCTGCGTGCCGGACTGGGCAGGAAGTATCTGCCCGAGATGTGGTTTGCCGACAATCTGGGCGAGATATTGTTCAATATCACCGTCCACCGCAATGTCATCCGCGAAGCCAATACGGCAGAGTCGTTTTTCGCCCACGTCTACCGCCACATCGACCGCTTCTTCGACCAGCGTCCGGGCGCCATCCTGCTTCAGGTGGCTGTGGCGCTGGCGGTCATAGTCCTGCTGTTGTGGGCCGACAATAGGTCCATGCACCGCAGCCCCAAAGAATAAACAAAAGTAACGACAATAAAAACAATAGTAATCATGCAAGAAAATGAAAAAGGCCCTGAGGTGCAGCCTGTAGCAGAGCCAGTGGCAGCCAAGGCTGTAGCACCCGTAGAAGAGAATACCGGCAATGGTGCAGAGACGACGCTCGAAATTATCGCCAACATCGTATTGGTATGTGGCATCATCGCCTCGATTATCTGCTTATTCAACATTGTCTGGGTACAAAATCCCGAGTACCAATACATCGACGACAAGATATTCAGTCCCAGCGGATTTGTGACCACGGTCATGGTGCTGGCCTCCTCGCTGATTAGCTGGAGCTTTATGCGGGTTCTGGCCAATATCTCGGTCACCTTGAAGGCTATGAACAAGAAGATGAAGTAGTCTGCTTCTCCGATTGCCGGCAATCCCCATCCATCCCGTAACGGGATGGATGGGGATTGTGGTTATGTGGCTGCCGCTGACCGCGTCATCGCGCCCGTTGTCAGGGCTGCGCTGCACGGAGGTTGTGCTGTGGTCGTCAACGGTTAGCAAGACATTGGTTGTGAGTGTGTTCGGTGGTGTGGTGACCATCATTGCTGGCGCGTATCGGACGGCGCGGATGTACGTATCGGACGGTACGGATGCGAGTTTCGGACGATACGGAAGCTCGTATCGTCCGATACGCGTCGCCCGAGGTGGTCAGCAGCTGCGTGGAGGTACCCTCCAGTTTTGCTGGGACGCCCTCCAGCTTTGCCAAAGTACCCTCCAGCTTTGCCAAGGTTCCCTCCAGCTTTGCTGGGATGTGTTCCAGGCGGGGTGGGGTGCTTCCGCGTCTTGCGGGGGACGATGGCGGTGGGGCGGAGTGGGGGCTTGGGTGTAAACGGGATGTGTTCGGCTGTGCGCGGGATGGGCTCGGCAATGCGCGGGATGTGTTCGGCTGCGTGCGGGATGTGCTTGGCTGCGTGCTTGGCTGATTGGGGGAAACAAAAAAAGCAGTTCCGAAGAACTGCTTTTTATGGGTGGCAGATGGGACTCGAACCCACGACATTCAGAACCACAATCTGACGCTCTAACCAACTGAACTACAGCCACCATTTAGAGCTTAATCTCATTAAGCGAGTGCAAAGGTAATGGAAATATTTGTTTCCTGCAAATTTTTTGCCCATTATTTTCGCGCCGCCTTGTATTTTCTGCTTCCACGGGGGCTGCGCAGCCTGGAGGCTGTGCCTTCTCTTGCGCCCGTCGGCGTGGACGGCTACAATAAAGCCCGCTCTGCGTCGGGCAGAACGGGCTCATATTGCGTACCGTCGGTAACTCTTACTTGTTGTTCTCGGCTGCGGGGGCAGCGGGAGCCTGCTGGGTATTTCCCTTGGTAGGCTGGGTTGCGCCGAAGCCAGGCATGTTGGTAGGATTGGTAGTCTCTGTCTGGGTAGCTGCCTTCTCCATTACGCTTTCCTCGGTGATGGCCTTGGGAGCGGTGTGGGCGCAGATTACGCTGATGACAACCATAACGGCGGCCAGACCCCATGTGATTTTCTCTACCAGGTCGGTAGTCTTGCGAACACCCATGAATTGGTTGGAAGAAGAGAACTGTGAAGAGAGACCTCCTCCCTTAGACTCCTGGATGAGCACGATGCCAATCATCAGGATAGATACCAGTACGATAAGTACTACGAATAATGTGTAAATCATCTTGTTGTTTATTTTTTTTGTTATTATTTGCTCTATATCTTATGGCTTTTTGGCCTTGCTGTTCAGTATCAGCTTCTCCAAGAACCGTATTTGGTCTGCAAAGTAAGCATTTTTTTTTGGAAAAATCAAATTTAAGCGCGTAATTATTTCCAAAGCCTTCTCAAAACGGCCTTGTTGGATGTAAATTCGTGCCAAAGTCTCGGTGCAGTAGCTTCCGTCCACCATATTTTCGCTGTCTTTTGTGTCATTGCTTTCGGGCACATACTCAGGTTCTTCCTTGAGTTCTATCTTGCCCTTGTCGTTGTTGATGAAGTCGTCTATGAGCGACTGTCCTTTCATCAGCGGAGCCTCGGGGCTCTCTTCGTCTTCGCTCTCGGTGTCGAGCAGGAAGCTCACGTAGTCTATCGCTGCGTCGGCAGCTGTTGGCTTGCGTTTCTTCTTCTTCGGCTCTTCCTCATCGGTGGCGGGGATGGTGTCCAGAAAGTTGTCAATGAGCGAGATGGTGCGGTCGGCGCCTGGGGCGTTCTTTGCCTGGCTGTTGTCGGTGGTGGCGCTTTTGAGCTTGTAGTGTGCTGCCTCTATCAGCCTGAATATCATCTTGCGGTCGGTGATGTATATGGCTGCCTTGCGCAGTTCCTCATCAAACGAGGGGTCGTGCAGGATGTAGAGGTTTTGCAGCATCAGCAGACGTGCGGTCTGGAAGTAGGGATAGAGCGCAATGAGGCTTCGGAGGTCGTACAGGGTCTCCTTGTCCATAGTCTGCGGATGCTTGATGAGTTGCTCTAAGTCCAGTTGCATATCTGTGGTGGTTGGGGTGATTTACCAGTTGGCCACGGTGGCGTTGAATATCTGTTCTACGAGGTCCTTGGTCATCTGGGTGACCAGTTCTTCCTGTACCGAGTTCAGGTTTTGGGTCGACTCGTATGTCTGCGAGGCTGAGAACTGACGTTCAAAGTCTTCCTTGTGGTTCACGTTGTTGGTAAACCTTACGCTGACGGTCATGGTGAGCTCTACCTGTGCCGAGTAACCTTCGCTCGACACCGACTTGTTGCGTTGTGTGTATTGTATGATTTCTCCCTCTATCTTGAGGTCGCCGTTGCGCTTGACCTGTACCAGACGGGTATGGTTGGCAAATTCGTCTTTGAGGGCGTTGTTGAACAGAGGGCCCATGGGTCCCCATACATAACTGCTGCGTATGGGGAAATCGTTGATTTGTATGGTCTTGGTCTTGGTGTAGTCTATGCTGGCACCGTTGAACTTGTAGCCTTTGAAGGCGCACGCGGTGATGGTGGTCAGCACGAATGCCATCAGTGCGAGGTGTATGTATATGAGTTTTTTCTTCATTGTCGTCGTTTAGTCGAGTCCGTATTGTTTGAGTCTGCGGTAGAGTGTACGGTCTGAGATGCCCAGGGCTATGGCAGCTTCGCGTCGTCGGCCGTTGGCCTTTTCCAGTGCTTCCATTATCTCCTTTTTGTCGTGCTCTTCGCGCGTCATGGGCTCTGCGGGTTCGTTTTTTATCTCTTCTGCCACCGCGTCTTCTGCCTGTACTGTCGCCATCTGTCCGTTGGCGATGTGTGGGAGCGAGTGGCCGTATTGCTGGGCGGTCATCGCGCCGTGCTCTCCCAGTTGCTTCTTGAGCGTGTCTATCTCCTGCTTCAGCTCGGTCACATTGCCGCGCAGCTCGTATAATACCTTATATAATAGTTCACGCTCGCTCTCGTAGGAGTGTTTGCCTGTAGTTTCGATAGTGGCCAGCTCGGTGCTCTCGGGGTCTTGCGGGATAAATTGCGACAGTGTCTCGGCGTCTATCTCGCGCTTCTCGCTGAGCACAGAGATTTGCTCGGTGATGTTCTTGAGCTGTCTCACGTTGCCGGGCCACTTGTATTGCATCAGCAGGAGCTTGGCCTTGTCGGTGAGCGTTATCTTGGGCAGCTTGTACTTCTCTGCCGTCTGCAGGGCGAAGAGGCGGAAGAGCAGGGGGATGTCCTGGCCGCGCTCGCGCAGTGGCGGCATCTGGATGGGGATGGTGTTGAGGCGATAGTAGAGGTCTTCGCGGAACTTGCCTTCGCTGATGGCCTTTCGCATGTTGACATTGGTGGCGGCCACGATACGCACGTTGGTCTTCATGATTTTCTGACCGCCCACGCGGATATATTCGCCCGTCTCGAGCACACGCAGCAATCGTGCCTGGGTGGCTATGGGCAGCTCGCCCACCTCGTCCAGGAAGATGGTGCCGCCGTCGGCGGTGCCGAAATAGCCTTCGCTCTCGCCTATGGCGCCGGTAAACGACCCCTTCTCATGTCCGAAGAGCTCGCTGTCTATCGTTCCCTCGGGGATGGAGCCACAGTTGATGGCAAAGTATTTCTCCTTGCGTCGGGGGGAGTTGTCGTGGATGATGCGGGGTATAATCTCCTTACCCACACCGCTTTCGCCCACGATGAGTACCGACAGGTCGGTTGGGGCTACCTGCAGGGCGATGTCGAGTGCACGGTTGAGCCCGTCGCTGTTGCCGACAACATTATACCGTTGCTTTATCTTTTGCAGTTCAGAAGTGTCCATTGGAGTACAAAATTACTCATTTTATTCAACATAATGGTCGTTTTCGCCGTTTTTTTTATTGCTGGCATCCAAAAACTTATGCCCGCTTTGGCCGTGGTGGTTTCCCTGGTATAGATGCTGCCATACCCATGAGGCGTCACTGGTTTGCACAATTATTGCGCAAGTCGGTGACGCCTCAGGTGGCAACTGCTGTCGTGTGGCAGGTAGGGGCTGTATGCCCTATGGTTGTCTTGGGATGCCATCTCTATCCACTGGCGGTGGCAGATTGATGGCGACGGGCTGTAGAGTGGTGGGAGCGCTGACGAGTGAGGTGAAGAATGTGGCCGTCAGAACGGATAACCCACCGCCAGATGGAGGCTCTGCGCATCGGCAAAGCTGCTGACATTGTAGAAACCGCTCTTGCCGGTGTCGTAGGGCACGTGGAGACCTATACCCCAGTCTACGCGCAGCACGAAGATGCCCACATCGTAGCGCAGGCCCACACCGGTGCCCACAGCCATCTGCGAGAAGAGGTTGCGGGCTTCAAACTTGCTGCCGGGGCGATTGCTGCTGTCGCGCAGTGACCACACGTTGCCGGCGTCGAGGAAGAGGGCGCCGTAGAGCGAGCCCCATAGCTGCGGGCGGTATTCGAGGTTGCCCAGTATCTTCAGGTCGCCCGTCTGCTCGATGTACGAGAGCTTGGCGTCGCTGGGATGGTAACGGCCCGGGCCGATGCTGCGCACGTTGAAGGCACGCACGCTGTTGGCACCGCCTATATAGAACTGCTCATAATAGGGCGCACTCTGCGCGTTGCCATAACTGATTACGGCACCGGCATTGACATGGCCCAGCAGCGATGACTTGTCGGTGACGCGCCACTTCTTGACAAAATCGGTCTGGAGCTTGACAAACTGGGCGAAGGGGTTTTTGAACATCGTCTTGTTGCGCTCGGCCCATCGTTCGCCCATCATGGTATACGCCGCAGCCAGCAGGTTGCCCGCCTCGCTGGCAGTTATCTCCCAGCTGATGGGGTGGCGCATCGTAGAAGGGCTGTTGTAGGTATAGGTATAGGACATCTTGGGCACAAACTGGTCGCGCATGGACACGCTGAGATACGGGTTGCGCTCCAGCAGGTCGATAAACGCCTGGGTCTGACGCTGCATGTACTCATAGGACAGTATGAGCGGGCTGAACTGATGGCGTGACTGTGGCGACGACTGGAACGCGTAGGTAAGTTCGCCCGAGAGCACGTGGCGCTTGAAGTACCCGCCACGGTGGAGCACGTTCTTGGACGCCTTGATGGTGGTAGTGGGCACACCGTAGCGATACCAGCGTCCGATGCGGCGCATGCGCATCTTGTTGGGAGTGAAGAGGCTGCGCAGGGTGAGCATGCGGGGGAAGACCAGAGCCACGTCGCCGCCATATTCATACGACTTGATGCCGCTCTGGCTGCCCTCGGTGCTATGGCCTGTCTGCATCTCATAGGAGCCGTGGATATTGATGTCGAGGCGCTCGCCGCCGCGGAAGGCGTTGCGCTTGACCAGTCCTGCCACCAGTTCGGGTCCCATGCGTCCGGTGGTCTTGCCCTTGGCGTTGGCTTCGATGTAGAAGTCGTAGGGCTTGTCCATCACCAGGTCGAGCTGCAGGTCGAGGGTGTCGTTGTCGCGTGGTGTAAATCTGAGGGTGCTGTAGCTGAAGAGTCCCGTGTTCTGGATGGCCTTCATCGTCTGTGCCTCGTCGTCGCTGCTGTAGAGACGGCCGTGGCGCAGCTTGACATCGCGCAGTATGGCGCCGAGACGCACGGGCGAGCGGCGTCCGTTGAAGCGGGCGGTGAGGTGGCGGAAGTGGATGGAGTCTTGCAGCACGTCGCCAAACTGTCGGCGGAAGTCGATGCCGATGTTGCCGATGTGCCATTGCTGCATCACCTGCGGCGACAGACTGTCGGCCAGCTGCAGTCTTACGTCGACCTGACCCGGCTTGTTGATGGTGTCAGCCAGATAGGTGGCGTAGCCGGGCTGATAGTAATAGTAGCCGTGGGTACGGAAGAGGGTGCTGAGCCGCTGGCGTTCCTGGTCGAGCGAAGCCACGCTGAAGGGGTTGCCCCTGCCTATGAGCGCCTGGTCGTCAGCGCTGTGGAGCAGGCTGTCGGCATGGGTGGGGAAGCCCACATACTGGATGGAGTCGTAGCGCCACAGACGACCCATATCCACCGTGTAGGCCACCTTGGCCTTCTTGGGGTTGGAGCCGGTAATCTCTTGGGCGCTGACATGACTGTTGAAGTAACCGTACTTCTTCAGTTGGTTCTCGGCCACCGACACGCGCAGGGCGGGGTTGACCTCGCTCATCAGCTTGGGCTTGGTTCCGAAGGCGCGTGTAATCCACCGCGCCAAGGGCGAGCTGCTCTGCGAGAAGGCGTTCCATACCCACAGCTTGGGTTGGAACGGCGAGCGGTAGTAACTGCTGCCAAAGAGGGCGCCGTTGGGCGTAGAGGCAAGCACCGACTCCATCTCTATCTTGGTGTCTTCGGCATGCTGGCACGGCTCGTAGTTGGTATACTCGATAGGCTTGAGCCCGGTGAAGAGCTGTTCGCCCTCGGGCAGCGCCCGGGTGGTGGAACAGCCAGCCGCCATCAGTGCCGCCACAGCCAGTGCCATGCCGGCGGTCATCTTATTTCTTGTCTTTCTCATTGTCTTCCTGATTAGTGGGTTGAGGGGGAGTGGGTTGCTTGCCGTCGGTCTGCTTGGGGGCGGGCGCGGGCATGGTCTCCTTCTTGTCGAGGAAGAAGATGTCGCGGAAATGGCGCAGCTTGCGTTTCCATACGAGGCCTACGCCGTACTCACCCAACGGGCCTTCGAGCCAGTCGTACTTGTTGTTGTCGTAGAACACGCGCAGATACTTGCTGGCATTGCGGTCCAGGCGGTATTCGAGTTCTACCTTGTTGAAGAACATATCGTTGTTGCCCTGCTGCATGTCGATGTCGGCGCCGGTCGACACCTTGCCGCCCACGTTGACGCTGAGGCGGTTGTTCCACAGACGCTTGGAGAACTTGAAGTTGTAGTCGGTGTGCATGCCGCCCGATGTGTTGGTGTTGTCGATACTCATGCCGAGGTCGAGCCCCATCGAGCGCATCGCCTTGCCAGCCACGTTGTTGATTTCGTTCTGGAGGAACGACGACAGGGCGTTGTTCATCGTAAACTGGTTGGTGTTGCCGTCGGTGAGATACATGCCCGAGGCGAGCATGGTCACTGCCACCTTGCTGCGACCCTCGGTGGTGAGCGTCTTGAGCTGGTCGCTGATGGTCATGTCGTTAGGGGCGTCGATAATGAACTCGAGGCCCAGATTGCTGAGCGTCTGGGTGAGCTTGACACCACAGTCGAAGTCTACGGCACGGCTGCTGCTGCCCTCGCTTACGGTGGTCTTGACGCTCTCGGTAGCGGTGATGTGCAGCTGCGGGTTCATGGGGTCGCCCGTGAACTCGATGTAGCTGCCGTCCTGTATGGCAAAGGTCTTGAGCGGGATGATGGGGAGCGAGTATTTCATCTCGCCGCTGTAGAGGGTGTAGCGGCCGGTGAGGGTGAGCTCGTCGGTGGGGTTGTAGCCCATGCGCAGTTCGCCGCCGCCTATCAGAGAGATGTAGTTGGAGTGGTCGGCGTTGAGCATGCACATGATGTGGGCCGACTCGTCGACCGACATGCTCAGCTGCATATCCAGGCCGCGAATGGCGGGGCGCTGCACGGGCTCTGACTTGGTGGTGTCGCGGAAGTTGGTAAACTGCACCAGCTCGTCGAGCTGCGTGTCGGCGGTGAGTTCGGCGTCGCGCATCACGTAGGTCATATCGGTGTTGCCCAGCACGTCGAGCTTGCCGCGCATGCGCAGGTTGTCTACCGGGCCGTTCATCATGCCGTAGAAGTTGACGAAGGCCTTGCCGTAGGCTTCAGACCTGGCGTTCTCCTTGGCGTCGATAATCTTGAAGTTTTCGGCGCGCATACGGATATCGAGCATCATGTTGCTGAGGTCGGTAAAGTCGAGATTGCCCGAGATGTTGAGCGGCGCGTCGTTGTTGGCAAACATCTCAAAGTTTTCAAACAGGAGCCGGCTGCCGACGATGCGCACGGGGTCGTCGGCAAAGCGCATCTGCACGCCATAAGGTTCGCTGAAGAGGTAGGTAGAGTCGAGATACACCTCGCCATCGACAATGGGGCTGTCGAGCTGGCCGCGCACGGAGAGGGTGCCGTCTCCATAGCCGCGCAGACCGATGAGGCGGTCGGGGATGAATCCGTTGACGAGCTGCATAGGCATACGCTGCAGGCCCATGGTGGCGTCGAGCCATCCGTTGCCCTCCGACTTGTACGTACCCTGTATGGTGCCCACCTCGTTGCCGTTGCAGAGCAGCATGCCGTCGACATAATGAGAGCCGTCGTTCTTGGGCATGTAGACAAACTCGCTGCCGAGATTGCCCATGTCGCACTTCTCGTACTTCATGTTGTCGACCGTCACGGCAGAAGATACCGAGAGCTCGGTTTCGGTCTTGACGATGTGGAAGTCGCCGTTCATCATGCCCTCAATGTCGGGCATATAGGGGATGACCGAGAGCACCTTGTGCAGGTCAAACTTGGCGAGCGAGAGCGTGAGGTCCTGCTGGGCGTCGCTGTTGGTGTCGTCAGAGTAGAGCTGCACACCCATGCCGTCGGCAGCGGTGAGCTTGAGGTTGGCCTTTATGCGCTCATTGTCGCCAAAGAGTATAAAGTTGTCCTTGTTGGCAGCAAACTGCTTGTAGCCCAGCACGGGCGGCTCGCCATAGAGGTGTAGCAGTATGCCCTCGGTCTGCATGGCGGCAGCCAATCCGAACCGCAGTCCGAGCCGGTTGCGGGCGTCGAAGACTTGGGCGGAGGCATAGGCGCCACGCTCAAACACGCCGCCATTGAGCAGCGCCGTGAAGGTGTAGTCGGGGTTGCGCTTGTTGTTGCTTATCCGCGCCTGGTAGCGGGTGCGCACCGAGTCGCTCGTCACCGCCACCCTCACGGTGTCTATCAGGAATTTGGCAGCCACCACCGAGTCGGCGTCTATGTGTCCGTTTATGCCCTGTACAGGCGAACAGTTTACGTCGATCAGCAGCCTTGCGGTCTCGTAGCCCTTCCACTTGAGGAAGCGCGAGAAGGCGTTGTTGCGCCCGCTGCTGAGGAAGATGCGCGCCTCGGGTAACTGCTGGCGCAGGCGCACCTGGTCGATGTATCTCTCACGGGTCTGGCGCTGCATCTCCTGGCTTACCAGTTGGATGTGATGCAGCAGCACGTTGTAGTCGCCACGCGCGTCGGCATCGAGTCTGAAGTCGCCGCTGCTGATGACCGCATGGGTGGTGTCGCGGGTAGCGAGCACGTCGAAGTCTATGTCTTCGGGGCGGAAGGTGTGGTTTCTGGAGTGGATGCGTATCTCGCCCACGTTGCCCAGGATGCTGAGATGGTCTTTGAGATTGGTGTCGATGTCGATGTGGGAGCATACGCCCAGGTCGAGGGCATTGTCGGCGATGCCCAGGCGGTGCAGGTCGGCCTTGTCGAGGTCGCAGGCAAAGGTGCCACGGATGCGACTGCCGTTGGCGATGCCGGCAAACGACAGCTGGCCGTCGAAGAGGGGATTGTTGCCGGCGGCGTTGAGGTGGATGTGGCCTCCCGCCATG
>UMBZ01030589.1_pt1 | contig 17345 bp, 13 predicted proteins | sample 1964091 | NCBI WGS metagenome assembly UMBZ01 (sample SAMEA4835954, study PRJEB28245) | human gut metagenome | biome: gut microbiome; material: fecal sample | place: Denmark | collected 2008
CGGCGTCGCTCATGTCGAGCAGTTCGGGCGCCACGGCGCGGTGCTCGATGCCGTGGACCTGGTGGGGGAGGACGATGTGGGAGGCGGGCAGTCCGAGCCTGTCGGCCAGCAGCTGGCGGTTGCGTGCCACATGGTCGGCGCTGTCTCCGCAGTAGGGGTTGATGTTGAACGAGGCGTAGTTAGCCTCACTCACGCCGCCATGTCGGGTGGTGGAGAAGGCTGTGACCCCTTCGCCGAGGTCATAGCAGAGCAGGCGGGGTTCAGTCTTGCTGGTCATCATAGTCCTCCTCGTCGTATTCGAAATCTTCCAGGTCTTCGATATCTTCGATGTCGTCTTCATCGACAAACTCGATGTCCTCGCCCTCGTCGTGGAGCTCTTCGGCAAAGCGGCTCATATCCTTGTCGCGGTGCACCAGCGTGTCTTCGGCTGTGATGTCTGCCAGCTTGTTGCTCTCGCTGTTGAGCTCGCGCCACAGGATATCCTTGAGCTCGGGCAGTCCCTTGCCGGTGACGGCAGAGATGAACACCACGGGGAGGTCGTCGGGCAGAGTCTCGCGCAGCATGTCGATAAGCTCGTCGTCGAGCAGGTCGCACTTGGTGACCGCCAGCACGCGGTGCTTGTCGAGCATCTCGGGGTTGAACTGCTGCAGCTCCTTGAGCAGCACTTCATACTCGCGCTTGATATCGTCGGTGTCGCCGGGCACCATGAAGAGCAGCAGCGAGTTGCGCTCGATGTGGCGGAGGAAGCGCAGTCCCAGTCCCTTGCCCTCGCTGGCTCCCTCGATGATGCCGGGGATGTCGGCCATGACAAACGACTGGTGGTCATGATAGTCCACGATGCCCAATGAGGGCTCGAGGGTGGTAAAGGGATAGTTGGCTATCTTGGGCCGTGCGCTCGAAAGCGATGAGAGCAGGGTGGACTTTCCGGCGTTGGGCAGACCTACCAGTCCGACGTCGGCAAGCAGCTTGAGCTCGAGGATGATGGTCATCTCCTCCATCGGTTCGCCCGGCTGTGCGTAGCGAGGAGCCTGGTTGGTGGCTGTGCGGAACTGGAAGTTGCCCAATCCGCCACGTCCGCCCTTGAGCAGCAATACAGTCTGTCCGTCGTAGTTGACGTCGCACACGTATTTGCCCGTCTCGGCGTTGTAGACCACAGTGCCGCAGGGCACGTCGATATAGATGTCCTTACCATCGGTGCCGTGACACTTGTCGCGGCCACCATTGCCTCCATGTTCGGCAAATACGTGACGCTGGAACTTGAGGTGGAGCAGCGTCCAATAGTTGTGATTGCCACGGAGGTAGATGCTTCCTCCGCGTCCTCCATCGCCACCGTCGGGACCACCATTAGGGTTGTACTTCACGTGGCGCAGGTGCATACTGCCGCGTCCGCCCTTGCCCGAGCGACAACAGATTTTTACATAGTCAACGAAATTGGATTCTGCCATAATTATAATAGATGATAAGGAGTTGGTGAAAAGTGGAGTCTAATAAAACGAAAAAAGGTTGAAGCGCCGTGTCGTGCTTGTCGTATCTATCTGCATAGGTACGTCTGCCGGCACGCTGCTTCAGCCTTTTATGATATTACAAATTGTCGATGACGGCAGTGATGTCGCCAAAGATGCGGTCGAGCTCACCCAGACCGTTGATGTGATGGTGTATGCCTTCTTTGGCGTACCATTCAATGAGGGGAGATGTCTGGTTGTGATAAACGTTGAGGCGCTTCTTGATAGTCTCTTCGTTGTCATCGCTGCGTCCGCTCTGCTGTCCGCGGAGTAGGAGACGCTTCATCAGCTCGTCTTCGGGAACATCGAGCTCAATCATGGCAGCCACCTTGTGTCCGCGCTCAGCCAGCATCTTCTTGAGAGCTTCAGCCTGGGGGATGGTGCGGGGGAATCCGTCGAAGATGACGCCCTTGTGCTCTTTGCCGAAGCTGTCGTATACGCTGGCAAGGATGTCTATCATCAGCTCGTCGGGGATAAGCTGTCCCTGGTCGATATAACTCTTGGCGGTCTTGCCCAGCTCGGTTCCGTTCTTGATTTCATTGCGCAGCACGTCGCCGGTAGAGATGTGCTCAAAACCGTACTGAGCAATCATCTTGTCGCTTTGGGTGCCTTTGCCCGAACCGGGGGCACCGAAAATAACTATATTCTTCATCCTTCTACTAATGTATAAATGTCTCTGAGGTTACGACCCTCCTGGTCGTAGTCAAGTCCATAGCCCACGATGAAATCGTTGGGGATTTCCATGGCTGCATACTCTATGTTGAGGGGTATCTTCAGTTTCTCGGGCTTGAGCAGCAGCGTACAGATGTGCAGCGAGTTGGGGTTGCGGGTGCCCAGGGTGTCGAGCATGCGCTCCATGGTCTTGCCAGTGTCTACGATGTCTTCGACGATGATGACGTCGCGTCCGGTTATGTCTTCGTTGAGTCCCATCACTTCGACCACCTTGCCTGTAGAGACGGTGCCTTCATACGATGCCAGCTTGACAAACGATATCTCGCATGGGATAGTGATGTGGCGCATCAAGTCGGCGGCAAAGACAAACGAGCCGTTGAGCACGGCCAGGAGCAGGGGCTTCTTGCCCTCCATGTCATGGTTGATCCTGTCGGCGACGGCCTTGACGCGTTGCTGGATTTCGTCCTCGCTAATAAACGTTTTGAACCTTTTGTCCTTAATCTGTACGATACTCATGAGTATGAATTTAATAATTTCTCGGCAAAATTACAAAAAATATAGGAAAACAGCTACGATAGTTAGTCATTTTTTCGTATTTTTGCAAGGTATGAAAATATTTACGAGCAGACAGATAAAGGAGTGGGACAGATATACCATCGAACACGAGCCCGTGAAGAGCATCGACCTGATGGAACGCGCGGCGTCGGCAGTGGCCGATGAGATAGCCCGACGCTGGGTGCCCATGAGGGTAATCGTCTTTGCCGGACCCGGCAATAATGGCGGTGATGCCCTGGCTGTGGCGCGCTTGCTGGCAGAGCGCAGTTTTGCCGTGTCGGTCTATCTCTTCAACATCCACAACAACCTCTCGCCCGACTGTGCCGCTAACAAGAAACGGCTGGTCGAAAGCGTCAAGGTGGAAGAATTTGTCGAGGTCAAGGTAAACTTCGACCCGCCCGTGCTCGATGCCGATACGCTCATTGTCGACGGACTCTTCGGGGCTGGGCTCGATAAGCCTCTCGCCGGAGGTTTCTCTTCGCTCGTCAAGTATATCAACCAGAGTGAAGCGCCCGTGGTGAGCATCGACCTGCCTTCGGGCCTGATGCCCGAAGACAATTCGAGCAATGTCAGAGCCAATATCGTGCGCGCCACCCTTACCCTCACTTTCCAGCAGCTCAAGCTCTCGATGCTCTTTGCCGAGAACCAGCCCTATCTGGGCGAGGTCAAGGTGCTCGACATCCGTCTCTCCAAGTCTTTTGCAGAGAGTAAGGACAGCCGCTTCTCGCTCGTCGAGGAGGGAGAGTTGCGCTCGTTTCTGCGCCGTCGTTGGCCCTTTGCCCACAAGGGAGAGATGGGCCATGCGCTGCTGATAGCCGGCAGCTACGGCATGTCGGGAGCGGCGATACTGTCAGCCCGAGCCTGTCTGCGCTCGGGAGTGGGCAAGCTGTCGGTGCATACGCCCAAGGCCAATTATACCGTCATGCAGATGGCGGTGCCCGAGGCAGTGCTGCAGATGGATGCCAGCGAACTCAGGTTTACCGAGGCGGTAGACACCACAGCCTATTCGGCCATGGGTGTAGGTCCCGGACTGGGTACCGACGAGACTACGGCCCTCTCGCTCATATCCCAGCTGCGCCGAGCCAACTGCCCGGTGGTTATCGACGCCGATGCCATCAACATACTGGCTGCCCACCGAGCCTGGTTGCAGCAGTTGCCCAAGGACTGCATTCTCACGCCCCATCCCAAGGAGATGGAGCGCCTGCTGGGGGCGGCGTCGCACGACAGCTGTGAACTGCTCAACCGCGCATCGGAAATGGCAGCGCGCCTCCAGGCATACATACTGCTCAAGGGACACTATACCGCCCTGTGCCTGCCCTCGGGACAAGTGATATTCAACACCACGGGCAACGCCGGAATGGCTACTGCCGGATGCGGCGATGTGCTCACGGGCGTCATCACCGGACTTCTGGCGCGGGGCTACCAGCATCAGCAGGCCTGCATGCTGGGTATGTATCTCCACGGACTTGCCGGAGACCTGGCAGTGCGCACCAAGGGAATGGAGAGCCTCGTGGCGAGCGACATCGTGGACTCCCTGCCCGCAGCGTTCCGCTACATCGAAGACTGATAACATCATAGACAATACAAAAGCAAATTATAACACACGCAATGAAAAAGTATATCCTTTCGGCGCTGATGCTGCTTGCCGGCATGGGCGTTTCCCTGGCCCAACAGACTGTGGCCGGAACCACTTACTTCCTGCCCAAGACGGCGCTGAGATTTGCCGTCAAGGTAGAGAAGACCACCTACACCCCCGGACAGTTTGCCATGTACGCCTTCCGCTACATGAAGAAGAAGGACGTGGCACTCCATCCCGCCGAGACCTATAGGGTGGTAGACATCCGCATGAACAGCATCGGTGTGCCCGATTCTACCAAGCAGTTTACCCTCAATCTGGATAAGAAACTCAGCATCAGCGAGGTAGACCGCGACGAGAGCGGACTGCTGCTCGCCATCAATGCCAAGGGACGCCAGGTGGCGCTGCCCGAGCGGTTTGTGCCTGCTCCCAAGCAGCCGCAGCCCAATCCCAACGACTATATGAACGAGGATATCCTCTCGGCTGGAAGCACCGCCAAGATGGCTGAGCTCACCGCCAAGGACATCTATGACATCCGTGAGAGCCGCAACCAGCTCGCACGCGGTCAGGCAGACTTTATGCCCAAAGACGGCACCCAGCTGCGCATCATGATGGAGAACCTCGATGCTCAGGAGCGTGCGCTGTTGCAGACCTTTGAGGGAACCATGGTGAGCGACACCGTCGAGACCATCATCACCTATGTTCCCCAGCCCGACGAGGAGCGCAGCGTGCTCTTCCGCTTCTCCCAGCATCTGGGTATTACCGATGCCGACGACCTGGCGGGTACACCTTATTATATAATGGTGGCTCCAGAGGGCAATGTGCCCGAAGGCGGACCTGCCGAGAAGGAGTCCAAGGACAATTTCGGGCTCTGCGTCAATATCCCCGACAAAATCCAAGTCACGCTCACCCACGACAGCCGTATCGTGAAGACCTATGAGTGCTACGCCGGACAGTTTGGACGTACCGAGTATCTCAGCGCCGAGCTCTTCGGCAAGAAGAATACCAGCCATATCCTGCTCAATCCTATCAGCGGAAGCATCGAGAAGATAGAGAGCGAGACGCTGAAGTAGCCCAGCATCCCCCGCGGTCATCGGCTGATGAGCGGTCATAAAGTCCTCCGTCAGCCCCTTGCCAACGGGCAAAATGAAGGCCATCGACACGCAATAAGAGATTTTTAATATATTAAAATCGGAAAATGCTATGCATATTTTGTAAAAAGTATGTAACTTTGCAGTCGTAATAGTGAAACAAAAAAGAAGCATTTATATGAAGTGTGTAACTATTTGGTTGAGAAAATGATGTAAAGATTTGAAATTCTGTAAACTTTTTAATCAGTCGGAGGACTGGAGGCGACGGGCAATGCCCACAGATGTTGTGATAACATTGCGTCGGGTGTTAAGGTGGTTACTTACAACCGCTCGTTGTTGATATTAAAAAGTCTTTTTCCTTAAACAAAACAAGTTTTTGTCCCGCCGAAGAGTATGATGTCGAGAGACATGGGCTTTCAGGCGGTTTTTTTATGCCCTTACGTGTAGCCTCCGCTGCGCCCTCGTGCCCTTTGCTCTTTTTTTTCCCCCTTGTCGTCGGGCGCCAGGCCAGGTGGCAGGCTCTGGAAACTGCTCCCATTCTTTTTCCCGTTATCCATACAACATTTGCGAGGCTCGCGCGTTACTTCTATAATCGAACTATACAACAAATACTGCTTATGGATTTTGATGAATATCAGCAGAAGGCACTCGCCACCGCCATCTATCCCCATCCCATCGTCTACCCCACATTGGGATTGACCGGTGAAGCCGGCGAGGTGGCCGACAAGGTAAAGAAAGTGATACGCGACAATCAGGGAGAGTTCGGCGACGAGCGCCGCCTCGAGATTGCCAAAGAGATAGGCGACGTACTCTGGTATTGTGCCATGCTCGCCCACGACCTCGGCTACACCTTTGACCAGATAGCCCAAATCAATTGCGACAAGATAGCAGCCCGCAAGAACGCCGGAACGATACACGGTGAGGGCGATAACCGATAGGATGGAGGCAGGTGTCTTCTCGGAATCATATACCACCCGCATCATTTCCGCTTTCACTATGCCGAAATGAATAGAGATGATGTCTGTTTGTAATTCCTTGTCCTGTTTCTCTAAATCATTCTTGTATTTCTCGGTTTCGATATGCTAATTATCTAAATCATAGTTTGCCACCATGTATAACATAAGTGCCACATGTAAGTAGCCCGTCCTCTTGAATATGCCTATAACGACAGGTATAAGACTGGTGATGCAGCAGAAGTCTGTTGAAGTTGCGTGTCTTCTATCGTGTATGCCGGTTTGTGGCGAAAGTTCTGGAGGCTTTATGGAGTGTAGGATAATTGACCCATTCGACAATTTTCTTTCTGATAATGTAAATTTTCAACAGATTTACAAAGCGTTCTCACATACTTTGTGTATCTTTGCCATACATATATTAAAAGGTATGCCAAAAGAACAGGTCATTAGATTGAAGATAGTTCTTGCCGAGAAGCAGAGATTCAATAAGTGGCTTGTCGAACAGTTGGGTAAGGACTTGGCAAGACATCCAAGCGGATGACAACTGCAAGTCTGCCAGACCTTAAAAACCTTCTGCGCATTGCGAAAGCATTGAGTGTAGATGTGGCAAGATTGTTAAATACTGAAGTGGTCATCGATGATGGCGTATGAAGCCAATGTGCCAAGCCGATTTCTTGCAAGGGAAAGGCAGGGGACATGATTCGTAGTGGAAAAGGGCATGATATGCTGCCGTTGATAACTTCCGATAATATGCTATTATCAGAAAAAGAGGAGGAATAACCTATGACGCCAGAGGAAAAAGCGAGAATAAAGATAGACCGTTGGTTCGCAGAAGCAGGTTGGCAGGTAGTCAACCGTGACGAGTTTGAACCTACAATGTCTGCCGTGGCTGTGCGTGAGGGATTGCTCGAAGGTAATCTCGAGGCCGACTATCTTATGTTTGTCAACGGCAAGGTTTGTGGTGTGCTGGAAGCCAAGCGTGAGGATGTCGATGTCGCTTCGGATATAGTGAGCGACCAGGTGGCCACTTACGCCAAGAGTGTTCCTGGCTGCTACCAGACTTGGCAGAAACCTACGCCCCTTTTATTTAAGTCTAATGGCAAGGTTGTCTTATTCCAAGATTTTCGCAAGACAAACACGGAATGGGATACAATCAACCGTATCCATACGCCCAAAGAGGTCGTAAGTATGCTTGGCATCGACGACCCGTTTGCCGGTTTGCCTACGTTGAGCAAGAAGGGATTGCGTGACTGCCAGTATGAGGCTGTCACCGAGTTGGAAAAGAGTTTCCGTAGTGGGCAAAAGCGTGCCCTTATGGTGTTGGCAACTGGTGCGGGAAAGACTTATACGGCGTGCCTTGCAGCCTATCGCATGCTGACGTACACCCCGATGCGTCGAGTGCTATTCCTCGTCGACCGCAACAATCTCGGACGGCAGGCCGAGAATGAGTTTGGTATGTTCCGCCTTACAGACAATGGTGAGGCGTTCAACAATATCTATGGAGTGGAGCGCTTGAAGTCGGCAAAAATACCATCCGACTGCAATGTGCTGATTTCAACCATTCAGCGTCTGTTCTCACTGCTGAAAGGTGAGGACATCGTGGACAATGACGAGGATGACAATGACGAGGCGACAGCCGAAGTGAGGCTCCCTGCCACTCCCAAGCTGCCCCATGATTTCTTCGACTTGATTATCATCGACGAGTGTCACCGCAGTATTTACGGCAACTGGCGCAAGGTGCTTGAATACTTTGACACCGCCCGACTGATAGGTCTTACCGCAACGCCTATTCCCGAAACTATGGCTTTCTTCAACAACAACCGCATCGTAAACTATACGCTTGAGAAGAGTATCGTGGATGGTGTGAATGTGGACAACCGCGTGTATCGCATCATGACAGAGGTGACGGAGAATGGCGGCGCAATCTTGAGGGGCGACCGAGTGCGTGTGGAGACTCGTTATACGGGCCAGACGGTGGAGATAAGTACGCGCGAGACTAAGAATTATTCCAAGGCAGAGCTAAACCGCTCTATAATCAATCCCTCTCAGATAAAACTCATTCTTACCACATATCGCGATGCCGTGTATACGGAAATGTTCAATGACCCACAGCGTGAGCCAAACTTTGCCTATCTTCCCAAGACGCTTATTTTTGCGCTCAACGAGATGCATGCCACCAATATCGTGAACATAGCCAAAGAGGTATTTGGAGAGAAGTGTCCCGATGCCGATATGGACCGATATGTACAGAAGATTACCTATTCGTCGGGCGACAGCAATGAACTCATCCGCCAGTTCCGCAACGACCGCGACTTCCGTATCGCCGTCACTTGCACGCTGGTGGCTACGGGTACCGACGTGAAACCACTCGAAGTGGTGATGTTCATGCGTGACGTGGAGTCCGAACCGCTTTACATTCAGATGAAGGGACGCGGCGTGCGCACCATTGGTGACGAACAGCTTAGAGCAGTGACTCCCAATGCCTTCAGCAAGGATTACTTTTTCCTTGTCGATGCTGTGGGTGTCACCGAGCGCGCGAAGTCTGTTGCCAGACCAAGCGATAGTCCCGATATCGTCAGGTTGACACTGAAGCAATTGCTTGAGCGCATCGCTCATGGCAATCTGTCTGATGAGTATCTGAAACGTCTGGCTTCCACTTTGTCCCGATTGCACAATAAGTCCGACGACTCTCAGCGTGCAGAGTTCGAACGGTTGGCAAGCGACTCTATGAACGCTATTGCACAGCGTATATACGAGGCATTGGAGGGCGACACGCTGCCGCCTTACTATGATGTCAACGCCCCCAACAACGAGCGCAAAGGTCTTGTCGCACCTGTCGCCAATCATGCCGATGTGCGCCGATACATCCTTATTCTTGCGGCTGGCTTTGTCAATACGCTCATGCCTGGCGAAGATACGCTTATCTCTAAAGGCTTCTCATTGGAAGAAGCCGAAGAGACAACAGAGGCTTTTGAGCAGTACTGCAATGAACATGCGGACGAGATTGAGGCATTGCGCATCATCTATAACCAGAGTGGCGAGCCTATCACTTATAGCATGATGAAAGACCTGGAGAACAAACTGAAGATGGAGAACTCTCGCTTCAGTACGAGGCAGTTGTGGAACTCTTACGCCATCGTTAGTCCTCATTGTGTGCGCCGTGCCACCAAGAAGGAAGAGAGCGAGGCAATTACCAATATCATACAGTTGGTGCGCTTTGCCTTCCACCAGATAGAACGGCTTGAAAGTGTTTGCACTACAGCCCGGCAGTATTTCAATCTTTGGTGCGGACAGTGGCACCGAGAGATAACGGATAGGCAGAAAGAACTGATGAGCCAGATTGTGGACTATGTGGCAAGCAATGGCGCTTGCACCATCGATGACATTCGCGACGACGACCGCACGCAGGCAGCACAGATGATAGCAGCGTTCGGTTCCAAGCAGAAAGCTGATGACGCTCTTCTCTCTTTGTTTAATTTTGTAGTTTTAGGTAAAACAGCATAACCATTTAAGTATGACAAACAATACATCTACCGAGCAGTCGCTCACCAAGAAAGTATGGACTCTTGCCACCACTCTTGCCGGAGTAGGAATTGGCTTTACTGACTATATCACCCAACTTACCTATCTGCTTTTCCTAAAGATGGATGCAGAGAATGTGGAAATGTTTGGTGAGAAGTCGGCTATTCCTGACGGCTACCAGTGGCACGACCTTACCAGTCTGGATGGTCTGGACCTTATCTCGCAGTACGAGGAAACGTTGAAGATTCTTAGCGCCCAGGGCAATCTTATCGGTACCATCTACACCAAGGCGCAGAACAAGATAGACAAGCCCGTGTATCTGAAGAAAGTCATAACGATGATAGATGAGGAGCAATGGCTCGTTATGGATGGCGACGTGAAGGGTGCCATCTATGAGAGCATATTGGAGCGCAACGGCCAGGACAAGAAGAGCGGCGCTGGACAGTACTTCACGCCGCGTCCGCTCATCACGGCTATGGTCGACTGTGTCAATCCGCAGATTGGCGAGACCGTATGCGACCCTGCTTGTGGTACGGGTGGCTTCCTCCTTTCGGCCTACGATTATATGAAAAATCAATCGGCAAGCAAGGAGAAACGCGACTTCCTGCGTAACAAGGCTTTACGTGGCATGGATATCACGCCTCTTGTGGTCACGCTCGCCTCTATGAACCTCTATCTGCATGGTGTGGGCACAGACCGTAGTCCCATCACTTGCGAGGACTCGTTGGAACGAGAGCCTAAGTCGTTGGTGGATGTGATTCTTGCCAATCCGCCTTTCGGTCAGCGTCCAGCAGGTTCGGTGGACTTGAACCGACAGGACTTCTATGTAGAGACCAAGAACAACCAGCTTAACTTCCTCCAGCACATGATGCTGATGCTGAAGAATGGCGGCCGCGCCGCAGTGGTGCTTCCCGACAACGTGCTCTTTGAGGGTGGCGCCGGCGAGACTATCCGCAAACGCCTTCTCTCTGACTTCAATCTCCATACCATTCTCCGTCTGCCTACGGGAATTTTCTATGCACAGGGAGTGAAGGCCAATGTGCTGTTCTTCACCAAGGGGCAGCCCACCAAGGATGTCTGGTTCTACGATTACCGTACGGATGTCAAGCATACCCTTGCCACCAACAAGTTGGAGCGTCGTCATCTCGACGACTTCGTGAAGTGCTACAATCCCGCTGACATCAACAATCGCACCGAGACTTACGATGCAGATAGTAATCCATCGGGCCGTTGGCGCAAATACAGCATTGACGAGATAGTAGCCCGTGACAAAACTTCACTTGATATCACCTGGATTAAGCAAGGTGGCGAGGAAGAGGAACATACCTTGGAAGAGCTGATGGCTACCATAAAGGAGCAGAGCCAGAGTATCAGCAAGGCGGTGAGTGAGTTAGAGAAGTTGTTGGGAGATATTGACGAGGATTGATAAAATGACAAACAACATTATAGATAATAATATAAGTTCTTTGCAAGAAAAGCAGTTCGCAGAGGTTGTAGAATTAATTATACAGCATAAATGTCGTGCTTCTGTAGCCGTGAACAATGAAACATTATTCACGGCATGGTCTGTAGGTAAGTATGTGTCTGATAAACTCAAAAACGAAGAATGGGGAAGTAAGGTTGTTTCTCAATTATCGGAATATATTCGTGCAAAACGTCCCGATGTAAAAGGCTTTAGTCGAAGCAGTATTTATAATATGGTGATGTTTTATGAAGAGTACTCCTCTGACGCATTTCAAAAAGTCATCGGCATGTATCTTTCTGCAAATTCATCATCAAACAATGATATTGGGTATCGTAATTATTCAAACTTGCAAGATTCCGAACGCAACAATCAAGCAACGGAAATTGTCCAGATGCCGTCTGGACAATTTCCTGATGTGTTGTGTTTGACGACTTTATCTAATCATTATGACATCTTGTGTCGATGTCGTAGCTCTGAGGAACGTTTATTCTATATACTTTATGCACATAAAGAAAATCTGAAGAACAAGGAGTTGCAACGTGCTATTTCTACGCAAACATATGAAACATTATTGCGAAGAAAAATTAATCTGTCGAAAGGATTGCTTGAAACATACCCCGACTCACCAATAATGTTCAAAGATACTTACTTTGTGGATTTCCTCAACTTGCCAAAGAAACATAATGAGTTGCACCTTAAGCATGGACTGATAGAACATATGAAGCAATTTATCCTTGAGTTGGGGAAGGACTTCATATTTATGGATCAAGAATATTGTTTGACTGTTGGTGCTTCTTCGTTCAAGGCTGACTTGCTGTTCTTCCATCGCGGACTACAAGCTCTCGTTGCTGTAGAATTAAAGAAAACGAAGTTCCATCCGCGCGACCTCGGTCAGTTGGAATTCTATCTTGAGGCTCTTGACCGTGATGTAAAGCGCTCAAACGAAAACCCTTCTATTGGTATCATTCTATGTCCCGATGCCGACAAGGTGGTTGTTGAGTATGCTATGAGTCGTAGCATGAGTCCGACAATGATAGCAGAGTATAAACGTATCTTGATACCACAGGAACAAATGCAACAGCAGTTAAGAGAGTTTTGCCAATTCTTTTTAACTGAAGATAACCCGAAAAAGAAATAACAAATGAATACTAAAGCATTACGCCAAAAGATACTTGACCTTGCGATACATGGTAAACTTGTACCGCAAGACCCCAACGATGAGCCAGCATCCGTGCTCCTCGAGCGCATCCGTGCCGAGAAAGAACGCCTTATCAAAGAAGGCAAAATCAAACGCCCTAAAAAGACTAATACAACTTCTGATAAGCCGCATTATGAGAACGTGCCGTTTGAAGTGCCGAGTTCGTGGGTGTGGACGACATTGGGGGACATCGCTGAAATAATAACAGGAAATACACCATCTAAGGATATAAAGGAATATTATAGCGGAAATATTCCGTTCTTTAAACCTACTGATTTGGAACAAGGTATCCATACTAAATATTCGAAAGACAGACTGACACCATTAGGCTTCGAGCAATCAAGAAAGTTACCAGCTAATTCTGTTTTAGTGACTTGTATTGGAGCAACTATCGGTAAAACTGGACTTACAACTGTAGAAGGAACTTGTAATCAGCAAATAAATGCAATTATACCTACATCTGCTATATTAGCTAAATTTCTTTTTTATATTTGCATATCTGATTATATGCAACATGAAATAAAAGCAAATGCGTCAGCAACCACATTACCAATATTAAACAAAGCAAACTTTTCAAAGATAGCGATAACTATTCCTCCTTTGCAAGAACAAAGCAGGATTGTAAAAAGCATAGAACATTGGTTATCATTAGTCGATTGCATTGAGGGAAACAAAGAAAATTTGCAAAGAACAATAATGGAGGCTAAATCAAAAATACTTACCCTTGCCATTCACGGTAAGCTTGTACCTCAAGACTCTACGGACGAACCTGCCAGCGAACTACTCAAGCGCATCAACCCCAAGGCGGAAATCACTTGTGATAACGGGCATTATCAGAAGAATAAGCAATTTGAGATACCAAGCACTTGGGTTTTGTGTAAACTTGGGGCTGTAAATGAGATAGCAAGAGGTGGGTCACCTCGACCAATTAAAGACTATCTGACCTATGATGCTAATGGTATAAATTGGATAAAAATTGGTGATACTACCAAAGATGGCAAATACATAAACTCTGTAAAGGAGAAAATTCGTCCAGAAGGTGTAAAGAAATCAAGATTAGTTCATAAAGGAGATTTTCTACTTACTAATTCCATGAGTTATGGACGACCATATATACTAAATGTAGATGGTTGTATTCATGATGGTTGGTTAGTAATATCTCCAATTGGAAAAGCCTATACGTCAGACTTCTTGTATTATCTACTTTCCTCTTCCTTTGCTTATGAGCAATTTACAAATGTTGCAAGTGGGGGCGTAGTAACAAATCTTAATTCTGATAAAGTCGCAGACACAATATTTCCCCTTCCTCCTTATACAGAGCAAGAGCGTATCGTTGCCAAAATAGAAGAGATATTTGCTCAACTTGATGCAATAGAAGCATCATTGTAGCCGACATAGTTAGCCATCGTAAGCGTAATACTTACGGTGGCTAAACCATACGTGCGATTACCAGACAACTACCTTGTCTACGATTTTCTGCTGTTCACTTGCCGTGCGACACAGATAGATACGAGTGGTTTCAAGGCGTTCATGTCCCATGAGGTCAGCAAGAAGGGCGATGTCGTTGAACCGCTCGAGGAAATTCTTGGCAAACCGATGACGGAATGAATGTGGATATACAACATCCCTGTTCATTCCGTATTTTTCAGCAAAGTGTTTGAGTTGGTGGGCTATGCCTCGTGTGGTGATGCGATTGCCGAATCGGTTGAGGAAGATATAACCCGACGAGACGTTCTTATCTTCGAGCCATTTGATAGCTTCTGTCCTCAGGTTCTTGGGGATATACAATCGGCGTATCTTGCCACCTTTGCTATAAAGGTCGAGATAGCCAACCTTAACGTGCTCCACCTTGATATGGAGTAGTTCGCTTACACGAGCACCGGTAGCAGCCATGAACCACACTACAAAATACCAGGTGTCGTGTCCGTCACTCTTCAGCTTTCTCTTGAAGAACTTATAGTCTGCATCACTAATCACATTCTCCAAAAAGTTCTTCTGCTGAACTTTCACAAACTTCACCTTTAGCTTCTCCTGCTTGGCAAACTCCAGATACTTGTTGATTGCCTGCAACCGTAAGTTCACAGTCTGCGGCTTGAAGTTCTCTACCAAATACCCCTTGTACGCCAAAAGGTTTCGTTTGTTCACCACCTTGTAGTGCTCCATAAAATACTTCACCGTCCATTCATAAGAACGTATGGTGTTCTTGGTCAAGTTCCCCTTGACCAAATACTCATTGAATTGTGTTACCATATTGCATTTGTTTAAAAATAAAACATATAACAATATAGTAACGTAACGGGCATTATCAGAAGATGCCCGAAGGATGGGTGATTACATCAATATCTGAGATGTGTGAAAATATCAATGGGTTGTGGAAAGGTAAGAAGGAGCCATTTGTGAAAGTTGGTGTAATACGCAATGCCAATTTTACAAAGGATTTTAAATTGGATTACTCAAAAATTGAATACATTGACGTTGAAGAACGAGCTTTCAAAAAACGTCATCTTTTGAATGGCGATTTGATTGTGGAGAAATCTGGTGGTAGTGATAATAATCCTGTAGGACGTGCTATTTTGTATGAAGGTAAAGATGCTATCTTTTCTTTTAGCAATTTCACGATGGTGTTAAGAATTCACTATAAAGATGTTCTTTCTTATAAGTATTTGTACTATTATATTATGAGCAAATATCAGAAAGGAGAAATGAGATTAATGCAAACCCAAACAACAGGATTGCATAATCTCATTCTCGATAAGTATCTTGATATTCCGTTGTGTCTTCCACCGTATCAAGAGCAGCAACGCATAATCAACAAAATAGAAGAAACATTTGGTGTTCTAGATTTAATAATGGAGAACCTATAGATTCTCCATTATCTTATCGAGGATTGTAAATGTTTGGTTTATGGCATTTACAATCCTTTTTTGTTCTTCGTATGGAGGTATAGGCACGTTGATAGCCTTGAATAACTTTTTGTTCAGGTGCGGAATGGCTGAACCGACTTTATTCTCTCTTAGCGTCTTTCGATGCAGGTTTATTACTTGTAGAACATAGTCGGTGTACATTTCTTCATGGATGGATAATTGTTTGAACGTGCTACCTTGATAGCCATCTACAGGCGCACGAAAAACTTCTCCAGAGTTTTCACCATCCACTAAAATCAGTAAAGTGTTTGCAGCTGTATATTTGCCTGACGTTAATACTTTAGCTTCTCGTTCTCCACGCAGATACTTTACATCAAGATTTATTCTTTCAATGCCATTTTGCTTCTCTCCATCTACCAAAGTACATAGTGTTTGCATAGGTGTAATCACCCATCCTTCGGGCATCTTCTGATAATGCCCGTTATCACAAGTGATTTCAGCCTTAGGATTGATGCGCTTGAGCAGTTCGCTGGCAGGTTCGTCCGTAGGGTCTTGGGGGACGAGTTTGCCGTGAATAGCGAGGTCGAGAATTTTTGATTTTGCAAGTTTGATGTTATTGGCTAAATTGAATTTATCCTTTTCAATTAAATCAATTAAACCAAACCAACGCTTTATCTCTGCAACGATTCTTTCTTGTTCTGCGACTGAAGGAAGTGGAACTTCTAATTCAGTGAATATTGCTTTGTTAACACGTTGTTGACCAACTACTCCTTTAAAGTATTTTGTTCCTTGCGAAATATACCATGATGACTTAAACAAATATAAATAGAATGGAGCATAAACACCCAAACTTCTTAATATTACAAGTTCTGTTGTTCCTGTTCCAACCCCATTTGGAAGAGACTGCAATATACAAGATTTTAAATTTTCAAAGCATGGTGAGATTTTTGCGACACCAATATCTCCATCTTGAAAATGACAATATCCTTTTTTTACATCCCCCCAATTTCTAATTTCAAAAGAATGTTTACCAGAAAAGCCATCATCTACACATGCCATAGGTATAAAACCTATTTCAGTATTGTCATTTATTTCACTTTTGGGATTAAGCAGAAACAAATCGGACATTTGTGCCATAATCCAAGATTTTGGAATATTGAAAGGTTCATTCTCATAATGCGGCTTATCAGAAGCCATCGGACTATCGCTGCGGCGAAAGATGATGTTGGTTATCATCTGTATATAAACAACAAAGAATAAATAGTAGTTTTCAGTTTCCTCTTTATTGTGTGACTCGCATGAGCATGTGTTCTTTTGTTTTACTTATGGTCCAACCATATGTGAAAGTTATTCATATTATGGCTTCGCAATTCTACTGCTTTTGTATTACGTAGTGTCCAGCCTTCTATTGGTTGTGAGAAGCAGCATCGTTATGTTTGACGGGAAACAAGGTGGTAGCTGGTGTAGACCCCAAAATTGTCCGCCCCGCCCCCGCATTTCATCATTGTCCTGAATTATCCCCTGGTTTATCGGGTGAGCCGAGCCGTGTCCTGTACGGATGTAGAGCGTACTTCTGAAAGCCCCAAGTGCATGATTAACAAAAAAAGAGGAGAACTTATCGTTCTCCTCTTCGTGACTCGCATGGGGCTCGAACCCATGACCCCAACATTAAAAGTGTTGTGCTCTACCAGCTGAGCTAGCGAGTCGCTCACAGCTATCATTTCTGAAAGCGAGTGCAAAGTTACTAATATTTATTTTACTGTGCAAATAATTTCCTTACTTTTTTACCCGTTTCGTATTGTGATGGGTAACAGGGAGTTTATGTCTATTCTTGTTCTGGTCATTTGGCTCGCTGTGGGTGGTAGCGGTGGTAGGGCGGTGTGCCTGACTGGAGCTGCCGGTGTTGTGGCATCGCTGGAGGGTGTCATGGCGGTAATGGCGGGGAGC
>UMBZ01024280.1_pt1 | contig 16489 bp, 13 predicted proteins | sample 1964091 | NCBI WGS metagenome assembly UMBZ01 (sample SAMEA4835954, study PRJEB28245) | human gut metagenome | biome: gut microbiome; material: fecal sample | place: Denmark | collected 2008
CGGAGAGTGGCAACTGAATCTGACCCTGGCACTGCTGACGGGCAATCTTACCAGTTACGGAACGGTCCACCTTGTTGGTCAACCAGTCCTTACAAGCCACTGCTTCCATCTGGAGCACACGGCTCAAGTATTCATCGAGCTTATCAGCTGAATAAGTGACATCCTCATACTTGCGCTCTACGGTCTCATCCACCATTACGGTCTTAGGAGTATGACCGAACATCTGAGCCACGTCGAGGTCGAAAGGCTTCACACCATCAGCCTGCTTGAAGCTGAAGTGAGCATCGCCAGTAGTCTCACCTACCACGTACATTGGAGCACGTTCACGGTCGGCAATCTTCTGAACCTCATCGAGATACTTCTCGTCGATGAGCAAGCCCATACGCTCCTGGCTCTCGTTGGCGATGATTTCCTTGGCACTCAAGGTCTTGTCGCCGATAGGCAACTTAGCCATGTCAATCTCGCCACCGCATTCTTCTACCAACTCAGAGAGGCAGTTCAAGTGACCTGCTGAACCATGGTCGTGGATACTAACCACTGGGTTCTCATCGTTCTCGACGAGGGCACGAACCAAGTTGTAAGCACGCTTCTGCATCTCAGGGTTGGCACGCTGAACGGCGTTGAGCTCGATACCATTGCTGTATCGACCAGTATCTACAGAAGATACACTACCACCACCAAGACCGATGCGATAGTTATCACCACCTACTACGACCACCTTGTTGCCCTTCTGTGGCTCACCTTTCTTATAATCACGCTTCTTGCCGTAGCCTACGCCACCAGCGAGCATGATGACCTTGTCGTAAGCATACTTCTCACCGTTCTCCTCGTGCTCGAATGTAAGCACAGAACCCGTGATCAGTGGCTGACCGAACTTATTACCGAAGTCAGAAGCACCATTAGATGCCTTGATCAAGATTTGCTCAGGAGTCTGATAGAGCCACTTACGTACTGGCATGATGTCCTCCCAGTCACGCTCCACGTCGCTCTTGCCGTTGTCATCCTTCAATCGAGGATAAGCTGTCATGTAGCAGGCAGTTCCGGCGATAGGCCATGAACCGACACCACCACCCATACGGTCGCGAATCTCACCACCTGTACCAGTAGCAGCACCATTGAAAGGCTCTACGGTAGTAGGGAAGTTGTGGGTCTCAGCCTTGAGGGAGATGACACTCTCGATGTCCTTCACCTGGAAGTAGTCGCTAGTGGTCTGGTCGGCTGGGGCAAACTGCTCGATGACAGGACCCTGAGAGAAAGCCACATTATCCTTATAGGCAGAGAGAATCTTGTTAGGGTTCTCGTTTGGTGGTCTTCTTGATCATATTGAAAAGAGATGACTCCATCTCTTTACCGTCGATGATAAACTGTCCGCCGAAGATCTTGTGACGGCAGTGCTCAGAGTTGATCTGTGCGAAACCGAAGATCTCGCTGTCGGTGAGAGGGCGACCATTCTCTTTCTCCAACTTGTGGAGATAAGCCATCTCGTCCTCACTGAGGGCAAGACCCTCTTCCTCGTTGTACTTTTCGAGGTCATCGACGTACTTGATAGGTTCTGGCTCATGGTTGACGGTGAAGACAGTCTGGTCGATGCCGTTGTACATACGCTGCAACATAGGGTCGTGGTCAGCGTCCTCACTGTCAACAGGGAAGTACTCCTCAATACGCGAAATGCCGTTAAGACTCATATTCTGAGTAATCTCAACGGCATTCGTACTCCAAGGAGTAATCATTTCACGGCGTGGACCTACGTAGAAGCCCTGCAACTGCTGGGCGTCCTCTAAAGTAGCGTCACCATAAAGCCAACAAAGTTCATTGATTTCGTCCTGAGAAGGCTTGTGGTCGATCTCGGTCGCAATCACACTCTTAGATGGAGTTCTGAAAAAAAGAATCATACTATTTTCTCTTTTTATATGTTAATGTATTTCTTTTCGAGTGCAAAGATAATACAATTTAGAAAAAGGACAAAATAAATAAGGAGTTTTTTGATTTTTTAGTTGAGAAGTGGGATGAGATGATGCTAAGGCGGACTAAGCGGCCGTATTTTGTTAAAAATGAGAGGAAAAGCAAGATGGGTGGTTAAAATTCCATAAATAGGTTAGACAAAACAACTTTATTCGTGTCTTATTCGTATCTTTGCACACGAAGCAACGTGTAATCAACTATTTATATCAAATCATAATAACAAAAGAAATTAAAAACCGGAAAGAATATGAAACAGAGTAAATTATTATTGATGACTTTGATGGCTGGCGCTTTGCTGGCTACAAGTTGTGCTAGCAAGAAGGAACTCCAGAATTGTCAGAACGAGAATAAGGAGTTGACTGGCAACTATCAGAACGCCAAGGAGCAGTTGGCTGCCTCTCAGGCTCGTGTTACCTCTCTCGAAGACCAGCTCGCTCAGATGAAGAAGGATTACTCTTCTATGCAGGCTGCCCTTGACAAGAGTTTGAACAATGCTAGCCAGAACAATATCAGCATCGACAAGCTCGTTGACCAGATCAATGAGTCCAACCAGTACATCCGCCACTTGGTAGAGGTGAAGAGCAAGAGCGATTCCCTCAACATGGTGCTCACCAACAACTTGACCCGCTCTCTCAGCAAGGATGAGTTGAAGGAGGTTGACGTGCAGGTGATGAAGGGTGTGGTTTATATCTCTTTGGCTGACAACATGCTCTACCAGAGCGGTAGCTATGAGGTAAACAGCCGTGCTCAGGAGACTTTGAGCAAGATTGCCAAGATTATCATGGACTACAAGGACTACGACGTGCTCGTAGAGGGTAACACCGACAATGTTCCAGTAAGCACTACCAGTGCCAAGATGAAGAACATCCGCAACAACTGGGACCTCTCTGCTCTCCGTGCATCTTCTGTCGTTCAGTACTTGCAGGATCACTTCGGCGTAGATCCTAAGCGTTTGACCGCTGGTGGTCGTGGTGAGTACAACCCTGTGACAAGCAACGACTCTGAGGTAGGCAAGCAGCGCAATCGTCGCACTCAGATTATCATCACTCCTAAGCTCGACCAGTTCATGGACTTGATCGACAAGGCTCCAGAGAATAATTAATAGTTAAAAATTAATAATGAAGGCACCAATGGGGATTCCTCATTGGTGTTTTTTTGCATATTTATGCTATTCTTTGGTAACCCGAATGAGACCCGAATATGACCCGAAAGAGACCCGAATGTGTTCCGAATGTGAAATGAAGGAAAATGCAGCGAAAACGACCTCCTTCTTGTATATATATGCACAAAACAAGCATAAAACCATGAAAATATATCATTTTGAAAGAAATATTCGTTTATTTCTTTCTTTATAGAATATTTTTTATTACTTTTGCAGACAAAATAGAAGCAATGCCCTCTTGTGATGTGGTAAATTGTAAGCTATCCATTATACATTGTAAATTATTAATTATACATTATTATATATAATCGCTTATGGAAAAGATTCAAATGACCACTCCTCTTGTGGAGATGGATGGTGACGAGATGACAAGAATCCTCTGGAAGATGATCAAGGACGAACTCATCCTTCCTTTCGTTGACTTGAAGTCTGAGTATTACGACCTTGGCTTGCCTTATCGCGACAAGACCAATGACCAGGTGACCATCGACTCCGCTGAGGCGGCTAAGAAATATGGTGTGGCAGTGAAGTGCGCTACTATCACTCCTAATGCTCAGCGTATGGAGGAATATCATCTGCACAAGATGTGGAAGAGCCCTAACGGCACCATCCGCAGCATCATGGACGGTACGGTGTTCCGTGCTCCTATCACCATCCCAAGCATTCACCCTTGTGTGAAAAACTGGGAGAAGCCAATCACCATTGCTCGTCATGCCTACGGCGATGTATATAAGAGTGTGGAGCTTCGTGCCGATGAGCCAGGCGTTGCCAAGCTTGTCTTCGAGGGCAAGAGTGGCAAGAAGCAGGAAATTGAAATCCACAACTTCGATGGCGCTGGTGTTATCCAGGGTATGCACAATACCGACAAGAGCATCCGTAGCTTCGCTCATAGCTGCTTCAAGTTTGCCATCGACACCAAGCAAGACCTTTGGTTTGCTACCAAGGACACTATCTCCAAGACTTACGACGCTCAGTTCCGTAAGATTTTCGAGGAGGTATATGAGAGTGATTATAAGGAGAAATTCGCCGAGTTGGGCATCGAGTACTTCTATACATTGATCGATGACGCCGTGGCTCGTGTTATCCGCAGCAAGGGTGGATTCATCTGGGCATGTAAGAACTATGATGGTGATGTGATGAGCGATATGCTCAGTACCGCCTTTGGCTCCTTGGCGATGATGACCTCTGTCTTGGTATCCCCTGATGGCAAGTATGAGTATGAGGCTGCCCATGGCACTGTCACTCGTCATTATTATCGCTACTTGAAGGGTGAGGATACCTCTACCAACCCAATGGCTACCATCTTCGCATGGAGTGGAGCATTGAGAAAGCGTGGCGAGCTAGATGGCATTCAAGCTTTGCAAGACTTCGGCGACCAGTTGGAGGCAGCTTGCTTCGATACCTTGAATGATGGTATCGCCACCAAGGACCTCGTCAACTTGATGGAAGGCGTAGAGGCGAAGGCAGTTAACTCGGCTGGTTTCATCGCCGCCATCCGTGAACGCTTGGAAAAACGTTTGGGCTAATATATAATAAGGTGGCTACTGCTTCTTGCAAGCTGTAGCCACCTTATTATATATAGTTATAGAAAACCTATACTCTAGTCCTATCCCGTCTCTATCGCACAATGATTATGCGTTAGGGTTTTTCTCGTACTCGTCGGATAACAACTTGAAGAAGTTGTACCCCAAAATTCTACTGATATGCAAAAGCATTCCAGTGTCGATGGATGACTTTGCATAAACCTTGTAAATGTTAGTGCGATGGCATCCTAATTGTTTAGCGAGCCATACTGATGTTTTACCTTGTCTTTTGAGTTCCTGTTTTATACGTTCACCAATGACCAAGGTGCTGTTACCATAATGTGTCATTTCCTTAATCCTTTTGTAAATACTAATAATTTATATAACAGATGCAAAATTACGAAATAAGGTAGCACAATAAAGAATTTTTTGGTAGCTAATGTAGCGACACGTTATTAAAATATGTAAATGTAGGGGTGAATGATGGTTCTATGTCCATATTATGTCTATGTCCAATTTTTGTTTCTATTGTATTTGTATTGTCATGTATGCGTAGCAAAGTTTGCCTAAATGTTAAGTTGTCATGGTTAAATCTCGTTAAATTACCAGTTTTTGGTGTGTAATTTGATAATTAGGACAAAAATCAAAGTACAACTTATTATTATTTATTGTACCTTTGCACCATCAAAAGTAAAAGTGCTGATTATATCAGTTGTAGAAGAAAAAGTAAAAGAAACATTACACAGCTACATAAGTTTTCAGAGACTAAGTATTGTATAAGTAAAAGATGATGATATTTCTGCGAAGCTGGTAATGATGATAGTATAAGTATATTGTATATAAGTAAAAGATAAGTTTAAGATGAAAAAGATTCTACTTTCAGAGAGCGCAAAGGCTTTGGTCTTGGCTTTCGCAATCCTCGTTTCCTATGCAGGAAACATCATGGCACAGGCAACTGTATCTGAGCCAGACGCTAATGGCGTGGTTACTATTGCTACGACAGAGGCTGGTCAGATTGGGCAGTTGAATGGTTGGAATGCTAGCTATGTTATTAATGTGCCTTATACAAATAAGTTTAAGGTAGTTGGTCCAATTAATGATGGTGACGTAAATGCGTTATTAGCAAATAATTGGCAAAAGAATTTGGAAGTTTTGGATTTGGGCGAAGCTGAAATAGATCATCTTTCACAAGCAGATGCTGATGAGGTAGGCAATTGGGCAAATCCAAAAGGTACTTTTCTTGTTGCAGCAAATAGCCAACCATATTCAAGCTTAAAAACTCTTGTTTTGCCAAAGGTTACTTCTACGACACAAACAGAGGTTCCTACTAGACTTTTTACTTTTGCAAATGATCAAGCTCCAAGAGTTATCTTCCAAAACTTGGAAACTCTTGTAATTCCTGAAGGATATACAGCTATTGGTGATGGCGTTTTTGTACAGCATGAAAAATTGTCAGTTTTGGAGTTGCCATCTACATTGAAAAGCATTGGAAAGAACGCTTTCAAATTGTGCCGCAGTTTGAGATCTTTGAATATGCCAGAAGGTTTGAAGCGTGTTGACGATGGTGCTTTCGAACAAAATGGATTTACTAAATTGGCATTTCCTTCTTCTGTAGAGTATTTAGGTCATTTGGCTTTTTTACCTTATGATAATTTGCTTTCTGATGTCTATTTCCAGGGATTGGAAGCTCCTGAGTGTGATGAGGATGTATTTGGAACAGGTCCTTACACTGGATGGGGCGGCTTTATGGCCCCAACAAGCAGCAAGGCTACTCGTAATAACTATGTAAACAATGGCATTTGGTTTACAGTGTTGCATTACAGAGCAGATTTGTCTGAGGCTCAAAAGGCAACTTATACAGACTTGACTCGTTCATATTCTATTCCAGATTTGTATTTGGGTGAGAACCGTATGTGGCCTTCACAGGATGATTTCAATAGAGCACATGGTAATAATGATACTCATGCAAATTATGGTATTGTTAATAACAAAAATTTTGAAGGCCAGCCTCTGGCAGAAGAGCAGATGAAGCATAAAGGTATTTTGCGTTTTGTTTTGTCTGTTGCAGATGCGCCTAAGCCATCTAAGACTTCTGATGTCATTCTTCCTGTAAGAGATGATGACTGGTGGACATTATGTGTTCCATTTGATATGGATGCAGAAGAAGTAGCTGAAACATTTGGTGAGAATGCAAAGGTTTACACTTTGGGCGAGGTAGTTCGTAATGAGTCAAAGAGATTGATTACTTTGAAGTTCAACAAGAAGTTCGATACCATCAAGGCTCACATGCCATATTTGATCAAGCCTTCTAAGAAATTTGGTGAGGGCGAGAATCCTAAGTTTGCTATGGTTGCAAAGTATAAGATTCAAGGTGGCTCAGAACAAGAGGTAAATGTGACTGCTATTGACCAGTATGGTAGTGAAACTGATTATGTCTATACATTTGTCGGTAACTATGGTGGTGATCAAAACTGGATTCAGAATACTTCTGAGGCAAAAGAGTGTAAGGTAACTAGTGCTGATGAGAAAATCGTCTATAAGCGTCCTAGCAACTGCTACTACTTGAGCTTTACAAACGGAAAGGTTACCTTCAAGTATCAAGGTTCAAACAAGAGTGGTCGTTGGACTCCATACTCTGCTATTGTTACAGTATCAAAGGCAAATGATAAGTTTGATTTGATTGATGATTCATTCAGAACAGAGTCTGGTACTCAGAATATGGCAAAATACTCAACTACTTCTATTGGCGAATGGGATGAGACAACTGGAGTAGATCAGATTGAAATTGAGACTCCAAACGAGACTACTGACAATAATGTATATAGTATGAATGGTCAGATTGTTAGAAAGAATTCTACAAGCTTGGCTGGACTAGCACAAGGAGTATATCTTGTGAACGGAAAAAAACATATAGTAAAATAATTGATGAGAAAGAAAAAGTATATAGTACCAAGATTGGACTGTTTGCTGGTTACAGAAGTTTCATCTATTCTTGCTGGCTCGCCAACAGACAGAGAAACAGGTCCGGAAAGTCCAGATGTTGAAGGTTCTGGAGGATCAGAAGATGGTCGTGCCAAGCAGAACGCCTTCTCCACTTGGGAAGACTGGGATGAGTATTAGTCCCGAAAGTAAGAAAAAGTAGAAGCTTATATATAGCGGAGAGCACTTGCCTAATGACAAGTTGCTCTCCGCTCTTTTCGGTTAAAATATTTGGAAGATTCAATTTAATTGTTAATCTTTGCCACGTGATAATATTGTCACAAAGATTAAATATAGAAGATTATGGTTTCGTCTGATGTTAAAAATGCACTCGCAAAGTAAGAACTCCTTATAGAGGATAGTTCAAGATTAAAATAAAATCACAAAAGCGGAGAGTGCTAGTCCTTGGGACTGATGCCTCTCCGCTTCTTGTGTCTTGCATAATTGGGTATCTAGGTCTTTTAGGTCATCGCATATTTAAGTATAAGTAAAAGATGATTCTGACTACAAAGATAGGGAAAACAATCCGCAATAGCAAGTTTTCTAACGTTTATTAACGCCTCGAACCTCACTTTTCTACGCTTTTTCTGATGTGTGCGAAAACACAGGAAAATGAAATGAAATTGTAATCATATGAAATGCGTGTTACAAAATAAAAGTCGTATCTTTGCACCCGAGGAAAGACCTCAGTGAGATGAAGCTTTCATAGGAAAGCTACACCTTATTATATATATAGATAGATTTCAATCGTAAACGATGGAAGAGAACAATTACAAGATTCTCGTGGTAGATGACGAGCAAGACCTTTGCGAGATTCTCAAGTTCAACCTTGAGACAGAGGGGTATGTAGTAGAGACCGCCAACTCGGCAGAGGAGGCTTTGGAGAAAGATGTCGCAGGCTTCAATCTCCTGTTGCTCGATGTGATGATGGGAGGCATGAGCGGCTTCCAAATGGCTAAGCAACTCAAGGCAAACCCGATGACGGCGCAAATCCCTATCATCTTCCTCACGGCTCGTGATACGGAGAACGATACCGTGACAGGATTCAACCTGGGTGCCGATGACTATATCTCCAAACCTTTCTCCATCCGTGAGGTGCTGGTTCGCATTCGTGCCGTGCTTCGCCGTACCGCTGAGAAGAATGGCAAGGCTACCGAACCTACCACCATCTCTTATCAAGGCTTGGTGCTCAACCTCGACAAGAAGACCGTGAGCATCGATGGGGAGAACGTGGCTTTCACCAAGACTGAGTTCGAACTCCTTCGCCTCTTGCTCGAAGAGAAGGGAAGGGTGTTCTCTCGCCAGGAACTTATCGACCGAGTATGGCCTAAGGATGTGTTGGTGCTCGACCGTACGGTGGATGTCAACATCACCCGAATGAGAAAAAAGATAGGTCCGTTTGCCAAGTGCATCGTCACTCGACTCGGCTTCGGATATTACTTCGACGCATAAGGGTAAGTGAAGTTCTCAAATGCTTTTCTAATGGAGAAATAGTGATGATAAAAGTACAGAATACAAAATCAAGAGTAGGCAGAAAGTTGTATTTCACGGTGTTGACGGTGTTCCTCGTGTTCGCCGTCAGTTTTATCGTCTTCCAGCAAATGCGTGAGAAACAATATAAGATCAGTACGCTCACGATGAAGTTGGAAGGATACAACGCACTGCTGGAGGAGGACTTGGCACTGGCTCATGACAAGGGAATCATCCTGAAGGAAGGCTTGACTCCTGCCGATAGCTTGGCATCCAAGGACAGTCTTGGTACATCCAAGATCTTTGTGGTGGAAGACAAGTTGGATGCCTTCGTCAGGAACCACGAGAGCAAGGACTTGCGTGTCACCTTGGTACGTCCCGATGGAAAGGTGGTGTATGACAATATGCGCAAGGACTACGACCATTTCGCCAACCACATCAACCGAAAGGAGATACAGGAGGCGCTGAAGAGCGGACAAGGTTCGAGTGTCGATCGCCAGTCGAAGACGATGAAGCAGGACTACTTCTATGTGGCATCCTATTTCCCTGCCGACTCCATCATCATCCGCAGTGCCTTGCCTTATAACAACGACCTCTCGAAGTCGTTGCAAGCTGACCAGCACTACATCTGGTTTGCCATCGGTGCCATCATCCTTTTGACCATCGTGCTCTATCGCTTCACCAACCGACTGGGCAAGAACATCGCCAAGCTTCGCATCTTCGCCTACAAGGCTGACCACAACGAGAGCCTGGAGATAGAAGACTTGGCTTCGTTCCCTAACGATGAGTTGGGCGAGATAGCCGAGCGTATCATCAAGATGTATAAGCGTATCCAGACCACCCGAAAGGAACAGGACATCTTGAAACGACAGCTTACCCAGAACATCGCCCATGAGTTGAAGACCCCAGTGGCAAGCATCCAGGGTTATCTGGAGACCATCCTCGACAATCCGCATATCAATGACGAGATGAAGGCGCAGTTCTTGCAGCGTTGTTATGCCCAGAGCGAGCGACTCACCTCCTTGCTCCGTGACATCTCGACGCTGAACCGCTTGGATGACGGTTCCGACATGATAGACTTTGAGGCGGTGGACATCACCAAGATGGTGGCAGACATCGCCAGGGAGACTACCTTGGAACGAGAGGAGCGCAAGATGACCTTCATCAACCAGTTGCCTGAGCGCATTGTGGTGAAAGGCAATCGCAGCTTGCTCTATAGCGTGTTCCGCAATCTCACCGACAATGCCATCGCTTATGCCGGTGAGGGAACGACGATGACCTTGGAGGGTAGGGAGCAAGGCAACAAGTGGCATTTCATCTTCCGTGACAACGGACAGGGCGTGCCTCAGGAACATCTTCCTCGCCTCTTCGAACGCTTCTATCGTGTGGATAAGGGCAGAAGTCGTAAGATGGGAGGCACCGGCTTAGGTCTCGCCATCGTGAAGAATGCCGTCCTCTTACATGGAGGCACCATCCGCGTCAGCAATCTGCCCGAAGGTGGCTTGAAATTTGAATTTACCATTAAGAAATAAAAGTAAACTCAGCCACGAACGTTATTTTTGATGTTTCGTGGCAGAGTTTACTTTGTTTGTATATAAGTGGATGAAAATCATATTATTACATGGTACTTTCGATGTTAAATTTAGGAATAATCAGCCACGAACGCACAAAAAGTCGTTTCGTGGCTGATTATTCTTTGCTTTTTTCAATAAAAAAACTTAAATTTGCACGCAAAACATAAAAGATGTGCATTATGGCAAAAATAGTAGGAAGAAAGAACAAAAGCAGTTGGAACATCTCCTAGATTCAAAGGAGGGTGAGTTGCTTCAAGCTCAATTACTGAATTTCACTTCATCATTGCGACGGAGTGGAATGGAAATTGATGCTGCACCCCAAAGTTGGTTTGAGGCATTTGATTTACTGATTGACTTTTTGAGTGGTAAGCCCAAGACGGAGAAAATTATCGTTTTCATTGATGAAATGCCATGGTTGGATACGCCGAAATCTGGATTTGTAACAGCTTTTGAGCATTTTTGGAATGGCTGGGCTGCAGGACAAGACAATTTGCTCTTAGTGGCATGTGGATCTGCGACTACCTGGATAGTAGATAGACTGTTGTCTAACAAAGGAGGATTGTACAATCGAGTGACTCAAGAAATGCATTTAGCGCCATTTACCTTGAAGGAGTGTGAGGAATATTATCGAGAGCATGGAGTGGTGATGGATCGTTACGACCAAGTGCAATGTTATATGGCGATAGGTGGAATACCTTATTATATGTCTTTCATAGATCCAGGATATAGTTTGGCGCAAAATATAGACCGTTTGCTTTTTACCAGAAATGGTTTGTTGACTTTGGAGTTTGGCCGTCTTTTTGGCTCGCTCTTTTCTTCGCCAGAACCTTATAAGCAAGTTATTCGTCTCTTGGCAGATTATAGAGAAGGATTGAAGCGAGAGGATATTGCTAAGTTATAGAATATGTCATCAGGAGGTACGCTGAGCAAACTCTTGGAAGCTTTGGTTGTTAGTGATTTCGTTACGCGATACCAGTATTTTGGAAAGTCTAAGAGAGAAGTTTATTATAAGTTGACTGACTTCTATTCCTTATTCTATATTCGATTTGTGGAAAAAGGGCGTAGAATGAATGTTGACTATTGGCAGAATAATCAATTGACCCCTTCTGTGACAGCTTGGAGAGGGTTGGCATTTGAAGATGTTTGTATGGTGCATGTTCAACAAATTCGACAGGCGTTGGGTATATTGGGCGTTCAGTCTGAAGCTTCTCCTTGGCATTATGTATCCGTTGACAAGAAAATGGGAGCACAAATTGATTTGCTAATCAATCGTTCTGATCGTATTGTCGATATTTGCGAAATGAAGTTTTGCGTGAATACTTATCGGATGGATAAGAAGGCAGATGAAAGCATCCGTAATAAAATACAAGTGGTAATGGATACCGTTCGTGGAAGAAAGGCGATTCATCCCGTGATAGTTACAACTTATGGACTGGCAAAAAATGAATATAGTTCTAGAATCCAAAGAGTCATAACGATGGATGACTTATTTTGTTGATGTCGATATCTTGTCAGCTTGCTATTAATCTATTATCAAAAAGTGGTAAAATTGCCACTTTTTGATAATACGTACTGCTATGAAGATAAATAGAAAACAGTAGTTGGAGGTGTTGAGAAGCTAAGGTGACAACTATTAGAATAAAAGAAGGTAGGAGAGCGCCTACCTTCTTTTTATTCTTCCTCCACCTTCCAGTCGGTGATGGTATGCTTCTCCATGTCGAAGTTTACACCCACCTTTACGACAGGCAAGCCGCAGAGGGCGAAGCGCTTCGGATATTCCTTTAGGTTGATTTGCTTCATCGCCACATTAGCACTCTTGTTTAGCTTCAGCTCAAAGAGGTAGAGATGAGTTTTGGAGCGGAGCACCATATCCACACGACCCTTTGGAGTGCGAACCTCGACATCCGCCATGTAGGCTGATAGCAGGGAGAAGATGACAAACAGCATCTGCTGGTAATGCCCCTCGTAATCTGTGTTGTCGCAATAAGGTACAGTACCAAGGAATGTTTGGAGATGCTGCAAAGCCAAATCCAAGTCCTCCTTGTTCAAGGCACGAGCCATGTTGCGAATGGTGTTATTGGTGGCAACGGTGTTGGAAGTCACATAATAAGGTATGAGGGCCTTGGTCAGCCCGAGGCGCACTTCCTTGTTGGGTATTCCCAAGAAATAGGAGTCGTATTCCTTGTCATACCCCTTGATGGTGATGTATCCGCTCTGATAGAGGAGTGGAGTGAGGGTAGTCATCAAATCGGCATCCGTTGGCGCATCAAAGTCGGAAGCGTCAGCCTCCATACCTTCAGCAAAGTCGGTATATGCTGTGTCAAACTTCTTCATCATGTTGATGAGGTAAGTTGGTGTGCCAGAGGTAAACCAATAGTAGTCCAACTTCCCTTTTGACATGGCATTGAGAAGACTGAATGGGTTGAAAATGTCAGGAGATTCTCCTGAAAAATGGTAGCCGTCATAATAATCTTTCAAGGCAGTAATGGTCTCCTCCCTTGTTTTGCCTATTTTCTCGCCAAGAGCATCAATGTCTTCAGACATCTGTGTCAACAGTTCTTCCTTGGTGACACCGCAAATGCCAGCATACTGCGGCGACATACTGATATTGTTGATGTTGTTCAGCTCGCTGAAAATGCTCTGCGGTGAGAACTTGGTAATGCCCGTCAGGAAAACGAAGCGGAGGTGTGGCTCGCAACCTTTCAGTGGACTATAGAAATTATGCATGACTTTGCGAAGCGTTTCAAGTGATGTTTTCTCATCCCCAACATCCAGTAAAGGTGCGTCATAATCATCAATGAGCACGACAACTGGCTTGCCTGTTTTCCGATGAACAGTCTCTATCAGATTTATCAAGTGGATGTTGGGAATTTGAAGGTCGCTCTCGATGCCAAATCTTTCCTCATGATTCTTCAATATATGAAGAAGGTAACGCTGTAATTGTTCCTTATCCATGTTCTTCCCTCCAGACATATCAAAGTGAAGCACTGGATATTCTGTCCATTCTTTCTCCAACTTCTCAATGGTAAGGCCCTTGAAGAGTTCCTTCTTTCCCTCGAAATAACTTTTGAAAGTAGAAATTAGCAATGACTTGCCGAACCTGTGGGGGCGATTCAAAAAGAAACTGTAGCTACCGCTATGAGTTATGCGATAGATGTATTCCGTCTTGTCAACATACAGAAGATTATCGTTGATAATCTCCGAGAATGTCTGGATTCCCACAGGGTATGGTTTCAATGCTGCCATCTTACAATTTGCTTGAATTTAATACTTTGGCACAATAGTAATACAATTTTCTGATATTCCAAAAGATTTGGTTACTTTTTCTCATTTTGTACTAGAAAGCAGATGTAAATGGAAAAGTTGCTGCACCGTTTTTGCCTTCACCTAGTTTTCTCTCAATTCCTATTCCTCTTTCTGCTTTATATTCGTCCTAGTGACGAAAAGTGGTAATTTTACCACTTTTTGATAATAGAAAGGGCTTATAGCCACATATTCTTGCAGCTCTAGTGACAAAAAACGGTAAAATTACCACTTTTTGATAATAGGGTATGAGCTGATTTCGGTAGCGTCACAGTTCTTTCGTCATAAAATCATAGATGCTCATGAAGAGGATGCCATTGTCATCGTGGTTGCTGCTCATGTGGTCTCCTACGATGACGATTCTCTCGAAACCATCGTCCAGGCGACGGAGAGAGTTGGTCTCTTGGTCTATCTTTTCTTGTGAAGGCAAACTGAGGGCGGATTGGATGTAGCAACGGCGACTGCCTTTGTTGCATACGAAATCCACTTCTAGTTGCTTGCGATAGCTGGAGCCATTTTCATCTTTGCCATTTACGGTGACAACGCCAACATCCACGTTGAATCCTTGTCTTCTCAGCTCGCAATATATGGCGTTTTCCATGAGGTGAGTTTTCTCTACCTGGCGGAAATTGAGCAAGGCATTGCGCAATCCCAAGTCGGCGAAGTAATACTTCATAGGGGTTCCGATGTATTTTCGTCCTTTGACATCATATCTGTTCGCTTCCTCTATCAGAAATGCGTCCGAGCAATAGCTGATGTATGATTTCAGGGTCGCAGGACTAATGGACACATTCTTGTTGGTCTTGAAGGTGTTGGATAGCTTTTGGGGATTGATGAGTCCGCCAATGCCTGAGGCCAACATACAGAGAAGTTCTTCTAGCTCAGCGTTGTTCTTGATGTGATTTCTGTTGAGTATGTCGATGAGGTAAGTTTCTTGCCAGAGATCTTTCAGAAACTTAATCTTTTCTTCATCGTTCGGTTGGAGAACGACAGGTGGAAGGCCGCCGTATTGGAGATATTCGATCCATCCGTCTTCTTTGCTGCCATTGTAGGTCGTCATGAACTCAGAGAAACTGAGGGGTGAAACGTGTATTTGGTAACCACGCCCTCTGAATTCTGTGATGATGTCCTTTGATAGGAACTTGGCGTTGCTGCCGGTGACATATACATCGACATTTGGAATGTGAAGCAAACCGTTTAGTACGTCTTCAAACTGGTCCATCATTTGGACTTCGTCCAATAAGACATAGTACATTCTTCCATCCTTGATCTGAGCTTTTACATACTGATAGAATTTCTCAGGGTCTCTATATTCTCGATTTGCGAAGTCATCGAAAGCCATCTCGATGATGTGCTCTTTGTCTATGCCTTCCTTTTCTAATTGACTCTTGAACAGATTGAATAATAGAAATGACTTACCGCATCTTCTGATGCCAGTAATGATTTTTACCAGTCCATTATGTTTGCTTTGGACTAATTGCTGCATGTATTTTTTGCGTTCTATGATCATTTTCTATATGAGTTTTAATGTTAGCTTACGAAAGATTTTTGCGTAAATACGCATTTTTCTTCTGCAAAGATACGTAAAATAGTTGATTCTGCGAAAGATTTTTGCGTAAATACGCAAAAATCTTTCGCAGAATGGCTTTTGCTGGATAAAATGATAATGGTTATGTATGGTAAATGGAGGAGATTTTTACCTCGTCCCCTCTTTCAGAAGCCAGTCTATGGCAGAGTAAATGTGGATGCACTTGCCGCCTATCTCGATGTCCCTTGTCGGTGAGAAGGCTATCAGGGATAGATGGTCGCATTTGAGGGCGGCGGATGCTTTCAGCAAGGCATTTACCTCCCTGTCGAACGTCTTCTTGTTGTCGATGTCGTATGACACTTGGATCAACTCCACCGCCTTGTTTTGGTTGCAAATGACGAAATCCACTTCCTTGGAACGGGGCGTGTCCTTATAATAATAGATGTCTAAGTACTCATTGGCACATCTTCGAAGCAGTTCGATATACACCACGTTCTCTAGTCGCCAACCGATGTTCTCGCCTGCAAAGGAGTTGTCCCTGTTGTTTTGAAGACCTGGGTCGATGATGTACGCTTTGGCATTGCTTTTTCGTCCTTGATTCTGTTTGATGGTGCAAATATATGAAAAATACTTGATATATAACGTGTTAGAATAGCTAAAATTCGCTAAAATGCAGATTTTTACTCTTTCTAATTCGCTAAAATGCAAAATTTGCGTCTCTCTAATTCGCTAAAATGCAGATTTTCATCTTTCTTAGAAACGCAAGCCTATATAAGGAGTTCTTTCTCGCACACGTAAATGTTTTCTTCAAAAAAGTATCATTGTATCATTATTCAGCATTGCTTTCCTTGCTATGCTCTGATAATCAATACGTTTGCTGTAGTGATACATTGCCATATACCCCTTGTAATGTATCATCAATGTATCACGATTTGTAAGCGGTTCCGTAAGCGGTTCCGCGTTTATACCATTGTAGCATTCTCGTTTA
>UMBZ01028592.1_pt1 | contig 16449 bp, 8 predicted proteins | sample 1964091 | NCBI WGS metagenome assembly UMBZ01 (sample SAMEA4835954, study PRJEB28245) | human gut metagenome | biome: gut microbiome; material: fecal sample | place: Denmark | collected 2008
AAGGGCGAACAGCCCTTAAAGCAAAGAACAAGGCTCGTTGCTCTCAATGTAGGATAAGACATATTCTACCTTGTCAGCTCGCTATAATTGATTTGGGTGACGCATTGACGAAGTCAGGACAGAATGATTAGAACCACCCATACGACTAAAGCAGCCCGACAAGTTACTCAACTTGTCGGGCTGCTTCAGTTATATTGATAATGTTTATCCGCACCGGCTTGCACCGCAGTGTTTGCATATCAGGCAGCCTTCTTGGTAAACCAAAGTTTCGTGGCCGCAGTTCGGACATTTCTGTCCTTTGGCCTCAGTGCCGTCGATGACGTATTTTTTCAGCGCGCGGCTCACGCCCACCTTCCAGGTGTTGATGTTCTCGCTCTCAAGCTGCAGTGAGTTGACGAGCTTAATCACGTTCTCAATAGGCATGCGGTAGCGCAATACGCCAGAGATAAGTTTGGCATAGTTCCAATACTCCTTGTTAAACTTCTCCGACAAACCCTCGACCGTCATTTTATAGCCGCGCTTGTTTTGAAACTGGAAGTCATAACGCTTGGTGCCATCAGGCAAGACAGTCTTGATTATGCGTCCCTTCGTTACCGTCTTAGGCAGCACGATGCCCTCTTCGTCGTCTTGCAGACCAGTGAATATCTCGTAGGGGTGTCCGTCAAGCAGCCCCACAAAAGCCACCCATTTCTCTTTGTTGTTTTGGAAGCGTACCACGTCGCATTCCAGCACGTCGGGCCGGCGTTCGGTCACCTCGGGCAGTTTCATGCCCTTAGTCAGCAAGTCCTCTTCTTGTTTCTTCTTCTTTTTGTCAGTCTTTTGCGTACTTACCAGCACCCCTGCACGTGAACCGTCGCGGTAGATCGTACAACCCTTGCAGCCACTCTTCCATGCTTCGACGTAGAGGCGGTTGACGAGTTCTTCGTCCACAGAGTTCGGCAAGTTCACTGTCACACTGATGCTGTGGTCCACCCACTTTTGTATGGCGCCCTGCATGCGCACCTTCATCAGCCAGTCCACATCGTTGGCAGTAGCTTTGTTGTAAGGCGAGCGTGCCACCAGTTCGTCAATCTCCTCTTGCGTATAACGCTTCTCTGTGTCAAGCCCCTGGGCCTTCATCCATGTAATAAACTTGGGGTGATATACAATATATTCCTCAAAAGAGTCCCCCGTCTCGTCCACAAAGTCAACGTGCACATTTGTGTCGTTAGGGTTCACCTTACGACGGCGTTTGTACACGGGCATGAACACAGGCTCAATGCCCGATGTTGTTTGCGTCATCAAGCTTGTGGTGCCTGTTGGTGCAATGGTCAGGCAGGCAATGTTGCGGCGGCCGTACTTAACCATGTCGTCATACAGGGCAGCATCGTGCTCCTTAATGCGCAAGACGAAGGGATTGTTCTCCTCGCGTTTGGCATCATATACGGGGAATGCGCCACGCTCTTTAGCCATGTTCACGCTCGAGGCGTATGCCGAAAGCGCTAAAGTCTGTTGCACTTTAACAGCCATTTCGGTAGCCTCTTCCGTACCATAGCGCAGGCCGAGGGCTGCCAACATGTCGCCTTCGGCTGTAATGCCCACTCCGGTACGTCGGCCCTGGGCCGTTTTATGCTTAATCTTCTCCCAAAGGTGGCGTTCGGTATATTTCACCTCGTCACTCTGCGGGTCGTTTGCTACTTTGTTAAGAATGGCATCAATCTTCTCCTGCTCCAAGTCGATGATATCGTCCATAAAGCGTTGCGCCATGGCCACGTGCTTTTTGAACAGTTCGAAGTTGAATGTAGCTTGTGGCGTGAAGGGATTATCAACGTAGCTATAAAGGTTTATGGCCAGCAACCGACAGCTGTCATAGGGGCAAAGCGGAATTTCGCCACAAGGGTTTGTGCTCACCGTGCGGAAGCCCAGGTCGGCATAACAGTCGGGAATGCTTTCGCGCAGAATGGTGTCCCAAAACAGCACGCCGGGCTCGGCACTCTTCCAGGCGTTGTGTACAATTTTATGCCAAAGGGCCGTAGCGTCAATGTCCTTCTCAACCAACGGACTGTTGCTGCTGATGGGAAACTGCTGGTGGTAGGGGCGTCCCTCGGTGGCGCAACGCATAAATTCATCGTCAACCTTCACACTCACATTAGCCCCTGTAATTTTGCCTTCAGTCATTTTAGCGTCAATAAAGGCCTCAGCTTCGGGGTGTCGTATGGCAATAGACAGCATCAGTGCACCGCGTCGGCCGTCCTGTGCCACCTCGCGTGTAGAGTTGCTGTAACGCTCCATAAATGGCACAATGCCGGTCGAGGTTAATGCCGAGTTCTTAACAGGCGACCCTTTGGGGCGAATGCCCGACAAATCATGGCCCACACCGCCGCGCCGCTTCATCAGCTGCACTTGTTCCTCGTCCAGTTTCATGATGGAACCGTATGAGTCGGCATTGCCATCAATACCAATGACAAAGCAGTTAGAGAGAGAAGCTATTTGGTGATGGTTACCAATCCCCGTCATGGGTGAGCCTGCAGGCACAAGGTAGCGAAAGTGGTCGAGTAGTGCAAAAACATCCTCTTCGCTCACCGGGTTGTTATATTTCTTCTCGATTCGTGCAATTTCGGCTGCAATGCGGTGGTGCATGTCACGTGGCGAGCGTTCAAATATGTGCCCAAAGGAGTCCTTCATGGCATATTTGTTAACCCAAACGCGTGCGGCCAGTTCGTCGCCGCCAAAGTATTCAAGCGAGGCCTTGAAAGCCTCGTCGTATGTATAAGTGTTCTCCATTTATATGGTTTAATATGTTTATGGGTGTTTCTAATAATTCTGAAATAGGGATTTGTGCACTATCGGAAGTGTATTTTTGAAAGTTCGTGAGGGAGCATAGCGGGCTATGTGACCGAACAAACTTTCAAAAAGACACTTTCGAGAGTGTGCAAATCACATTTCAGAATAGCAGAACTCTAAAAACAGGATTTTTAGAACCACCCGATATAGGTCAAAGTCAGATTTTCAAGCTGCTGATGGCAGCACCATCAAGTGTGCGTACAGCCAGCATGCCGTCAGCATACGTGGCAAAGGTAGGCAGGTTGCCCCCTTTGGGAAATGTGGGCGACCCCGTGTTCAGTATTACAGGCCCGCCAGTCTCCTCCGCTGGTTTGAGCACCTGTCGGTGTGTGTGTCCATACACAAACACATCGCAGGCCGGTGCCTTGGGCATGTGGTCTTCGTTGTAGATGTGCCCGTGCGTCAGAAAGAAACGCTTGCCCTCGTCCACCAACATCATGTAAGTGCTTTGAATGGGGAAGTTGAGCAACATTTGGTCCACCTCTGAGTCGCAGTTGCCGCGCACCGCCACAATGTTGGCGGCCCGTTTGTTCAGCTCGTCGGCAATAGCTTGCGGGTCAAGTCCGTCGCACAAGCCATTGCGTGGCCCATAGTTCAGAATGTCGCCCAGCAACACCAGCAAATCATAGTGATGTGCATCGTAGTAGTTGAGCACCATGCGTAGCGTTGTGATGGAGCCATGTATGTCTGATAAAAATAAAATGCGCATAATCAGTGATTTAATAGCAATATAGAAATCAGGTTGGTGCTCAAAATAACTTCGAGCCCCAACTTAGCGGCAGTCGCCGCCTCGCAAAGTTAAAAAGATTATTGCATACAACCTCACTAACTAACGATAAAAAATGTACATTTGTACCTCAATACAAGTACTGTCTTATGAAGTTTTCTACACCTGTCGATTTGCCCGAAAAGACGGTGCAAATCACCCCGCATTCGCGTGTCATGTTCATTGGTTCATGCTTTGCCGACCACATTGGCGGGCGCATGTCCGACTGCTTGCCACAGGAGCAGGTCTGCATCAATCCGCATGGCACACTATACAATCCCGTCAGCATACGCAATACCCTCGTTACCTATTTGCCCGACACCATTGACCCGCCATATTCTCGAAAAGGCCTGTTCGAGACCTCCGACGGACAATGGCGTCATTGGGACTATTCCACCAAGTTCTCGGCTCCGACACAGCAGGCGCTCGAGGCCGAACTGACGCAAGGGTGGGAGCGTGCTAATGTCCTGTTTTCCCAGCTCGATGTGCTGTTCATCACCCTGAGCACCGACCATGTGTATTGGCTAAACGAAGGGCCTTATGTGCACCATTGCGTGGCAAACTGTCACAAGCAGCCGGCCAGCATGTTCAGTGAAGAGGCTGTGCCGTGGCGCGACCTCGAGAGTTGGTGGCATTATTTCCTCTCGCACTTGTTGCAAGTAATGCCCCATCTGCGTGTAGTGTTCACCATCAGCCCCTATCGTTATGCCAAATATGGCATGCATGGCAATGCGCTCAGCAAGGCCCAGTTGCTGTTGCTCACCGACCATTTGTGTCGTGAGTTTGAGCGCGCATACTATTTCCCTGCCTACGAAATTGTGACAGACGAGTTGCGCGACTACCGCTTTTATGCCCCCGACATGTTGCACCCCTCAGAGCAAGCCATCGATTATGTGTGGGAGCGTTTTACCGAGTGGGCTTTTACTCCCACCATGCACGATTATGCCCGTGAGCGTACAGCCCTGTTGCGTGCCATGGCCCACCGGCCTATAAACCCCGATACCGAGGCCCACCGCAAATTTCTGCAAAAGCTCGATATGCGCAAGCAGGCCTTCCAGCAAAAGTGGGGGCCCGATGCCTTAATTAGCTGAAGTTTGAAAACTTGAAGGACTTTTGTTCTTATGTCCTTATGTCCTCCGCGTTAGTAGCTCGCTATGGCGTCAGCCCTAATTTTCTACTTTGTTGTTACTTTCTTGTATTTCTGGTTGCTTGCCGTAGGATTTTCAGGGTTGGTCATTTGCAAATATCCTGCTGCAACAAGGGAGGTGATGTAACGTTCACGATTTTTGGTTTGATTGGATAAACCAAGGCGTTCCATGATCTCTGCGGTGGTTCGAGGAACAGAACAGAAATTGACTATATCCCTTTGCTTATTAGACAATGACATTTTTTTAGTGTCAGAGTGTTTAAGTTGAGTGTCTAAGTTGGTGTTAGAGTGTCTAAGTCCGGTGTCTAAGTCTTCGACTTGGTTACTTTTTCCCTCGACTTGGTTACTTTTTCCCTCGACTTGGTTACTTCTTCCATGGACTTGGTTACCAACTTGGTTACTTTTTTCCTCGACTTGGTTACTTTCTCCTCTCCAAACCGTGATGACAAATTCCTGCGCTTTGTCATTATTCATAAATGTGACATTGATATCTTCGTCAAGTGCACGAGTGATGCCACTACCTACACCAGTGTATGGCAGCAAGTATATAGCATTGTTAAAAAGGAACATATTGCGAGGCATGGAAGTTCCAGCCTTGATGTCATCAATAGTGAGTCCGTTAGGCAATGCACCAGGACTGTGAATCTCAACACGATTGTCGAAAATGAAAATGCGAACAGGGGCTTTCATGTTCAGCGAGCGGTGTACAAGACTATTAACCGTAAACTCAACCAAACTTGTGTAAGGTATTTCTAACTTTCCCATACTGTTGAATTCATCTCCTACTTGCACATTATGCAGATTACGAGTGAAGAAATCCATGATAGTGTCATACTGATGAAGCAGATTTCCCTCCATATCCGCATCATTCACCTTGTCACGGAACACCTTGCTGCCGACGCTGTTGCCAGCAAAACAGATACACTTGGCTGTCATCATTGGCAACCAACGCTGGGTGTATTTGCCAAACAGAAGCATGGCAGCAACGGTTAGTGTACCATCAGGACGGATAAATCGCAGATTGCGAAGTATTTTCTCACAGTCATGTCCCTTAGCTATGGCAGAGCATATCATATCAAGTGATGCTTCATTAAAAGCGTCACCTGTCAAGCCTTTCTTCTCCAAAACTCTTTCAAAACGGTTGCCAAGAAACAGCTTGATAGTCGTTGCATCAAGGTCGTTGACAGTTGCGTCTCTAACACCAGCCTCGTCTGGAGCAAAACTACCGCAGTCGGTCATCATTTCTGCAAGTTCAGCATTATCGAACACTTTACGCTTGTCGGCACCATTCTTCACCCATACGATTCCCTTGTTGTCATGATAAGGCTTGTTAAGTCCTTCCTTCACGGTAGCAACAACCAAGTTGCCTTCCTCAACCTCAACAGTATCTATCTTTATTAGAATGGATGGCACCACGTTTTCTGAAGCAATGTCACTCAACAAGTTGGTTGTTTCTCTTCAATCTGTTTACATCTTTCTTTGCCATACATTATTGTAAAATAAGTAAATACGCTTGTAAAAGTACCAAAATGCTCTCAGAAAAAAGGAACAATATTCTCAAAATGTTTATGAAACATGCAAGTAATTGAGTATTTCGCAATATTATTCCTTTCATTGATAATCATAATATACGAGCGAAAAAGGTCGGTTTCAATTTAGAAGAAGTAAAAGCACTTATAAAGAAGAAAGAGTAGAAAGACATGTTCGCATCATAAACAACTAAATGTCGCTCTTGGGCTTGTTCTTTAACAGGTAAGCCTTTGGAAAGTCTGTTCAATTTTCCTATTTTTGCATACTATACTTGAAGAACTCTATAGATGCTCAATTAGAGTTAGATATAAACCTATGGATTGTAATTACAGGTATATTGGCACTCATCATTTTGCATTTTGTACGAAGCTACTGAAGCAACAAGTGTCTTGGTTAACAACAACTTTTATTATAGATATGTTATGAGCGTAGATTTGTCATTGATAATACCGAACAATTGCCAGTCATTGCGAGACACACAAAACGCTAGGAAATGTTTTGATGACACGATAGATTCTGTCATCAAGCATTTTCGTGGACGTAAGCAGTTCGTCACAGATATTATTATAAGCACTAATGAAGAGGATCCCAATTATATAAAATATAGTTTTGAGATACCTCTTCTGAATATAACAGCAGAGATGCATTCTGGATTTTGGGATATATGGCCGGTGGCAGGATATAATCATTATTTTATCCCTTTCAATACGGATATGTTAGGGAAACCAAGAATATGGGCCAGAGAGGTTTGTTTTAATACACTGCTGGCTTTTGGCCATACCGAAGGTTGGGTTTGCGATGAATTCCATAGCTGGAACTGCGGACTCGATGACTATGACTCGACCTTTGAGGATTGGAAGGCTTATGGGGAAAACGATGAAGACAGCATCATACATGAATTTGATATTATGCGTTTTGCAGATGTTGATCCCAAAAAAGGAATATGGCCGGACTATGATCGAAAGTATCATGATTCTTATAAGGAATGTCATGACGTTTTGAATGCAATTCGTAGCCGTTTCCCTGAGTATGACATACTTTCTATTAGTAATCCACTTCCCAATTGTGCTTTCGCAGCTAAGAATGATGAACTGTTTATATTAAACTATGAAACCGGAAGTTGTCTGACAGGAACCCCCATAGACAACTGTCGAGCGGATTTTTGTGGTGCAGGCATTCAAGTGTTTAAGGGTGAAAAGAGTGCATTCTTCAATATGGAAGGTGAGCAATTGACTGATTTCCGTGTCGGGAAATTCTCTTTGAAATGGGATACTCGTTGTATATATGCTTTCAGACAGATAATTATTGACGAGGCAACAGGTCGGAAATTTTTATCAGATGGCACTTCGTACGAGGAGTGAAGTTTGTAAGGTGTTGTGGTGTAAAACAAGAGATATGGAGCAATATTAAAGTTATGATACTGCCAATAATTTATGGTGTTACATGATGCTGCTCTCTTAACGCAATCCCATTAGAGGTGGCGTTTGGCGCTTGAGTCCGTTCGCATGCTTACGTTTTACCAAATCGCAATAAAAAGTTTACGGGTTAACAAGTAAACGGGGATGTACAAAGCAGATATGCTTGTCAACCTGTTAACTTGTTAACCCGTAATTTATAATTTCACCCAAGGGTGAATGGCATGCCAAACTTCGGTTAAATAGAACTTCAGTCAAAGCGAACCTTTGTCAAACTAAAGTTTGGCGCAGAATTACTTCACCATCACCTTGGTACCGTTCACCACATAGATGCCGGCAGGAATGCCGTTGATGGTGGTTACGCCACTACCCACCTGTGCATTGCGCACGAGCTGTCCGGCAATGTTGTAGATGCGTACCGATTGCGCCTTGCCAGTATTGACGGAGATGCAGCCCACACCACCGAGTGCTGCGAAGTAAGCCTCGGCCTTGGCATCGTTGATAGCTGTCACAGCAGCGTCAAATCCGTACTTTTGGTCGAGCCAGTTTACGCGGCGGCGTATCCAGCTTTCGGCGTATGTGGCACCGCCCTGAATGTCCTTATGGCGCGAATGGTATGCTTTGCTCCACATGTTTTGTTCGCGCTGGTCGGCCAGGCTGGCTTCAAAGAGGCTGGCGTAGTTGGCAAAGCGGTTGGCTATGCTGTCGCCCGAAATGACACCCTTTATGCGCAATTCGGCATAGCGGTCCTTCAGGTCTTGCTGCCATTCAGACCTGCTCTTAATGAGGTCGAATATGGCAAATTGTCCGTGCTCATAGTTCTTGATATAGGTGTCAAAGTCAAGCGTTACATCTTTGGTGTTTGTAATCACACCGTCCCAGTCCTGTCCAAAGGTGCCGTCCAAATCCCACGGTGCGAGGCTCAGTTTGTCGCCTTCGGGGCCTTGGGTGTCGTAAGCATACCAAAACAAGTTCTTGCCATGGTTGTCGGTGGCGAGCAGCAGGTCGATAAACAGGTAGTAGTCGCGTAGCATGGGGTAGTCAAAGCGGCTCTTCACACTGTCGATGTTCAGAATGAATGATGTTGCCACCATGTTGGCAGCGTCGTGCAGCGGACGCCATTCTACGGCTTCGTCCTCGTAGTCGGGGTATTTGAACTCGTATTCACACCATGTTTCCTGGCCCAAGATGTTCTTGTAGTCTGACACCTTTTTGTGAGGGTAGATAACTTGTTTGTAGTCATTATCGTCGTTGCTCTCGTGTCCCATAAACACTTCGTATGACCATTGGTTCGACTTGTAGAGCACGCCATGCACCTCGTTCTCACCAGTAGTAGATAGGGATGCCGGCACAAACTTTTTCAGTTTGAGCTGCTTGCGGTCCATCTTTTCAGTCATGCAGTACAAGCCCCACCATTGTCCGTTGAGTATTACCTCTACAAATTTGCCACGTGTGCCAGTGCGCACCTTCTTTTCGCGGTCGGCATAGTAAGGTTTGCATTCAAAGGCGTTCCACAAGTCGGTGGCCACGCGGTTGCGCATACATGCCAGGTCAATGTACATGGCATCGAGTATCCAGTTGTTGTCTGAGCGGTAGCCAAGCAGTTTGCGGTCAACCGAGTTGCCGTTCTCATCACGCAGTTTAATGGCGTATGAGCGTTTGGGGTAGTTGCTCGACGAGGCACCGCGATACTTGAATGCGGCAATCATCAGCGAGTCGTAGCCCAAAGAGGCCGGGTCGGTCACGCGCAGCGAACCCGTAGTATATGCCTTGCTGTTCACGCTGCTGCAGTTAAGTTCGACAATGGGCAAGAAGGTAAACCGTATTTCGGCGCTGAGGTCTACGTTCTCGCTGGCATTGGTCAGCTCGATGGGGTAGAGTGTTTCGCAGTCCACATTATCAAATGTCACATAGCCATCAGCATCGGGCTCTTGTCCGTTCACCTTCAGTGTGTAGCCCTCGGCGTTGGTGGCCTTCAGTTTGTAGGTCACTTTGGCTGTGTAGTCGCCACCATTGCGCATGCCTTCGGGCAGTGTGGCAAAGTAGGCGTTGCCCTTGCCGTCGTACACCAATTGTTTGTCGTTAATGCGCAGTGAATCGAAGGCTTCGGCAAAGGCCTTTGGTGTTACATCAAGTCCAAAGTCGATGCCTTTGTTCTGCAAGTATTTAGCATGGCGCAAGTCGGCAGATGTAAACACAAACGACGAACCAGCATCGTCACCTTCGTAGAGTCCTACTTCGTGCACATTGCTACTGCCTGTGTTATTGTCCAGACTATAGTCGTTCCATGAGTTATATTTATATTGTGTGGCGTCGGTTGCGCTCAGATTATCAAGTTTAGTGATGGTATAACCCGGGTAGGTGTTGGTAGTCCAACCAAAGCCCCAAAGGTTGCCGTTGGGTGTGCCGTTCACCACATTGAGTCCTGCACGTTTGTCAGACACGCTGTTGTCGGGCGTGGGATAGTTGGTCGAAACGTACTGACCATCTTTTGTAAATATCTGCACGCCAGTGCCACTTTGCACAAAATAGAATTGCGTACGGTCTGATGCTGAGTACACCTCGGTCAGGCAAGTCGTATTCGTATTCATGCTTGTGCCTACGCCCACATAACGTCCGGTGCGCAAATTGGCAATGCTGTAGAGCACAGGGTCTGCCACAGAGGTGGTATATACGATGGGCTGCTTCAGTTGAGTACGTTCCCAATATTCGCCATAGCTTGTTTTGCCGTATGTGGTTGCGTTAAAATCGTCAGTGCCCTCACCGCCAGTTTCGCCACCGCTTCCGCCGCCAGTTTCGCCGCCGCTGCCACTGTTGTCGAGCAACACATTGTTGCCCTGCTCGTCATAGATTTTGAACAACTCATTTTCATCGTAGTAGTTCGCACGGTAGGCGCCAAACAAATTTGTGCCGTCAATGCGCACATTAAAGTGGTAGCCCGAACCATTGCCCTCGCTGGCGCTGGCAATGCCTGCATAGCCGTCCTCGTTGATGTCGAAAATCCACTGGCTCTCGTTTCCCGACGCGGCGTTGGTCAGGGTGACATACTTGGTTCTGTAGTTTTTGGTTGTAGTAAAGGTCAGATACTGGCCGCTCTTTGCATTGACAATAACATAGCCGTTGCCACTTTTGTTGATGTACCACCAGCTGTCGTCGCTGTAAGAGTTGCCACTGTCGTAATACAATTCAACCAGTTTGCTATGGTTGCTGCCAATAACTACCGAACCATAACTATTGCTGCTGTTAAACTTTTTGCAACTGATGCGGTACTTTGTGTTGGCCTTGAAATTAGGGGCGGCTTGTGCCGTGCCGATAGCCAACAAGGAAAGGAAAAAGAGTAAAAACTTTTTCATGTAGAAAGGGTATGTAGTTGTAACTTATTGTCGTGTTTTAATTGCAAAGGAGTAAACCAACCAATTTGACAGGCGAACCCTTTTGGGTATTTGGCCTGCATTGCTGACAAGAGAGAATAAAGTATGTAGGGATTAACGTCAAGCCCGACCCGCTTTAATCTGTCAGTTTGTCAAGTTGTCAGTCAATTCCGCCAATGCGTAAGTATTTTTGTTTTTCAATAAAGCGCGGTAAAGTTACGAATAATTGTCAACTCATTTTTGCAAAGTGCACTCTTTTTATACCAACAGCCAGTTTTTTTATGTCAATTCGCAATGTGTATAGATGTATCGGTATTTTCGACAATCGTGCAGATTCTCGCGCGCGCACGCGTCCAGCATTTTGAACGCGAAGTGTATGCACTCTACACTTTCTGCGTGTAACGCTTTGATTGTCAGTGTGTTAAGTAGTGTAGATACTCTGCTCAAGAACCTACACAACCGTGTGCACTTGTCTGCACACCACACACCGCTTGACTTCCGTTATGTGCAAGCACATTTCGTGTGCCGCCACCCGCGTTTTACGGCAATGGGGAAGCGGAATTTCAGTTGTTCCGACAGGAAAAACGCTCTCCCGTTGTGCGTTTGACGCCCTGCCGCAGGTGCAAAACGAGGCCCCCGTGTAGTCGGAGTGCAGATGGTAGTGCATACGGAATGTAGACGTGTCTACACGCTGCAATATGCTGATAATCAATATGAAAATAAGCATTAGTGCAGAGTGTAGACAGTTTTGTGGAAAAACCTTTTAGTGTGGAAAAACCGCTGCGAGCATGTTGGCAGAAAATCGATATGCGACATACTTCAGCCCTCATGGTGCCAATTTTGACTGTTGGAGGCCAGTTATTCGGCAAAAAATGGCATTCTTCGGCAGAATTGTCGTATCTTCGCTCTAAAATAACGCGTGTGCGGAATTAGCTGACATATTGGCGAGTAGGGGCGGCCGGGTGGTGCTGCCATTTGGCCATCGTACCCATTGTTCTGCTTTTACATGATAAAGAAACGGCGTGCTTGCCAACTTGTAACGTCGTCAGCTTATAATTCCGCCAACGGGTTAGAACAAGACATGTTTGTACAACAAAATCGAACCATAGCACATGACAGCATTAAAGGACCGATACATACGATTTGACTGGGCCATAAAGCGGCTGCTGCGGCAAAAGGCCAATTTTGATGTGCTCGAGGGCTTCCTCACCGTATTCATTGGCGAGAAGGTGAAAATTGTGGACATACTTGAGAGCGAGGGCAACCAGCAGGCGCAGGACGATAAGTTTAACCGCGTCGACATAAAGGCCAAAAACTCCAAAGGCGAGATTATCATAGTTGAAATTCAGAATACAAGCGAACTTTATTACCTTGAACGCATACTCTACGGAGTGGCCAAGGCCATAACTGAGCACATCAACTTGGGTAACACCTATCAGGAGGTGAAGAAAGTCTACTCCATCAGCATACTCTATTTCGACCTCGGACAAGGGGCTGACTACCTGTATGTGGGGCAGAACGACTTTGTGGGCGTACACACCAAGGACCATCTGAAAATCAGCCGCAAGGAGGAGGGTGCCATTGTGCAGCGTTTCCCCTCGGAGATATTCCCTACTTACTATCTGGTAAGGGTCAACAACTTTAACGAGGTGGCCAAGTCGCCGCTCGAGGAGTGGATAAAGTATCTGAAAGATGGTGTGATAAGTGCCGAAACAACTGCTCCAGGATTGCGTGAGGCACGCCAAAAGTTGCAATATTACTCAATGGACGACGCTGAGCGCCATGCTTACGACGAGCACATCAATGCGGTAATGATACAGAACGATGTGCTTGGCAATGCACGACAAGAAGGACTTGAAGAGGGACTTGCCAAGGGGCTTGCCAAGGGTCGTGATGAGCGCTCGCTCGAAATAGCCAAGAGTCTGTTGGACATGGGGGTGGCAATAGACAAAATTATGAATGCCACCGGCCTTGATGAAGAGCAGATAAGGAGTTTGAGGTAGACTGAGAGGTGGTTAGGTTATTTGTTAACTTGTCAGTTCATTAACCTGTCAGCCCATTAACTCAGAAGATAAAAGGCAGCCCGATAAACCAAGGTGCCTTTTTAACCTCTTAACCTCCTAACCCCCTAACCCCTTAACCTCCTAACCCCTTAACCCCCATTCCCCCCGTCAACTAAACACAATGCTATTAGACTATACTTTTTTTCAGAACGCACTGTTAGGTGCATTGTTAGCGTCTGTGTTGTGCGCCATAGTGGGCACCTATGTTGTGACGCGACGCATGGTGATAGCCGGTGGCGGCATGGCACACGCCTCGTTAGGCGGAGTGGGCATGGCTGCCTATTGGGGCTTTCCGCCATTGCTTGGTGCGGCGGTGTTTGCCGTACTGTCCGGATTTGGCATAAAATGGCTCAGCAGCAAGCGCACCGTGCGTGAAGACTCAGCCATAGCCATGCTCTGGACCTTTGGCATGGCGCTTGGCATCATGTTTGCCTATCTTACGCCGGGATTTATGACCGACCTGCCGTCATATCTGTTTGGCGACATATTGAGCATATCGCACACCGACATTGTCATGCTCGGCATACTCACGCTCATGGCCGTGCTGCTGTATGTATTGCTGCGGCGCTCCGTGATAAGTGTGGCTTGCGACCGCGATTTTGCCCGCACTCAGGGCTTGCCCGTTGGGGCCATTGAGGGGGCCATGACCCTGCTCATGGCGCTTGCTATTGTGGGGTGCCTGCACATGGTGGGCATTGTCATGGTCATATCGTTGCTCAGTGTGCCACAAATGACGGCCGCGCTCTTTGCATCAACCTATCAGCGCATGGTGTGGCTGTCGGCCGTGTTTGCCTATGCTGGCTGCGTGGGCGGACTGTTGCTGTCGTATTATGCCGATGTGCCGGGCGGTGCCTCCATCATATTGACCAGTATTGGCATTTATGCCGTGTGCCGTATAATAAAAAGCGTGTTGCGCCGTTCTTAAAATGTTAAGCAGACAAGTTGACGGGTTAACGAGTTGACAGGTAAGTAAGTATGTCAAGCTTCTTACCATTCTGACTTTAACGTGGTAAGTAGCGTATGGCAAACTTACTTGTACCCCGTCAACTCGTCAACCTGTCAACCAAAAAATCCGCCAACGGGTTATATAAACTAATTTCGAACACCTACTTATATATATACCAAACAAGAGTTCAATGTACATCAAACGCGCACTCTACATACTATTGGCCCTGACGGTTTGCGTCATGGCCTCAGTGTCGTGTTCAACTAAGAAGAACACGGCTGCCTCACGTTTCTGGCAGTCGTTCAACACGCGCTACAATGTGTATTTTAACGGGTCGCAAGCATACATCGAAGGCGAGAAGTCAAAGGTACAAGGACATAAGGATAATTACACCGAATTTTTGCCCGTGTTCCTTGTGGGCAACGAAAAGTCGCGCACGTCAGGCAAGAGCAGTTTTGAAACCGCCATTACCAAATGTCAAAAGGCCATTGCATTGCACAGCATCAAACGGCGGCCGGTGGTGAGTGCCAGCAAGCGTAAAACGCCCAAAATGAAAGCTTACTTGCAGCGCAAGGAGTATAACCCTTTTTTGAAGAATGCGTGGCTCATGATGGGACGTGCACAGTTTGAAAAAGGAGATTTTCTTGAGGCTGCAGCCACCTTTTCGTACATAGCCCGCCTTTATGCGGCCGAACCCGCTGTGGCTGCCGAGGCCAACCAGTGGCTGGCGCGTTGTTACACACAAGTGAAATGGTATTATGACGCCGAGGACGCCTTGAAACGCATGCGGCGCGACACCATTCAGCGTGCCACATTGCGTGAGGCCGATGCCACGCAGGCCGATTTGCTGCTGCGTCAGGAGCGTTTTGAAGAGGCTCTGCCTTATCTTGAACGTGCGGCACGCTATGCCAAGGGCAGTTTCAGACAAGCACGCTTGTACTATTTGTTAGGACAGGTGCAGCATCATTTGGGGCAGTCGCAGCAGGCTTACAAATCGTTGCAGAAGTGCATACGCAAGAGTCCGCCATTTGAACTGTCGTTTAATGCACGCATCTTGCAAACAGAGGTGCTGGCCGACCAGAAGGGCATGGGCAAAAAGATGATTGGCAAATTGCGCCGTATGGCCCGCTCGGACAATAATAAGGAGTATCTGGACCAAGTGTATTATGCCATAGGCAACATATATTTGACACAAGGTGACACCGTTGCCGCCATTGCTGCCTACGAAAAGGGGCGTGCAGGCAGTACACGCAATGGCATAGAAAAGGGGGTGCTCTTGTTGCGCTTGGGACAGGTGTATTGGGACCAGCGACGTTTTGACAAAGCACAGCCTTGTTACACCGAGGCTATCGGACTTTTAGACAAAACACGTGAGGATTATGAGGAGATAACGCGCCGCTCAAAGGTGCTCGACAAACTGGTGCCTTACACCTCGGCCGTATATCTTCAGGATAGTTTGCAGGCCCTTTCGCGTATGAGTGAGGCCGACCGCAATGCGGCCATCGACCGCGTGATAGAGGCACTCAAAAAGAAAGAGGCTGAGGAACGCAAGGCGCGCCGTGACTCCGCGGCACAAGCACGGGCCGAGGAGAACGGACAGGTTGCCGGTGGTGGCAATATGAACAAGCCCAACAACAGCAACGCACAGCAGGCTGCTACTGGCAACAAGGCATGGTATTTTTACAATCCCATGGTTGTGACACAAGGCAAGCAGGACTTTGTGCGACTTTGGGGCAAACGCAAGAATGAGGATAATTGGCGACGCTCAAACCACACGGTGGTGAAAATGGACGATCATGAAGGCTTTGACTATGCTGCCGACGATTCGCTGCAGAACGTAAGTGACTCGCTGCGCAACGCCGAGACTGATGAGTTGCAGACTGAGGTGGCCGATTCGCTGCAAGATGACCCGCATCAGCGTGAATATTACCTTAAGCAAATTCCGTTTACCGATGAGGCCCGGGCTGCGTCTGATGCTATCATTATGGACGGCCTTTACAATGCTGGTGTCATAGAGAAGGACGACCTTGAGGATTTCCCGTTGGCAGCAAGCACGCTCGAACGCCTGACCACGCATTATCCAACATACGAACACATGGCTGATGCCTGGTATCAGTTGTTCTTGCTTTATTCGCGTTGGGGGCGTACTGATAAGGCTGAGGCGGCTAAGGCGTATATGGCACAACACTTTGCTGATGATGAGCGTACTAAACTGATAAACGATCCCGACTTTGAATATAATGCACGTTATGGCAAACTCATTGAGGATTCGCTTTATACGGCTACTTATAATGCTTACCGGCAGCGCAATGTGCAAATGGTTGACCACAACTATGCGGTGTCGACCGACAAGTATCCTAACGGCATCAACCGCCCCAAGTTTATGTT
>UMBZ01007020.1_pt1 | contig 16123 bp, 13 predicted proteins | sample 1964091 | NCBI WGS metagenome assembly UMBZ01 (sample SAMEA4835954, study PRJEB28245) | human gut metagenome | biome: gut microbiome; material: fecal sample | place: Denmark | collected 2008
CCGTAAGGTGGCAAAGCGCTGTGGGCCTAGCCTACTGAAAGAGATTGCTGATTTATGCATGATAAACAAGACCTTGACCACACATACGGTTCGGCATTCGTATGCAACCTCTGTCTGCCTCGCCAACGGTGTGAGCATTGAGAATGTGGCCAAGATGCTCGGTCACTCTAATATCAAGATGACCCAACACTATGCACGTGTATTGGATTCCTCCATCCTGCGCGATATGAATAATGTAAAGAACATGATGGCTAAAGTAATGGGATGAGTATGGAAAGAGGAATAATCACAATCAGTAAAAACGGAGTGGTGGGTGTTCCCTCTGCACCTATATGGATGACCCAATTCGAGATAGCCGACTTTTTCGGAGTATTTTCAAGTGTTGTTCGCAAGGCGATTCAGTCCATCTACAAGAACAAGGAACTGAACGAGGTTGAAACGCAGAAGTATATCAGGCAGACGGACGACATCAGTTATGATGTTTACAACCTTGAAATGGTTGTCGCCGTTGCGTTCAGGATATGCAGTCGAGAAAGTATCCTGTTCAGAAAGTTTGTAGTAAATGAAATCTGCATCACCATTCGATAACATTGTTTCTTCCCTGTGGCAGAAGAAGCAACCGATGGTATAATTGAGTTCATCCCGTCAGGCACTTGTTCCCGATGCTCGGATGCAAAGGTAGCGCATGGTTCAGATGGTAGCGACAAGGTCAAGCGGCAGAGCCGTTTCGGGCAGAATCTTCCTCCTGCGGAGCGTATTCAGCCCGAAAACCTTGCCTCTGCCAACCATACGCAGAAAGGGCATCCAGCAACGGAAACAAGCGACTGACGGGAAATCAAAAGACAAAGAAGGGGAACGACTTACAGACGAAGCAGAGTTTTGGTACTTCATCCGTAAGCCGTTCCTTTTTCTTTTTGTTGTAAGTCTATTGCTGCCGCAAATTATAGGGCAGACGGCAAACTGCGCTCCTTCAAGAAAATCAGATAGCTAATCAAGTTGCCCTCTGTCGGAAGGCGGAGCGGTAGCCGTCATTCAACATCCGTTCGATGTCCGATTCACGGTAAAGGATTTTGCCGCCCAACTGGATATAGGCTATCTTTCCTTCGTTGCGGTAGTCTTGAAGCGTTCTTCGGCTTACCTTCAACCGTGCTGACACTTCCTTGTCAGTAAAGAAACGCTCACCGCCCAATGTCTGACGATAGTTGGCGGTCAGACGCTCGTAGCTGTCCAGCAGTCGGTCAAGACTGCCCATGAAGTGGATTATCCACTCGTTGTCTTTATTGATTAATTCATTCATGTTACTTGGATTTAGTGGGATTACTATAGATGGTGGTTAATTTGTCTTGCCCTTGAACTTCGTCTCCTTACGTCTGTCCTCCACAACGGAAACGATACGTTGCACATCTTCGGGACGGTAAAATATCTTGTGGTTTATCTGCGAGTAGGCAAGCGTACCGTTATCCCGCAGTGTTTGCAATGTGCGGGGACTGATATTGAGCATCTGGCACACATCTTGATTGTCCATCCACTCACTCATTTTCTTTTCGCCGTGCCGCTGGCAGATGGCTTCCATACGGTGGACGAAGCGGTCGAACTTGGCGGCCATCGCCTCAAATGTCTTTCTTTCGATAGATACGATTTCCATATACATCATTCTTTACTGTTATTGTTTCTTTTGCCGCAAAGGAATATATAATCCGTTATCCGACAATGGATTTTCCAAAAGTGGCAGCATATTGCGCTGATGTTGTAGTCATTGTCCTATATCGCATTTGAAAGGTTCGGCTACTTTGTGTATTAAAATGAACTATAAATCAATCGTATTAGTTAGCCGTATTATCAGTCATACGACATATCAATTATACATATGGCTGATAAAGCATATTACTGGTCACATATTATTATGGTCAGTTGTATTAACGTATGACCATACATACGTGTTATCATCTAAACTCAAAGGCGACTTTGTATGGTGTAGTTCTCTTATGAAAGCTTTTTTATCAATCCGTTTCTTACGGATTCTTGTGTTCACTTGAACACAGCAAGGAATGTTTTGGGCAGCTCAAAATACTTCGAGCAGCTCAAAACGCCTTGCCCTTGCAGGAGGCTGAGTTTTCCTCCGAAGTCGGAAAACTTTTCAAACCTGCGGTGCTGCTTTTACGATTTAGATGAATCGGTATTATTCTTTAACCACTCTTTAGCCGCTTCCGTGAGCCTATATTTTTGCTTTGGGTGCTTTGGCTGTTCTGGATACTGCAGTTCAATTGCACCGTCCTCCAACGCAGGGAGGAAATAATTTTCTCGGAATGATGTACGATGTTTGAATCCCATATTTGACATTATTTCATTCATCGTTAGATAGTCTTCACTCATTGAAAAAATTATTTCTTGAACTTGAGCGGTACTTGGACAGTACTTGAGCGGTACTTGAGCGGTACTTGAGCGGTACTTGTCCTGTTTACTTGTCCTGCTATCCTCTCTGTCAGTTTTAAGAGTGTTTGTCTTGAAGTAAGGTCGCTTGAAGGTGACGGTCACGAAACCGCCATCAGAAGCCCAAGTGGGTGTATCCACTCCTTGTGCCTTACAAGCATCCATAATACGTTTCGCACCACTACCCCAGTTTTCCAGATAAGTCATACGATAAAGTGCCTCCGCCACCTTTAGGTTATGAGGAAATGACTCATGAGGTTTCTTGATATTTTCGGGAGTTATCTGCGGAGGGAACGTACCGGGACTTGCTATCTCGATGCGGTCATCATAGATGGCAAGACTGATAGTTAGATTATATCTTTCCCAATACCGATGGCAAAGGGCATTGATTAGAGCTTCGCGCAACGCATGATAGGGCACTTCAAGTTGTTCTTCACGCTCTAAACTATGGTTGGTAATTACCCCACTGAGCGAAAGATGTTTGAAGCAAAATGCAACTCCGGCATCTAAGAGTTGGAAGAAATTGCCTTCGGCTCGTTGGTTATCACGGAACCTATTTTTGTCGATTCCTACAAACCGCGCCATCCTCAGTGTAAACTGTGGATACTCGTCTATTTTGTCGGAGAAAAGTAGTACAGCACCATTAGTCGGAACGCCATTCTTTAATAGCGTCCATTTTGCGAGAATATCTCCAGTAGGTTCATATAAAGCAGACTCTGGGATGCGACCACCATCAATACCTCGACGGATGCCATTACGAATCAGATTCTCGTTAAGATCTGCCAAAGTCACACCGTCAGCAGCAAGTCGTTCCCATGCGTACAGTTGAGGTTGATGTGCCCGAATACGCTCGTCATACATATCCTGCGGCATGACCTTCGTTGTACTCTCAACCTTATAATACGGGCAACCATGGAAGGTGTGCGGACGCTCACCCCATACCCATCCATCAAAGTGCATAGCTATGATCTGGTAGCCCGGGCGCTCTGGCACATCAACATACGCCACTCGTACATCTACCGCAGGTTCCAGCCCTGCCAAAGCCTGAGCAATCTCCTGTTGAGTCTTGTCTGTCACCTCCTGTCCGATTATCTTCAACGAACTCGGAGCGACCCCAAAAATCAGCCAGCCACCTTCTGTGTTGAGAAAGGCGCACGCTGAGTGCATCCCGTCTTTCAGTTCACCGGTTGTTTTCTTCAGTTCCAGAGTCCGTGACTCATCTGCTGCAATTAATGTCCTTATATCGTCAATTGTCATATGCTCTTTTATACCTATCTGTAATATAGCTTAAGAAAATTCTGTTTCTTCTCATCATCATATCCCTGTTCAATAATGGCAGATGAATCTAATACTTTAAGTTCAAAATCAGAACCAATTCTTAGGATATTTGCTTTCGTTATGGCTTTTCTTTTCGTAGCATTTTGTGCAATTTTAAAAGTCTCTGGCAGTTCCCCTTTCCTTTCCTCATATTCTTTTTTATAAGATGACAGCATGGATGTCACCTCATCATCGATTGCTAATGACGAAATCAATTCATTCGTATTTACTTCTCTACCATCATTCTGCAGTATTTGAGTAATTTTTCTGGATGCCTTAGCTAAATCCAAAGATTTCTCTGGAATCTTTTTACTAATCTGATGAACCACTGTAGAACAAAAGTCCGCTATACGTTCTGTATACTGGAAATCTGTAATTATGTCCTTTATATAAAGGAAGTTATTAGACCAATATCTTCCATCTTGACGGATGGTTGATGTTTCTACTATTGAGATTAAATATCCTTTATCTGATTGGATATTGAAAATTATGCACCCTTTGTCCAAATGCTTTGTACTCAATCCCAGCTGCGATTTAATAGAGTATTCTCCGTTTTCATAGGACACGGTTAAAAAACTATCTTTTGCTTCTGTTTTGAGTAACAAAATAGCATCAACTGTCTCATCGTTAATAATGCAACCGTCAATATAAATTACATAAAACTCACCATTACTAATGTGCGGATGTATACTTTGGTCATAAAGGTGCCTTGCAAGGTTATTTGATTGTTTGACAAAATCATCTTTGTTTTCAAATATCTTACGTACAAATCTATAGGACGGATTCATGTCCAGAGAGTCAATAGAATCAAATTGGCTAAAAGTGTCAAACTTAAACGTATTTTTCACCAATGTTGATATGAATTCAGAAGCAAACGACATATCGTCTGCTTTAGAAGCAAATGCGATCCCTTCTTCCTTGGATTTATTTCCAACTTTTTGTACAGTGGCAATTACTGGTGTACCTAACTTAAAATTTACCATCATTCATAGATATATTTAGGAATTAGACCTCCATTTTCTGATTTTGAAAACTTTGCCGCAGTATGGAAATACTCTAAATCTTTCCAATAAGATTCGTCAGCATGTTCTATTAGTATAATCTGAAAATGATTGCTTTCGCCGCATACAATATCTTTCATAAAATCATTGAGTAGTCCGAAAGCTTTGATTAGCTGTTTCTTGTCATCGTTATCAAGCGTGTTTTTATCAGCGTAATACGGTATGCTTGGTTGATCAATAAATAGAAATGAGCCAACCTGTTCGGACTGATGTGCCAGAATAGAGCGATGGAGGCCTAGAAAAAAACATAAGTGTAGGAACATATAGTTTGATTTGCTGCCGACATTTCTAATAGGATACTCCTCCCCATTTTTCAACAGCGAAACTCTACGCTCCTCATCGTCATAACGCATAGAAGAATCTGGATAAGAATCTACAATGCCATTAGTTGAACGAAAATATTTGTTTATATATTCGTTCAATACCTCTTTCACATCATGAGGCAATAAATACATCTGTTTTAATTGAATTTTCAATGATTCAATTTCTGACAGCATATCTTGCTCAACATTTGGTAGATAAGCATCTGCTTGTGGTTTCTTCAAATCTTTCAGTCGATATTTAAGACTTAGAGCCATGTTAAGCCATTTAGGATTAACAATAGTTTTACGGAGAAACGTTAATCGTTTTAGTTCATTTTCGCAAGTTTTTAGCTCTTTTTTTAATTCTTCATACCTTGCATTGAAATCAATAGGCAATTTAGGCGTTTCTATCCTTGACTTCTTTATTTGTATAAGTTGATTTTCTAACAAATCAAGAAGTTCTGTCGTTTCAGAGCACAGAATGACCTCATCTATGTGCTCTCTAATGTAGGAAATAGGACGTAGGCTGTCTTGAATCTTTATTCCTGCATCTTTCTGTTTGCCCATCTCCGAAAGTAAAGAGTTGTAGATACTTAATTTAGAATTAAGTTCATCCCTTTGTTTTTTAAGTCTCTCTAATTTATTTGTATCTTCATCGTTTTTGATGAGTTTGTCGTATTCATTTATAGTTCGTTGAATATAATGTTGTAGTTCATTTGCATTTTCACAAATAAACAAATTGTCGGCAGGGACTAGGTTAAGACGCAATGCGTCTTCATAAATAGAAATGAGACTGTCCTTATATTTTATTTCATCAGCTTGTGCTTTTTGATGTTTCTGCTGATATTGGTTCAATTCCCTTTCTGCTTTTTGAATTGCAGATTCTACTTCTTTCCCATTATGACACCTAATGCCATTGACATACTCCAAGGCATAATCAAGGTGTGCATCAAAACTTCGGCTCATAAAAAAAGCCGTGTCAAAATATGTATTAGCTGATGATATAATATCCTCTGTCAGATAATTAAATGGTAAAAAATGTCTGAAAGTCATAGGAAATGTTCTATGACCAATCTTCACATCATGTTTCGGGACATTGAACATACTCGTAAGCATTGTTCTCATCTCTCCAACAGTATGAGTAGTGGTATATGGCGTTGGGTATTCTTGCTGTTTTTTCCAATATACATCTTGCGAACCTTTCCCAAGATACGGAGCTTTTCTTATAAGGATGTAACTTATTCCATCAAGATATAAATGCATACCATAGAACTCCACATTTTCATTAACTATATTTTCTACAATTACAGGATTGTCTGATAGGAAAAGATAATCAATAATTCCGAGTATCGATGATTTGCCAGTGGAAGAATCCCCTGTAATAACATTTATTTTATTGGGCTTGAATGGATAGGTTACCGTCTTTAGGACGTCTTCACTAAAACCCTTGAACCATAATTTTATGCTTTCAATATATAGATTCATAGGAGTACGTTTAAATCGTTATAAATTTCTTCGGTTGATAAGTCCTTGCACATATCTAATAAATGATCTGCATTATTGATTATACGACCCAATCTTCTGGAACTCAATTTTCCAGAAGGAAAGGATAGATCGATTAATCGCAGTACACCTTCTGATACAGCAATAATCTTGCTTTGTGTTAGTATTATCATAGCATTTATGAAATATGGGCCAAACGAATCTAATTTACGAGATATTAGTCCTTGATTTTTAATGCGACTGGAAAGCTGCTTGAAATCCATGCAGCCATGCAACCCTGTACTTAGTTGACGGTCTATCAGGATTGTACTAACAAGATACAATAGAGCTATATCCATATCTCTTTCTTTGAGAATTCGGACTATGCATGCCATAATTATTCCTTCATTATTGTAGACTCTGTTCATGACTTCTTAAATTTATCTTCCCAATCACGATGCCAACCAATTAAAGGTAATTCGGGGTTTATATTTGTTGGAGAATTTGAGTAGTAATATATACACCCTTCGCTTAAGAATTGCTCTAACGGAGTTTCGGCTAATGAAAATCGCTCTTTTCTCATCTCATCAACCGTATTACAACCTGCTTCACATAATTCGTTATCAGTTGATGCCGATGTTATTCTACGGTGTTTGGACCGATGGTAATTATCCCATGATGAAACTACATTTTTGGTAAGTCTATCTACATCTTCATGGAGCAAAGCCCTATTATTGAAATGCTCTTGGAGGTTGTTGTTAAAGCAAAGCCATCTTGTGGTTAGCTCTACCATTCTGTCCAATTCGTCCTCTTTAGTGTCTCCAATGGAAAAAAGTTGTTTCATAAATAATAAGTCACGAGGATTACCATTAAATTCATTAAAGGTGTAGTCCGTCCTGAAATGTATTTTCTGACGTCCAACATCAATTATACTCTGGTATCGCTCTTTAAAAATAGCTCCTGTGTAGGAGACAGGTATATTATTTTCAATGTTTTCAACAGAATCATCTCGTAATCTATTCATAAGTTGATTATAAACCCACTCTACACGATTCTTATTTAAGCAAAAACGGTTATCCATGTATCTTTTAACTTCATCTTTCAGCATATCCGAAGTTTCAGAAACAGAAATTCGGGCACAAAATTCTGACAGATACGACTTACTTAATAATTTCGTAATTATCTCTGAAATATCAGCACTTTTCTTTTTGGTGATATCGGTCTTATCTTTATTGACCCTCTCGGATTCTTGAATGGAAATAAGTGCCGATTTTAATTCGTCAATAGACCTATTTTCTCTAAACTTCCCAAGAGCGTTAATAAACGCATTATCCTGAACAGCTTTGTTTGTTACTAAAACGAACTTGTGACTCGCTAAGACATCCGGTTGTTCGTCAATAAACTCCATCCAAATGGATATTGTTTTCCACAAGTCCGTATCTCTATTACTTAAATTTATTGTTTCGTTTTTTGCGTTTTTTTGAACACTATGTTTTATTTGATATAAGGTGATACATTCTCCCGTTTGTTTATCAACATCATCAAGAAGTTCAAAACTGACAGTAGTCGTATCATCATTTGTGTCTAAAAGCTGTAGCACAAAGTAATCCCATTGATATTTAAAAGCGGCAAAAATATGTGCAGCAGAACGCTTACTTTGTTCTTTTGATGGTGTTATCATATTCATAAGGATTTTTCTATTATGGTTCTGCAACCATTGATGAATAATAGTCGGAATTAACACTATATAAACGTGGAGCTGATTGATGTTCCTTATAGTTCTCCACTTGGTCACGGATCTGATCAAAAACATCTTCGCTCCATTCTGGTGGATAACCATTTTCATCAAGCAAGAACCATAGTTCCTGATTAAGTGCAGCACGAACATTTGTATTTGACAACCAATCGGCAAAGCACGATTTAGTGTCAATCAACTCCTTTACTTTTTGGGCGAGCACCTTGCACTTGTCGTTGATTATCAACGAACCCACTTGGCGGTCTGTACCATATTCAAAATTATGGGCATCGCGCATGTGCATCAGGATGTCATAAAAGGCTTTCTCCTCAAATGTAAGCCCAAGTTTACGGAAGCTTTCCTTATCTTCGCCCAGTTTGCCAAGTATATCGAGTGCCTGCTGGGTGGCATTACGGATAATTTCGTCCACCGTGTCTTTCTGCGTCTGGGTTGCCTCGGCAGAAGAAAGTGCAACGCGGCGGTTGTGATATTCCTCCAGTGTCTTTTTCAGCAAATCTTCAAACTTTTCTGCAGCGAACTTATTTGTATTCTTATATTGAGCAATGCTTTTCCGCAACATCTTAACGAGCACTTCAAGGCGAGTGGCTGGCAACTTAACCCCATTGAGTTGTTCTATAAAGCCGGGACTGAAAATGCTTTCCTCTACGTCGGTGTCAAGTATGCTTACCACGCTGTTGCACTGCAATGCTTCGGCAACCATGCGTTGTACCACACGGTTCATACTTTCCGTATCGTGTTTTTCGCCCGATGCTTTGCGGATATATGTGGCAACACACATATAGCACTGCGACAACGACAACTGTTCGTGGTTCAGTACGTTTGAAGGTTGGCAGATGTCATAGGCTGTTTTCAGACGCTTGATATGTGCTAAAAAGAATGTCTTGGCATCTACTTTTTTAGGTTTCTTACCTTCTTTCGCGACATTATACATCTTACTTAAAGTCAAGACATGCTCTGATGCTTTACCAAGACACTCCAACCGGTCAAGTGGCTTTGAGTTCTTGTCTATGAATGGCTTTAGATTGAATCCTACAAAGAGTTGGTTGATAAGCTCAAGTTCTACCAGCAGTGCGCCCAACGCCTGCTGCACATCATCCTCACTCGGTCCGAAAGTCTCACCGCCATACTTCTTCATAGCCTCCATCATATTATTGCGAATACCGATATAGTCAATGATATAACCGAAATCCTTACCTGAATATTTACGGTTCACACGGCTGACGGTCTGCACCAATGTATGCTTTTGCAGCGGCTTATCGTTGTATAGATAGGTGAGGCACGGCACATCGAAGCCTGTAATCCACATATCCACGACAATGACAATGCGGAAGTTTGAGTATTCCTGTTTGAAAGCGTTTTCGAGTGCCTTCGTGCGCTTCTTGTCTCCAAGGTAGTCAGACATGTCCTTGACATCATTTTTCCCACGGGTGGCAACCATGGCTATGGTCGGCATCGGCACCAACTCCTTCATCTCCTTTTCCTGTACTACATAGTCCTCCGGGGCTTTGCGTTCCTCGAACCAGTCTGGTTGGAGTTTGCGGAATTTCTGCAACAGTGCATATCCTATTTCTCGCTTGCTACATACCACCATCGCCTTTTGAACCACACCGGGCTTGTTTTCACAAGAAGCGGTATAGTGTACTATAATGTCAGCTGCAAGGCGTTCAAGCCGTTCTTCATCGCCCAATATCTGCTCAATCGCGCTCATCGCCTTTTTGCTTGCAGCGATATCTGTTTCGGTTGCGCCTTCCTCTCTACATTTGGTATAATAGTCCTCTATTTCCTTGACTTTTTGTGAGTCGAGTGTAACCTTGGCAATGCGTGGAATATACTTAATATCTTTGGTAATGTCATCATCCACAGCCTGCTGCATCGTGTAGCGGTCCACAATATCACCGAACACTTGTATGGTTTCAGCAATAGGTGTACCCGTAAATCCCACAAATGTGGCGTTTGGAAATGCTGTGCGGAGTTGTTCGGCGTAGGGCTTGGTGACGAAAGCACCGATTTTACTCTCGTCAATCATCCTTACGGCGAGCTCACCACCTGAAGTCTGTTTCACCTTAGCTTCGATATCCTTTAGTTCTACAACTTTTATTTTGTTGCTCAACCGGATTTGGGTACGATGAGCCTCGTCAGAGAAGCAAATGATATTGCGGCGAGTATTCAATTCTCCAATTGCCTCGCAGAACTTCTGGATGGTGCAGATGAAGAAGCCTCCACTGTCACGAAGCGAAAGTTCGGTTTTCAGTTCTTCACGATCGGCAATAACCTTTACTGTTCCAAGTTGCAGGAAGTCTTGTGAGCGCAGAAAGAGTTTTCCCGCCTGTGTCTGTAAGTCGTCGCGGTCAACAATCATAATGACAGTGGGCGAGCCGAGTTCCTTGCAACGCAGCGCGAGTTGCCGAGCAATGAACATCATTGTATATGTTTTGCCACAGCCAGTGGCTCCGAAATATGTGCCACCTTTTGATGTCTGTTCTTTAAAGGCACGGCGTATGCTATCACACATCATCCTAGTAGCAAAGAACTGAGGATAGCGGCACACTATTTCTTCCTCTCTGCCACTCTTTTCATCGGGGAAATATACGTAGTCGCGCAGGATTTCCAAAAATCTCGATGGCTCATACACGCCTTTGACAATGGTTCGTACTTGGTCTATACCCTTTTGCGCTGACGGGTCTTCGTTGTTTACCTTCTTCCACGCATAGTAGTGTTCGTATGGGGTATAGGTAGTGCCAAGCCGTGTGTTGTTGGCGGTGGCATCACTGATACACGACAGCGGGCAATAACGCAACAGATGGGGGATGTCGCGCATATAGCGGATGTGTATCTGTTCGTAAGCCTGTGCTATGTCGGCATCGAGTTTTGTAGGATTTTTCAACTCAAAGATGCAGAGCGGTATGCCATTGACGAAGAGCAACACATCGGGGATACGCACATCATCTTTCATGCCATAGGCAACCTCAAACTGATTAACCGCTCGGAAGATATTATATTTTTTACAGTCGGGACTCTCAAAATCGATAAAACGAATATCAAAGTTCACTCCATCACCATGGCGGGTATAGCGATAGCCGTCACGGACAAGCTGAAATGTGTGGCGCAGACGTTCAAAGTGGGTCTGTCCGGAAACGTGACGCAAATAGTTGACCACCTCATTGACATCGCTGCCGGTGAGGTCGGGATAACGATGCTGCAAGTACACGTGCAAATCATTGACATTTGGATCTTCGATAAGCAACGGTTCACGCAGTTGGCGGTGGATGTTTCCGCCATTGGTATATTGCCAGCCTTCGTCTTGCAACAGGTCAATCAGGGCTTCCTCATATTCACTTTCGTAGAATTTTCCTCTCATGACATTGGCGTATTAGGAGTGAGCAGCCCGCTGCACTAAGGCCGGGCAAAGTGTTTTTAATTTTTCGCGTGCAGTTGTGGCTATTTGTTTGGCACGCTCCATGCAATGGTAAACATCTACAATGGCTTGCTGCACATCTATGGGTGGCAGTGGGATTTGAACACGGCACATTTCATTCCAATCGAACGTTTCTCTTGCGCTACCCCAAGAATTAAAACGAGTATAGCGGTCAAATTCCGGGCGGTTAAACAACAGGAACAGATACTCAGGGAGTAAGATACTCTTATCGATACTGCGGAATGCCGTGTATATTGAAGACACAAGAATATCTTTGTCTGATGAATTTAGTGCAAGTGCCATCTTATCGCCTCGGCGAGAAGTATCAGCGACATATACAAATTCTGACGGTGCAACTATCTTATATGATAGAACAGATACACCGTCCATATTAGCCTTTGTGGGTATAAAGCATTTGTCTGTGCTAATACCTTGCACATCAGCTATGGTTAAAGCACCATACGAATTTCTTTTGTCTAATTGTTCAATATACTTGCCAAGGGAAACAGATGGATATTTAGCCCGGCAATCCACGATATATGCTTGACAGGCGGCAGAAAGACGAGGTATCAGAGTCTCGTTCTGCTCAGCAAGGGACTTCAAGCCGTTGTAGGTATCAACCAATTCACGCTGCACCTCGATGGATGGAAGAGGCACCATAATATCGCTTAGTTCAAAGAAATTGAATTCTGGACGCTGGCTACCGAAATTCAAATAATCAATCATTCTGAAAAACTCCTCCCGATATATATACATATAAAGGAACTCAGGATGAAAGTGCTTTTTCCCATACTCAGTGAGCCTAAACACGACATAAAGGTGAGAGACAATGCAAAATCCTTGTTTCCGATAGGCAATAGAGCCAATATTAAATCGAGATGGATTGTAAACAAAGTCTCCATTATTTACCAATTTGTATGGCTTTAGGTTGATATCTATTGTCTGTGCTTTAGTAGGTGCAAATTCGCCTTTACTTGTGACCCCCTCTATATGTTCAGAACCATATTTGAGATCAAAGTTATTAGCCATACTCCGCTCAATATAATCGCCAAGCCGCACCCATTTAGTTTTACTCGCACTCATACCCCAACTGTTTTAATGCGTTACGTAGCGTTGCATCATTCTCACGTTGCAACGACAGAAGTTCAGAAACGGCAGAGGCGGTTTCGGAAAGCACCCTGTCGTAGTCGATGTTTGTGTCGCAGTCAACGAACTCAATATAGCGGCTGGGAACAAGAGAAAAGTTATTTTTCTTCAGTTCCTCGAAACAGACGGAGCAATAAAGTTCGGGCTCTGCAAAAGAAGCCCCATTAGTACCGACTGCTTGCCAACGAAAGAAAATGTCAATGGCTCGCTTCACTTGGTCGGCTTTTAGTTCCACTTTCTTTTTCTGCTCACCTTTGACGGGATTCTCTGTCCAAGAACGCAAATCCATAAAAAGAATTTCGCCATGACGGTCGCGCAACATCCGCCCGTGGTGCATACCTCCGCGCTTGTTCTGGTTAAGAATCCAAAGCGTAACCGATATGTCAGTGGTATAAAACAATTCACGAGGCAGAACGACAATCGCCTCCACCTTGTCGTTCTCAATGAGCTTCTGGCGAATGGCAACGGTATCGTCGTCGCCGAGCGCACCATTGGCAAGCAGGAAGCCGGCAATACCCTTGTCAGCCTTGAGTTTGGAGAGTATATGGAGAATCCATGCATAATTGGCATTGCTCTCGGGTGGAGTTCCATAATCCGCCCAGTTCACACCCTGTTGAGTAACGTCTTTGGTAAACCAATGCTTGAGATTGAAAGGAGGATTTGCCATAATATAGTCAAAGGCAAGTCCGACATGCCAGTCCTTGTCAAAAGTTGAAATAGGACCATCGCCCAAATGGTGGGATATGCCACGCATCGCCAAATTCATTTTGGCAAGGCGGAAAGTGGCGTCATCTTTCTCCTGACCGAAAACATTTACGGCCGTAATGTCACCTTGCTTTGCTTCTACATATTTTGCACATTGAATAAACATACCACCGGAACCACAGCATGGGTCATACAGTGTACCATCGAAAGGTTCGATAAATGCGGCAATAAGTTCCACAATATCATGTGGAGTGTAAAACTCGCCGTCCTCTTTAGTGGCATTTACGGCAAAGGACTTCAGAAAATACTCATAGACACGGCCAATCAAATCCTTTTCTTCACCAAATACCTTGTGGGAAATCTTGTTCACTTCGTCAACGACCTTTTTAAGTTCGTTGGGCTGAATCTTTACAGCGGTGAATAATCCGAGTTTTACACAGCCTTTAAGCGTGTCTCCACCGTCTTCGATTGCCTGTAAAGCGTCATCAAGCGCAGCAACAAGGTCAGAAGTCGGCACATTGATTAGCATAGACCAGCGTGCCGCTTCCGGCACATACACAATATTCTTATAACGGGATGGAGAATCGAGGAATCTCGCAATTTTTTCCTCGTCAGTAATTCCATGGTCGATACACTGCTGGCGCATTTCGGCCTGTGCATCATCAAATTTCTCACCGATAAACCGTAGGAATACAAGCGTAAGTATCACATCGCGTTTCTCATTGAGTGATGCGCTGCCACGGAGATAATCACGGCAGTTGAATAATATAGATTCAAGATTGAGAATGTCCGCCTCTTTTTTCTTTGTTGCTTTCTTTGCCATAATCAATCATTATTGCCGCCATTGATAAGTTGGCGAGGGTCAACATTAAGTAAACTTGCAATCTTCACAAGCATATCAAGGGAGGGTTGCATCTTGTTGGAACACCATCGGGAAACGGTCGCTTCATTCTTGCCTACTTGTTCGGCCAACCACTTCCCGGTCTTGCCGTTCTCAACTAACACAACTTTTAGCCTATTTATCTTTTGCGATTCCATACGTTTTAATTTGCTTACAAATTACAATACTTTGATTTGTAACGCAAATATAGCGATAATACTCAGAAATACCACATTGAGACTCAAAAAAGTAGCATAAACGCCCATAAAACCAAGTGTATTAGCTATATTTGCACTCCTGACTTCATCACTTTTCTGCGCCATTACATGGCGCATATTGAAAATCAGTTAATTACATCAAATAATTGGGTGGTTTTGGGTGGCGCAAGTGAAAAACATGTACCTTTGTAGCATGTATGTGCGCAAGAAACATAACAAATCAGGAACCACAAGCATAGTCGTGGTCAGCAAAGCCAGTGGCAAGTACAAGGAAATAAAATCCTTTGGAGCGTCATCTTCTGAAGAAGAGATATCCTTATTGCATGAAAAGGCAAAAGCTTGGATTCATTCATTCGCCGGCCAGCAAGAACTGGACTTTGATGACCGTTGTAGCAAGGAGCTTGAAGAGACGACACGTGTAGTGGAGAATATGGATTCTGTCCTGATAAACGGTACCCAGTTGCTGTTAAACCAAGTTTATGACAGCATAGGTTTCGACAGGATACCGGATGAGATCCTTCGCCATCTTGTCATTGCCAGAGTGTCACAACCCAGGAGCAAACTTGCGACCGTAGACTATCTGAAATCGTACTACGACGAGGACATAGACCTCAACCGTATCTATCGCTATATGGACAAGCTTTACAACACGCAGATGGAACTTGCACAACAAATCAGCGTGGAGCATACTCGAAAAATCTTTGGAGGTAAGATAGGACTGATGTTTTATGACGTGACCACGCTGTACTTTGAGAGCTCCCAAACAGATGCGCTACGCGAACCCGGGTTCTCGAAGGACGGCAAGACGGCAGAGTCACAGATCGTGCTCGGTCTGTTGGTTTCCGAGGGAGGCTATCCACTGTCATATTCCTTGTTTAACGGCAGCCAGTATGAAGGATTCACCATGATTCCGATGATAGATGACTTCAAACAGCGTTTCACGCTCGGTGCCGATTTCGTTGTCGTGGCTGATTCCGGTCTGATGAACAAGAACAATGTGGCACTACTGCAGGAAGCCGGATACAAGTATATACTCGGAGCACGTATAAAGAATGAGGGCGCAAACGTCAAGCAATGGATTCTTTCATTGGAAAAGAAAGACAAAACCAGTTATGAGCATAAACGGCAGAACGGAGAGCGTCTGATTGTCAGCTATTCGGAGAAACGGGCAAAGAAAGAGGCTTACAATCGCGACCGTGGCATTGCACGACTGAGAAAAGCCTACAAGAGTGGGCACATCACGAAGCAGCAGGTCAATAAACGAGGATACAACAAGTTCCTTGAAATCAGCAAGGATATAGAGGTCTCCATCAGCGAGGAGAAGATTGCCGAGGACTGCAAGTGGGATGGTCTGAAAGGATATATCACCAATACAGACCTTGATGCCGAGCGTGTCATTGCCCAATATCAT
>UMBZ01018996.1_pt1 | contig 16111 bp, 23 predicted proteins | sample 1964091 | NCBI WGS metagenome assembly UMBZ01 (sample SAMEA4835954, study PRJEB28245) | human gut metagenome | biome: gut microbiome; material: fecal sample | place: Denmark | collected 2008
TGAATTAGTTGGCTAATTTTATAGTATTTACTGAATGTCCCTACATAAACGCCGTATGATTCCAACAGTTTCATACGGCGTTTTTTATGAAATTGCTCTGCCATAATGATGAAGTGTCTTAGTACAGATTTACTTTACACCGTTTTAACACTTTAAAGATTAAAGAAATGGGAAAAATGAGTAAGTCTAAAAAGCATTACACAGAAGAATTCAAGCTGACAGTTCTTAAGGACAAGTATGCTGATAATTTGTCTATTTATTCTGCAGCTAAAAAATACGGAATAAGATCAAGCACTTGTATATGCGCTTGGGAAAAGAAGTATCCGGTTGACTCTATATTCATATATTTGATACAGTCTGAAACTATTTATTTGACTGTGAACAGATTAAAAAGAATCCGCATGCGGTGTGGACAACGGATAAGAAATTAGTAAGCCTCTGTGGAACACCATGTTTATCACGCTTTCAAATAACTCTCTTACGGAAAGCAAAGTTAAGAATAAAAAATGAGAATAAGAACAGATAAGCATAAATAAGTTTCGTGCTGTTTGTATATCTAAAATATACTCGCTAAATTTGCAGATTATAGCAATAGTTATGCAAATAAAGCGGATAAATCGGCTGAAAATAGTGCTTGCGGAACAAGGAAAAACCGGGAAATGGTTGGCGCATGCATTAGGTAAAAATGAATCGACAGTCTCTCGTTGGTGTACAAACGAAGTTCAACCTTCGGTGGAAACCCTACTGACGATTGCCGAGACTTTAAAGATTGATATTAAAGAATTACTTTGTTCTACGCAAATATGTAATCAAGATGATGACACCCAAATATAAAGCAATCGATTTTTTCTGCGGAGGAGGCGGAATGACTTGCGGTTTAAGACAGGCAGGGATTAACGTTATAGCAGGTGTGGACTTTGATCAAGATGCCAAAGAAACATATGAATATAATAATCCGGGAAGTGTTTTCATTCAAACTAATATAAAGAGTTTGAGAAGCAATTATTTTGAGCGAAAATTCGGAATACGGAAAAATGACGACTTTTTGATTATGGTGGGATGCAGTCCCTGCCAATTTTACAGCATAATTAATACGGATAAGAATAAAGCCTTAAAATCTAAGGATTTATTAAAAAACTTTGCTCGGTTCATCGAATATTATAGACCGGGATATGTATTAGTGGAAAATGTTCCAGGCATAATCACAAATAAAGATAGCATCTTACCTTATTTTTTACGGAAATTGGAAGAACTCGGATACAAAAATCCTGTTTACAAGGTTGTAGATATGAGTCGCTACGGCGTACCTCAAAGTCGCCGTAGATTTTCTCTTATCGCAACACGATTGGAAAATGTCGATATACATTTACCTGATGCGGACGATGAAGAGACCGTTTTAGCCGATTATTTAGGTGAAGAGAACGGTTTTCCAAAAGTTAGCGCAGGACATAAAGACAATAGTGTGTTTAACCATACAGTTGCTGGATTAAGTGATATATGTCTTAAACGATTGGCAAAGACCAAACACGACGGTGGAAACAGACTCGATTGGGCAAACGATCCGGAATTGCAATTACCTTGCTTTGTAGGGAAAGACGATTGCTTTAAAGATACATTCGGGCGTATGTGGTGGCATCGACCGGCATCAACCATTACAACTAAATTTTATAGTATCTCAAACGGACGTTTCGGACATCCGGAGGAAGATCGGGCTCTGTCTTTACGGGAAGGTGCAACATTGCAAACATTCCCAAAAACCTATGTGTTTAAAACAAATAGTATTGCCGCAACGGCAAAATTAATCGGCAATGCAGTTCCATGTGAATATGCTCGGCGATTAGGTGAAACGATAAAAGCACTGGAAAACGATGGCACAATTTAAAACCCGGGCAAGAGCTCTCGACTTATTGGGGCGGCAACAAATTGCCGGTATCCCTACAGCCATTAACGAACTTATAAAAAATGCGCATGATGCGTATGCGGATAAGTTCGATATCGATTTTCTCCGATGTAATAATCTGCTGGTATTGCGCGATGACGGTCTCGGTATGACAAAAGAGGAATTTGAAACTCGTTGGCTTACACTCGGGACCGAAAGTAAATTGGCAAATAAAAAAAGCAGTTTACCACCCATTGACATGTCAAAGCCAAGACGTCCTATCATGGGAGAAAAAGGCATAGGAAGATTGGCTATTGCATCAATAGGAAGTCAGGTTCTAATCATATCGAAAGCAAAATTAAGATCTAAAGAATATGATATTGTTGTGGCTTTCATTAATTGGGAGATATTCGAGTTGCCGGGGATTAACTTGGAGGATATTGTTATTCCGGTAAGAGAATACTCTCATATGCCGAATGCTGCCGATATTGACAGTATTAAAAATGAAGTAGTACAATCCCTTGATAAATTAAATCAAAAAGAACTTATTGACGACAAGGATTTTGAAAAAATAAAAAGTTCTATCACGTCTTTTCAAGTTGACCCATACCAACTTTCTTTACAACTACAACAAGGATTTGAATTAACCGATGGCTGTGGTGGAACTCAATTTTTCATCTCCCCGGTTTACGATACGATTATTTCCGATATAGAGGGAGATGGCAATTCGGACGAAGCTACAAAAATCGAAAAAATGTTGATGGGATTTCACAATACAATGACCCCCGATCATCCTACTCCCGTCGTTGACATTTCATTTAGAGACTATAGGGCGAATGACGGTAGTTTTGTCAGCATCATAGATAAAGAACACTTTTTTACCACGGAAGAATTTGAATTGGCGGATCACCATTTTCAAGGGCAATTTGATGAGTTCGGACAATTCAAGGGATTAGTAAAAATATATGGAGAAAAAACATATGATCACATTGTAAATTGGCGGGACAACTATTATAGAGAAACCGAATGTGGTCCGTTTAAAATCAACTTGGCGTATTTACAAGGAGAATTGAAAAGTTCTCGTGTAGATGTCGAAAATTATGCCAGGATTAAAGCCAAAGGAGATAAATTCGGAGGTTTATACATATATAGAGATAATATTCGAGTTCTACCGTATGGTGACTCCGATTATGATTTTCTGGATATTGAAAAAAATCGTTCGAAACGAGCATCAACATATTTCTTTTCTTATCGACGAATGTTCGGTGCTATTGAAATAGCGGACCGAGAACACAGCGGTTTGGTGGAGAAAGCCGGACGCGAAGGTTTTATTGAAAATAAAGCATATCGCCAACTTCAAGCGATTTTAAAAAATTTCTTTGTACAACTTGCCGCTGATTTTTTCAGCGAAAAAAACAAAACGGCACAATCGGAATTTTTCAATCAGAAGAAAGACGAGTTCAATGCGTACCATAACGCACTTGAACGTCGGGATAAATTGGCCAAATCGAAAAAGGAAAGATTTGCTCGTGAGCTCGATATCTTTTTTGCTGGTTTAACGGAACATAAATTCGAAAACGAACTGGAAGGGCTACTTACGAATTTTAGGAACGATTTGCATTCGGTTTTATACATTAACGATGCGGATGAAGCAAGCCAGAAGATAATTGATCTGGAATTCGCCATGAGACAAAAAGTTTCCGATTATAAAAAAAGAATATCGGTAACAAGTCCCAAAGGATTTGCAATGTCAAAATCAATGAGAGCGGATTTTGATACATACCTTAATGAATTTAAAATTCTGGAACAAACGATATTTAAAAATATCACTGAAAGTATCGATCAACTAATTGACGATTATACGGTACAGCTGAATCTGGAAATAAGTAAGCGAAAGCGGTTAGAGCAAGCGGTGGAATTGATTTCAGCTGAGGCTTTGTCTCTTAATAAGAAGAAGAAAAGCGAAACCAATGATGTCGTTTCCGATGTTTCTCGCAAAATTAAGGATCTTACGAATGAACTGATAATCGATTTGGATAATCAAATACGAAGCGTAAAGGATCAATTCAAATTATTGGCAACCGATAAAGCCGATAACTTTGATTTGGTAACTGAACGCAAAAGAATGGAAGCTGAAATAGAATCCATAAGCAGTCGAAATACGGATGTTATGGAACGTATAATTCGACAATTTGAAAGTTTTTATGTTGAAAAAAACGAAGACGGTCAAATAATTACAAATGACCAAATAGCGGAAGCCGCTTCGGAAGAGTTGGAGGAATTACGGGAACGATTACAATCGGACGTTGAATTAAGCCAATTAGGATTGGCTGTCGGGATATTGCACCATGAATTCAACGGTACGGTTAATTCGATTCGACATAGTCTGAAAGATTTAAAAGCATGGTCGGATGTAGATATCAAATTGGAAGGAATATATAAAAACATCAAGGTAAATTTCGAGCATTTGGACGGCTATTTAAATTTGTTTACCCCGTTAAACAGACGATTGAATCGACGTCGAGAAGACATATCTTTATTAGATATTAAAACATTCTTAATAGATTTATTCAAGTCCCGCCTTGAACGACACAATATAGCTTTTAAACATACTAACGGATTTGCCGGTCGAAAAATACACGGATTTCGTTCTACATTCTATCCTGTATTTGTGAATATCATTGATAATGCCATCTACTGGTTGAAGCAAAGTGATATTCCTGAAAAAATCATTCGACTGCATGCGGATGATACGGGTATATACATCTCTAACAACGGTATTGAAATAAAACCCCAAGATAAAGAACGAATCTTTGAATTGAGATTTTCCAGAAAGCCCAATGGAAGAGGATTAGGATTAAGTATCAGTAAAGAGGTTTTGAATGCAGAGAATTATGATATATTTGTGGTACAACCTAAAGAAGGTTCTACGGTTACTTTTAAGATTCAAAAAATGCAATAAAAATATGGCTGACAGATTTATCGAACAATCGAAAGAGATTGCAAACAACTTTATACAAAATATAGTATTTATTGACGACAAGGCATATAAAGAAGACTCCACCAATAATGCCTTTAGTGCGTTGGATGTATCAAATGCATTTGCAAAAACAGGTAAAATTTGCGCCATATACGCACCCAAATCCGTTTCGGATATAGACAGTTACGATGTCATTCTAAAAAAAGCCGATGTGGTTATCTTAGATTGGTATTTGAATATTGAAAGAGATGAGGAGCAACAGTTAGATCCGGATGCGGATGCGGATAACGATGAACCTCGAGGAGAATTTACTTTAAAATTACTAAAACAACTTACAAGTGATGCCGGGACCGATAAGTTAAAACTAATCATAGTATATACGGGAGAAACACGGATTTCGGATATTAAGGATGACATTATAAACAATATTGATTCGGAATCATTTAAAGTTAACGATTATACGATAAAGTCTTCAAATGTCTGTATCATAATCCGTGCAAAAGCTGGAAAAAAATTCGAGCATATACCGGAATACAAACCATTAGTTGTAGAATATGATAAGCTTCCGGAGTTAATTTTGACGGAATTTACCAACTTAACCAACGGACTTTTGTCAAACTTTGCTTTGTCGGCAATAACTACAATTAGAAATAATACATCTAAAATATTAGGCAGGTTTTCTCCTAAGTTAGATCCGGCTTATTTAGGACATAGAGTTAATCTTCCTAATCCGGGTGACGCCAAAGAACTTTTAGTACAACTGTTTGGCGATGCGATAGCCGAATTAATAGGAAGCGAAAATATCGATACAAATACATGGGTTGAGAATTGGATACACAATCGAATAGATGAAAAAACAATAAATCTTGCGGGGAAAAATTTAACCATTGATAGTGAAATTTTGTGTCAAATTATTAGTGCTGATTCGCCTGATTTAAATACAAAAATTGCCTCTACGACCAAAATAAGTTTAGGGAAAAAGGCTCCTAAACTTGCGTCACAACTTTTCCAGTATGGAGATATTCAAATAGAAGATTCCGATATTTCCTTTGCAAAACTAACTCATCATAAGAATATATTTCTTCCACAGCAAAAAAGGCCGATGCTTACGCTTGGTACAATTATCAAGAGCATTACCTCTAATCTTTATTACATTTGTATGCAACAAAGATGTGATTCTGTTCGAATACAAGGAGACAGACGATTCTTATTCTTGCCGTTAGAACAAAATGAAGATCACTGCTCAATTATAGTCAGCAAAGAATCTAAATTTAGAATAAACGAATCTTCATATGCTCTAAAAACTATCAAATTCAGAGCAAATAATGATGAACAGGCAATATATGCAGTAAAGAATGATAATGGTAAATATTTATTTACTTCCATCCATCAAGAACAATATGAATGGGTTGTTGACTTAAAAGAAATGCATGCCCAACGTATTGTTAACAATTATTGTGCGCAGTTGTCCCGTGTAGGATTAAATGAATCCGAATGGTTAAGATTACAAGCTAAATAAGATAATGTCTGATATTTTCTCTTTTCAAAAGCGATCAGATATTATGTCTAAAATCGGTGGAAAAAACACAAAACCGGAGATTTTAGTTCGTAAGTTTTTATTTTCAAAAGGATTCAGATATCGTATTAATGTCAAAACATTGCCGGGTAAACCTGATATCGTTTTACCTAAATATAAAACAGTAATATTTATAAACGGATGTTTTTGGCATGGACATAATTGTAAAAAAGGGGAATTACCATCCTCAAATATAGATTTTTGGAGAAAAAAAATATCAAACAACAAATCACGTGATGATAAAAATTCCGATTTGCTTATAAAACTCGGTTGGAAAGTCATAATTATATGGCAGTGTGAGATTAGTAATGTCAATAATAGGGAAATAAGACTTGAATTCTTATTAGAAGAATTAAGATTTCATGAATTCTAAAACATAAAAATAGGAATTACTTTTTTAGTGTTTAAATTCTGATTTTTATTTACAAAGTTATTTCATTAAATGCAAAGTACAATAATATTATCATTCAGTCTTAATAACAATTTTTGTCTTTATGCTATGTGCTGTAATTGGGTAAAATAAGAAAAGTGCACTAAGCGATAACTTTTATAAAAGCAGTCTGTTTCAGTCGGAAATCCGTCTAAAATCTTATCATTTCATGTTCTGTGGAGTAGAATACAGCTACTCGCCATAGAGAGACCGTAGTTTCCATAGCCACAGGCAAAGGTAGCCCGTGTTCTTGTCGGACATTGAAAGGTCAAGCCCTTCGGGTTTCGGGGAAAATCATCCTCGCCCGGAGGGCTTGCGGTATTTTCCCTCGAAAACCTTGCATGTCCTGAACACGACCTTTTAAGCCTGCGACTATGGGAACTCCGGCCCCATAAGCCGGACTAACTAAAAAAAATAAGATTATGCAGACCGACAACATTGCAAAAAGAGGAAACACTCCCGACCTGCTTTCCGGCATCTTAAGTGTACAAGTAAGAAACGAGGACAAGATTACGGAACATGACCGTATCTATTGTCAGAGCCAGCAGGATTTGCTCTACGAGACGCTCGACCAGATCGACCGATGGTATGCCCTCTTCAAAGAGGACGCGGAACAGTACAAAGAAAAATTCAAGTTCAAATACGAGGAGAACGGCAAAACCACGTACAAAAACTATCATGCGTATAATCACTACGATGACGAAAGCTATTCCCACAACGAGTTCAAACCGTTCGACATCATCAACGATCTGGTGGATAAGAACTGCAATGCCAATGCAAATTTCGCCAACCGCATCATTTCCTATTTTAACAAGACCTATAACGTGTCCGTACCTGTTCCGAAGATTGACGAGAAGACGCTGCACATGGGATTCCGTCCCGTCTATGAAACCTATGTGGATATGGTCATAGAACATCTCGGCGGCAAAAGTTTCCGTGAAACTGCGGAAGAGGAACTGCTCAAACGGTTTTTACAAACGGTCAAGCCTTCCTGTTGGAGCAAGGTCAAGCCCGAACTGAAGAAAGACAAAATCATATTCCCTGACATCGTTCGCTGGGATAATATTCATCTTGAATATCACCAAGAGTACGAGTTTGAATATGGCACAAAACAAAAGGTGGATACCTTCTGCGAGGGCATTGCTTTCGGTACGGATGACGTCTTGTGCGGGGGTATCGGAATGATTGTCGGCTTATGTGACAGGAATGTCTATATAACCGGATGGTACGACCTCACAACCACCAATGCCGAGCAGATAAAGTTCTACAAGAACGGTCGTATAGACGTCAAATTCAAGGACAGCACGGCTGCCCGGAACTGTTTCGACCGTCTTCGATTGGGCGAAATCAAACTGAGAAACGAGAACTGACCATGAGAGACCAGCCACAGCCACCCCGTAAGGAAATCCTTGCGGGGTGTTTTTCGTCTTACCAACTATCATCAAAGATATGTATGCAATCATTCCCCAACAGATACCGCAAGGCAAGCGGGCTGAAGTCAACGAGAAGATCCTGTTTGCCATAAACTCCGGAAAGGACCTGATTCCCGCGGAGAGCATCTACAACTGCTATACCGGCGTCGGCGAGCTGCATAACTTCAGGCAATCCGACTTTACCAGCTATCACGAGTATGCCCGGGCCAAGAAAGAGTTCGAGATGGGACAGTTCTTCACCCCTCACGAGATATGCCGGGAGATGGTCGATGTATTGTCGCCGACTTCCTCGGAAATGGTTATTGACATGTGCTGCGGCATGGGCAACTTCTTCAACCACCTGCCCAACCGGCACAACACCTACGGTTTCGACATCGACGGCAAGGCTGTCGCCGTCGCACGGTATCTCTATCCGGACGCACATATCGAGAAGTGCGACATACAGCAATACCGTCCGGAGCAACGTTTCGACATCATCATCGGCAACCCGCCGTTCAACCTGAAGTTCGACTTCCGGCTGTCACAGGAGTATTACATGGATAAGGCCTATGACCTGCTCAATCCGGCGGGCATCCTGATGATTGTCGTCCCGTCTTCGTTCATGCAGAGCGAGTTCTGGGAGAAACGCAGGATAACGAGCATCAACGATAAGTTTTCCTTTGTCGGGCAATGCGGGCTTGCACCCCATGCTTTCACATCCGTCGGCGTGGATAACTTAAACACGAAGGTCATGGTATTCCTGCGGCATTCCCGGCATATAGGGATGCAGCCCTACAATGCCGACGAGTTCATCACGATGGAGGAACTGAAAGAGCGCGTCATGCAAGCCCGAGAAATGAAGCATCGGTTGCGTTTTGACCTGATGCGTGAAACCAACCAGATAGACAAGGAGGAACTGGAGCGGTTCGAGTACAAGCTCGCCAAGTATATGTACGAGTTGAAAGCCCACGCGAGTCTGAACAGGCATATCGACAAGGCGACGGCCCTTGTCACGAAATTCCGCAACCAGAAACCGCCCGAAAATGCCACTAACGAGCAGGTCAAGGAGTGGGAACGCAAGAAGCTGACGACAGCCAAAGTGCTTGTCGTCATCCGCAAGTACATTACTACCCAGAATGTCGTGCCCCGGAAGGAAATCGCGCTGGTCAAGACCTCCTACGGTTTCAAACTGAAAGCCTATGCGCCACGTCTGCTGGATAAGGTGGAACACAAGGCGGCAAGTATCAACGGCCTGATACTGGAGCGGACAGCATTCCCGGAACCGGAATTTCTTACCGAAGCCAACATCGGACAATTGAAAGCCGCCCGCAAATTCATCGCACGGAAACAGCGGCAGTATGACATACAGAACCGGGAATTTCCCGATATGCAGCCCGACCCCAAACCGGCAGAGTATCTGGACAACGCGACATTCGTCAACAAGGACTATGAAACCTGCCAATTCACCCACCTGCAAAAACATGATCTCAATCTTGTCCTGCAAAAGAGGTACGCCCTTCTTAACTGGCAACAAGGTTCCGGCAAGACCGCCGCCGCATACCACCGGGCCAAATACCTGCTCAAATTCCGCAAGGTACGGAATGTCATCATATTGGCTCCCGCCATCGCCATCAACATGACCTGGGACGCTTTCCTGAAAACCAATAAGGAACGATACCGTGTGATCCGTACCTCCGGTATTTTCCGCAAAAACCCTGCACCGCCGGAACACGGACCTTTTGAAGCCTGTGGAAGTGAACCCTGCGGATTCATCATCCATAATCATAAAAAATAAGAATCATGAATCTGAATGAAGCAGAAATAGCAGTAACGGCAAAACGGCTGGTAACGGTCAATCCGAAGAAAAGCTACCGGATGGAACTGGCCGACTATTGCGACATAGACGAGTTCCACCATGCCTGTGCCACCCGTTTCCTGGAAGAAGCCGAGCCCGAATACCGTTACACGGACTGGGAGAACATTCCGGAATACATGGTCAGCAGCGAATGGCTATGCCCGAGCTTTTTCGAGGTACGGGACGCAATGGAACGGCTGGACGAGTTTCAGCAGGACTGTTTCGAGCAGTGGTGCGGACATTACGGCTACAACCTGGCGACGGAAGATCCGCACCTGCTCGTATCCTACTTTCAGGACAGTCCCCATGCACGGATGGTTGTGCGGGAGGAGGAAGAACCCGATGTGGAGGAGGACAACCTGGTCTATCAGGGGATCTCTTCCTATTATTCATTCGTGACGAGTTACCCGTATGAGGTATTTGACGACAATTACGACTAACACATACAATTATGAATATGAATTTCATAGGACCGATACTCCCGATAGACCCTTGCGCGCCGAGGGCGTTTATCGAAATCATGAACATCATCCTGATGTCGGCCAACATCATGGAGGTAAACAGGCGGCTGATAGAGCGAAACGTCCACCCGCATTACAGGTCGCTCTCCGGTTATTTCCGGTGGTCGTTCCGCAATGACCGTTTTACGCTATGGCAGAGGGCGGAGTACAACTCGGATGTCTGTTTCGGACACAAGATAATGGAAATGCACTTCGTGGCTCTCGTGTGCAAAGACCGAGTAAAGGCAAATACCATAAGCAATTAACCAGTAATAACCCAAAAACAACCGAATCATGAACACTTCATTTGAAATCATCCGTTCGGCTGGAACGGACCACCTGTGCTACCGGGTGGAGAACGATACATTCGTGGCAGTCCATAACCAGATGCTTTCTTTCACGGAAAAGGAAGACGAGTTTGAAATCGTTCCGACTGACAAATCCTATCGGGATAAGCTCTACATCTATCAGGGGCAGACTGTACGGCTGATTCCGCAAATCTATCGCAACGGCTGGCTCGCCCTCTGTCTGGAACTGGCCGATACGGAAGAGCCTTACACGATTCTGACGGTCAATCTGGAAGAGATGGATGCCATCGGACTGCCCGACAAGGCTTTCATCGACATCAACAACAATCCCGACGCGATGGAGTTTCTGGTTTTGAACAACCTCGCTACCGATACCGGCTACCGGAGAGGCAGCGGATGGGTGGAGTACCCGATGGTACACGTCAATCTGCCGCTTGTCTTCCAGCATTGTCCGGAATCGTTCAATCACATCAATATCCACGCGTAATGTTTCCGATTAATAAATCGAATGTTTAATCGTGGGAGTCCGCCGGCGGCTCCCGCATTCATTTTTATGCCTTATGAAAACAGATTTCAGCGAACAAGTAGAAAAACTCCGCAAGGAGATTACAGCCGCCATAAAAGCGGTATTGGAGAAATATGGGAAAACGTAAATGGAGTTTCCCGATACGGTGGATGCCGTGTACGTGATATGGTTCGACCATGACGGCGATCCCTATGAGTGCCTGGTGCGCAGGATACAATTCTTCGGGGAAGACCTCCATCTCGTTGTGGAAGACAAACATACCCATGACTTGTACGAAATTGACGGTCCTTTTGAACTCGGGGCACGTTACATCAACTGGCTGGACGAGATACTCCGGACAACCGTGCAGCTTTTATCCGGTTCAAACACAGTAACCACCAGAAATAAATAAGACTATGAAATATCCAGCAGAAAATGCAGTATCCAGTTTCTTCTTTTATATGTGGAACGGCTGGAATGAAAACGAGTGCAGGATCGTGTTCACCGGTATGCACAAGCACTTCTGGGACAAATGGTGCGGCCTTGCCGACAGTAGTATGTCTACCCTCGGAGCGGCAGAACGCTTCTATGCGGAACTATCGGACAATTACCGTAAAATGCTCGTAAACCGGGCGGTAACAGTTTACGATGGAAGCAGTTTCCGGGAGCAGTTGGACGATTCGGATATACTCGTATGTGAAGAGTGCGGGTTGATGCTTATAGAGATTCATGCATGGGTCGATGCCAATACGGGAGAATTTATAAGCGATGTGGGAAATGGCTACGAAGGTCAATGGTGCAGCGAGTGTGAAAGCCATATGGATTTTTGTCCGTTAGCTGAATTCAAACAAAAGATGCAGCATTGGTGGGACTCCTCGGATGACCAGACACTGGAACGTACGACTGGATTGCACAAGACTGACTATCTCCATAAAAACGGTTCGCAGACGTTTGTTGACGCCTGTAACGAGTGGTGGGCTTCTTTGGATTATGAAGGCAAACGAACCATATACAACAGGGAACAATCTTAAACATCATGATATGAAAGCAATAATCATTGACAGGATATGCACCTCTTGCGGGTGTGACAAAGATACGGCACGGGAATACCTTGATGCCGAAGTAAGAAACCTGCGTGAATTACGCGACGCGAACGATTTGCAGGAAGGTGATCTGGAATCGGCATGCGACAACCTCGGCATCGAACAGGACTTCCTGCCTTTTTTCTGCGAATCACTCATTTTTTAATGGTCATCAATTAAAAATCAATATTATGGGATATTTTCAGAATATAAACAGCCTTGCGGAACTGAAGAAGAGTTACCGCGTACTGGCATTGCAGAACCATCCCGACAAGGGTGGCAGTACGGAAACCATGCAGCAGATCAATCTCGAATTTGAAAGATTGTACGCCAAATGGAAGGATGACACGACCGTATCGGCCGCTGCATCTGGTTATGAAAACGACTATGCCGGCGCATCAGCCAACGAGTACACGGAATACGTCTATAACGAATACCGTTGGAAAGGCAGGAACTACAACGGACAGATGCGCGTGGAAATCGTGGAGATTATCCGCAAATGGCTCAAGGAGACCTATCCGCGGTATAAATTCTCTGTCACGCAGAACGGTTACCGTTCCATCAACATCTATCTGGTCAAAGCGGATTTCGAGGCTTTCACGAAATAGTCCGGTCTTATCTATAAAGATATCAACCATTATCACATTGGAACAGACCGGACCATTACGGAACGGGCACGCGAAGTCATGCTCAACGTCTGTGATTTTACCATGTCGTACAACTACGACAACAGCGATGTCATGACCGACTACTTCGATACCAATTTCTATCTGACACTGGGCATCGGACGGTATGACAAGCCCTATCAGACGGAACTGCCGAAGCTGCAAACCAAAGATAAACTGCCTGAGGTTTTCAAGCATCCCGAAGAAGCCGCCAACAAGGCCATACGCCAGGCACTCGGCAAAGCCCGCTTCGACTTTATCCAAAGCCGGGCAAATGCCGGGAAGCTGATTCTCGGTGAAGACACCTACGGGTCGAAAGGCGAGCATTACTTCTGGCCCAAGCAGTATTCCAGTGCCAAGACCGCACAAAAGCGGATTGACAAACTTACCGAAGCGGGTATGCGATGCCGGATGACCAAAGTGGCGGCAGAAACCAAGGCTTACAAAAAGATACCCGTCATCAACGAGTTCAAGGACAGCGAGGGCAACGACATCATGCAGCAACAGATAGAACGGAACTACACGCGCATCAAGGCGGACGTGGTGCAGATTATCGAGGATGAGATGGAGCGTATAGCCAATGATCCGAACCTCAGGCACCTGATTCCGCAGGAGGACGGAAAACAAGAGAAGCAGTAACCGTCATACCTATATATTATATCATCGTGGCGGAATGTGTCGGACGGCATGTTCCGCTTTTCTTTTTTTATGCCTTCATCACAAGCACTTCTAAAAAACAAATGCACTATTTCTTTTCTACCTGCAAAGGTAGTCCTGCGCCCCGACGGATTGTGCAAGGCCGGGGCCCGTCGGGGTTTGCTGAAAAAATCATCCTCGCCGTTCCGGCTCCGGTATTTTTTCGCAAAGCCTTGCACTATCCGGGCACAGGACGGTCAGGCAGGTAAGAAAAGGAAATAGTGGCTCCCAGGAGCCGCAGATGTTTAACGACTCAAAAAGGATGCAGTTATGAGCAGAAGCAACTTCACACCGATGAAAAGACTCCACGAGATTCTCAACCGTTACGGTCTGAAACTGATGAAAGTCGGAACCAATCACCTGAGAGTATTCTTCGGAAACCGGAAACTGTTCGACTATTATCCGCTCCGAATGAAAGTTTTCGATTACCGGCAGTGGCAGCAACTGACCTATCCGTCGATGACGGACGGAGCAGGAAAATGGGAAACGGAACTGGACGGTATCATCCGTGAGCTGATGGTTCAATGATGTAAAAACAGACGCCATGAGAGATGACCGCAGAGAAACAATCGTATGGGACAACATTCCCGAATGGGCGCTCTACGCGCTGGAATACGGTATTGATGAAGACCTTTTCATCACCGACGAAGACCGGGAAATGGTAAACGGGTTCATCACCGAAAATTTTCCCAAAGGTTATGTCATGTCGGTGGACTGGGAATCGTACAGCGAGTTCGACCGCTATCCGGCATTCGGCAAGCCGTGCAAGACCTACAAGGTCACTTTTGTAATGGACAATAACTGAAAATGAAACGATATGGCAGAGAAAAGACAGCTGACGAGAGTGGTGTTCAGAAGGTTCAAAGAGGGAGAGATAATCGCCCTCTTTCCATATATGCCGTGGAACGCGCATGGAAATGCCGTCACATCCTATATGCACACGGGACAGCATGCCGCGGCGGATTATGCCGGCGTGATTGCCGTAACAAGACCCGCCACCGGGGAAGAATACCGGGAGCTGCTGGCTGAACTGACATCGGTCGGGTATGATAACCTGCATATCCTGAGACGGGCAAAACCCAAGTTTAACCCATAAATTAAAAGACGATGGAAAGTCATGTAAAAATCAAAGCATCACAACAGGGAATGGAAGATTTCTTTGAAAATGACGAGTTCATTTCCGTGAGATTGTATGAACGAACAGATGCCGGTCTGTACAAGTGTGTCCTCCGGCACAAGGAAGTGGAGAAGCCCTTGAAAGGGACATTTACCATCAAAAGAATCAAGGAATTACTTTATTGACAACTTAAAACAAAAAGCGATGAACAGAGAAGAAAGACAACAGGCAAGAACGGACAGATACCGTGAGCTTGCAGACAACGCGAGAAAGCAATCCGAACAATGTTTCAGGCAGTCCGAATCCATGGCAAGCGTAATCCCGATGGGACAGCCCGTCCATGGGAAAGCGGACAGGAACTATCGGGAGAAAATCCGGAACAAGATGGGGCAAAGCGTGAAGGCTTCCGAGAAAGCGGATTATTACGAGCGGAAAGCAGAAGCGGCGGAGAACAACAACGCCATCTATCTGGATGACGACAATGCCGTGGAAAAGCTGGAGCGGAAGTTGGCCGAACTGGTCAAGGCACAGGAGGACATGAAAGCGGCAAACAAGGTGGTCAAGAACAAGAAACTGACCGAAGAGGAGAAAAAGGTCCGGCTGATGGAATTGGGATATTCGGAAAAAAGTGCCGTTGAACTGCTCACCCCGTGTTACGGGCACATCGGTTTTCCGTCATTCTCACTTTCCAACAACAACGCCAACATCAACCGTATCAAGAAGAGGCTGGAACTGGCGAAACGGATGAAAGGCACACCGGAAAAGAAATACACGATTAACGGTGTGCGGGTGGTGGAAAACTATCCGGAAAACCGCCTTCAGGTATTTTTCGATGACATACCCGCCAAGGAGATCCGGGATTCTCTCAAACAGCACGGGTTCCGCTGGTCACGTTACCACAGTTGCTGGCAGTCGTACATGAACCGCCGGAACATCGACTTCATTAAAGAACTGCTTGAAGAAACGGAAGCGTAGGCATCGTATGAATCAATCTCCCGGCTTGCGACTTGCGGACGTAAATGCTCCTCCCGGTCTGCAAGCCGGATTTTATAATCTGAAAATGAGAACCTGTTTTGAAATCATTTAAAAAATCTATTAAGCATAAT
>UMBZ01023381.1_pt1 | contig 16055 bp, 15 predicted proteins | sample 1964091 | NCBI WGS metagenome assembly UMBZ01 (sample SAMEA4835954, study PRJEB28245) | human gut metagenome | biome: gut microbiome; material: fecal sample | place: Denmark | collected 2008
TGATGGCGCTGTGCTGGCAGTTCAAGCTCTTCAGCAACAAGAATGAGTTGCTCCACTTCAAGCATGGCATCTACCGACTGAAGAAGAAACTCGTAGAACATATCCTTGCCATCGGCGTATCGCCATTCCTCATGAATGTATGCGCCTGCGTGGTGGTCATCTTCATGAACAACCAGCTCGTGCGCTTCGGCGGCGACCTCTCCGTGGGAGCCTACGGCATCGCCAATGGTATCGCCATGGTCTTCGTGATGTTTGTGATGGGCGTGAACCAAGGTATGCAACCTATCGCCGGTTACAACTATGGTGCGCAGAAGCCCGACCGACTGATGAGAGTGCTCAACCTCGCCATCATCGCCGCCACCGGCATCATGGTGGCGGGATGGTTGATAGCGATGCTCTTGCCTTACTTCTGTGCCAGAATGTTCACCACCGACCCAACGCTGATTCAGATGTCCATCAAGGCGATTCGAGTGATGATGCTCTGTTTCCCTATCATAGGATTCCAGATGGTAGTCACCAACTTCTTCCAGTGCATCGGCAAGGTGAAGATCAGCATCTTCCTGTCGCTATCTCGACAGATGCTCATCCTCTTGCCTCTCCTCTTCTTTCTCCCGATGTTTTGGGACATCGATGGCGTATGGGCATGTATGCCAATCTCCGACTTTCTCGCTGCCGTCATCGCCTTCGTCATCATGGTATGGTACATGAATAAACTGAAAAAGCAACACAGGGAGAGTGAAGAACGAAGAGTGAAGAATTCTCTTGCAAATGAGAGCAGAGCCAAGCTCGCTTGAGCTATGCCGAATGCAGCAGAGAATCTTCGAAGAAGAATTCAATAGCTAACCTATTTATTATTTGTCATTTATTATTTATTATTTATGAATAAAATAATTATCAACGTGGGTCGCCAGATAGGTAGCGGCGGCCATATCATCGCCGAGAAACTGGCTGAGGACTTCGGCTGCAAGTGCTACGACCGTGAGCTACTCAACTTGGCTGCCAAGGAGAGTGGATTCTCAGAGAAGTTCTTTGAGCAGAACGATGAGCAGAAGGGATTCTTCAAGTCTCTCTTCCACAACCACCTGCCTTTCTTGAACGACAACAACTTCTACCACAATGACTTCTCCCAGGAAGGACTCTATAAGTTCCAGAGCGATGCCATCAAGAAGGCTGCCGACGAGGGCAACTGCGTATTCGTGGGCAGAACCGCCGACTATGTGCTTCGTGACTACAAGAACGTAATCAATGTCTTCATCACCGCCAACATCGACGACCGCATCAAGGCAGTGTGCAAGCGCAAGGGCATCGACCGTGCCACCGCTCGCAAGTTTATCAGCAACCACGAGGAGGAGCGTGCTTCCTACTACAACTACTACACCGGCAAGCAGTGGGGACATAGCGAGAGCTACGACCTCTGCATCAACAGCAGCCTGCTGGGACTGGAAGAGACAGAGAAGTTCATCGCCGAGTTTATCAGAAAGAGATTCGGACTCTAAAACCGTCAGAAGATATTGAAGCAAGAATGCAATTATAAACTATTAATTATAAATGATTAATTGATGAAAAAGATTATGCTTTTGGGCTCAGGCGAACTGGGCAAGGAATTTACCATCGCAGCCAAGCGAGCTGGCCAGTACGTCATCGCCTGCGATAAGTATGACAACGCACCAGCCATGCAAGTTGCCGATGAGCGTGAAGTTTTCTCCATGCTTGATGGCGATGCGCTGACAACAGTCGTTGAGAAACACCACCCAGACATCATCGTGCCTGAGATCGAGGCTATCCGCACAGAGCGCCTCTTCGACTTCGAGAAGGAAGGCATCCAAGTGGTGCCATCAGCTCGTGCCGTCAACTATACGATGAACCGCCGTGCTATCCGTGACCTAGCTGCCCAGGAGTTGGGTCTTCGCACCGCCAAGTATTTTTACGCCAAGACCTTCGAGGAGTTCAAGAATGCTGCCGACGAGATTGGTTTCCCATGCGTGGTGAAGCCTTTGATGAGCAGTAGCGGTCATGGTCAGAGCTACGTTCACAACGATGACGAGCTGAAGGAAGCCTACAAGGAGGCGATGGAGGAAGGTCGTGGTGACGTGAAGGAAGTCATCATCGAGGAATTCATCGACTTCGACTCCGAGTTCACTCTCCTCACCGTTACCCAGAAGGATGGTCCTACCCTCTTCTGCCCACCTATCGGACACGTACAGAAGGGCGGCGACTACCGTGAGAGTTGGCAACCATTCCAGATTCCAGAGGCAGCCTTGAAGCAAGCCGAGCACATCGCCGGCGAGGTGACCAAGGCTTTGACGGGCGCTGGTCTTTGGGGCGTAGAGTTCTTCTTGACCAAACAAGGCGAGGTCATCTTCTCCGAGTTGAGTCCTCGTCCACACGATACAGGTATGGTGACACTCGGTCATACCACCAACCTCTCAGAGTTTGAGCTTCACTTCCGTGCCGTGATGGGCTTGCCTATCGCCGGCATCCACTTGGAGCACTATGGTTGTTCTGCCGTCATCCTTTCTCCAGAGGAAAGCACCGAGCCTCTCAACTACAACATGCTCGATGCCTTGAAGGAAGACCGCACTCGCATCCGCATCTTCGGCAAGCCAGAGGCTCACGTAGGTCGCCGCATGGGTGTCGTACTCTGCTATGACGAGGTGGGCGCCGACCTGAATGCCCTCCGTGACAAGGCGAAGAGACTGGCAAAGACCGTTCTCGGCACCGACCCTTACATGAAGAAATAAAGACATGAAAGAATTAGGAAGAATCATCACATTACATACCATATCTGACCCCAGGGGCAATCTGACGGTGGCGGAGGAAAACATCGAACTCCCCTTCGACTTGAAGCGTGCCTACTGGATATACGAAGTGCCACAAGGCGGAAGCCGAGGCGGTCATGCCCACAAGCGATTGCGACAAGTGCTCGTTGCCGTCAGCGGCTCCTTCACGGTTACCCTCGACAACGGAACGGAGACCAAGACCTACCTGCTCGACAACCCAGCAGAAGGACTACTCATCGACACTGAGATATGGCGTACCCTCGATGACTTCTCGGCAGGAGCCGTCTGCATGGTCTTGGCATCGGAGCTTTACGAGCCAGACGACTATCTCTACGAATACGATGAGTTCCTCGAATACATCCATTCACCCCATAGCACGACATCAGAATCATGATTGAAATCAGAAGATATACACCAGAAGACGCTGCCGAATGGAACAACTTTGTCTGGCTGAAGTCTAGGCAAGGCACCTTCCTCTTTGACAGAAACTACATGGATTATCATCAAGACAGATTTCACGACCACTCTCTGATGTTCTTCCACAAGAGGAAGCTATACGCCCTCCTCCCTGCCAACGAAGTGATAGCTCCCGATGAGGCTTGTCCTTTCCAGGATGGCGATGCGGCTGGCTCCACGAAGAAGATACTCTATTCCCACCAAGGATTGACGTATGGCGGATTGCAGACTTGTCCGAAGGTGACGGCAGAGGTCTGCATCGAGATTTTCGAGTCGCTCAGGGAGTATCTCAGAGAGAATGGATTTCAATCGTGCATCTACAAGGCGATGCCATGGATATACCAGCGGATACCTTCGGAAGAAGACCTCTATGCGCTCACTCATGTCGCCAAGGCAAAGTTGAAGGCAAGGGAGATTTCCACCACCATTCCCCTAGATGCGCCTCTACAATTCAGCGAACTGCGAAGGAGAGGCATCAAGAAAGCGGAACGAAACGAACTGGATGTCAAGTTCACGAAGTTCCCTAACGACATCACTGCCTTTTGGAATTTGCTGGATGCCAATCTGTTGGAAAGACACCACACGCATCCCGTACACTCCAAGGAAGAGTTGGAGTTGCTGATGCATCGCTTTCCCGACAATATCCTTTGCTTCGTGGCAGAGAAAGACGATGCCATCGTAGGTGGAAGCATCGTATATGTCACGCCACAAGTGATCCACACCCAATATATCGCTGCCAATGAGATAGGCAAGCAGTTCGGTGCCTTGGATGCCCTCTTCGACTTCATTATCCACAAGTGCCGCTGGAATGTCCCCTACTTCGACTTCGGCAAATCGACAGAGGATGATGGCAACTTCCTCAACCGAAACCTCATCCATCAGAAAGAAGGCTTCGGCGGCAGAGGTGTCATCTATGACACTTACGAATGGGAAATATGATTTCCATAGGATGAAGGAAAATCATCCTTACCACATATTTACAAAAAGCCTCCCTAGGAAATGAGAACTTCCTAGGGAGGCTTTTATATTTTCCTCGGGACATTTTTCTAAAAACCTCCCGACGTTTTTGGAAAAACATCGGGACTTTTTTATACCAGCACGACAGTGACGCCCCTTGCTGCCTGCGCACCCATGACGAGTGCCTGCTCGATGTCGGCAGTCTTCGAAGGACCGCTGATGAAAGTACCGAAGTTGTACTTCGGATCCATCTCGATACGAGCGTATGCCTCGTGCATATTGTTGACCACATCCTCCTTCTTGAGGATGATGACAAGGTACTCGGAGATAAAGAGCACCGCCTTCTCCTTCATCGCCTGCGGAATCCAGATGCAACCATTCTCGGCTACACCTACCTGTCCTCTCACGATACCCACATCCGTGCCGTTCAAGTCGTTAGCCTCAGCCACTGTATCGGGATTGCGCAACTCTATCTCCTGAGCCTTTGCCGCATCACCAGCAAAAGCCTGCAAGCGCTCCAACTTGATTTCCGGCAGATTGGTGGCGAAGACCTTAGCCTCAGGATATGCCATCCTCACGATTTCATTGAGCATGTCATCTCCCTCCTCAGCCTCCATCACATGACCGCCCACCGACTTCGTCATGTCGATAAACTGCTGGAGCGTATTCTCATATTGGATGCCCTCTATCTTCATATCAGGCATATCGTATTGAACGTGCGTGTTCTGACGCAACTTGTTCAAGAAATCTTCCTTTTTCATTTAACTTTTCCTTCCTTCCATAATTGGTGAAACGACTTCTTCGCAAACTTAGGCATGGCATGACCGATGCCCCAAGCATTCCAATTGCTGAAGTGGGTGCAGCATTCTGGCACAAGATTGACCAGCGGCGCAAACTTCAAGGCTGTGGTATAGAGGGCAGGACGGTCGAAGAGATACTTCATGCCGTTAGACATCGCCTTCTTCACAGGGTCAGCCTTGCCCAACTTCGCCAAGCTCTGTCGCCATACGTATATCTGCGAACCAGGACCCACCTTGGAAGGACATACATTGTCGCAAGACAGGCACAAGGTACAAGCCGAAACATTGTCTGAATACTTCTGAGGATTCTTCAGCATACCGAGGTTCACGCCGATAGGACCCGGGATAAAATAGGTATAGCTATATCCACCCGAACGGCGATATACCGGACAGGTATTCATGCAGGCACCGCAGCGCATACACTTCAAGGTTTGCCAATGAGCCTCATCAGCCAGGATGTCGCTTCTGCCATTATCGACCAACACCACATGCATCTCTGCGCCCGGACGAGCCTGACGGAAATGGGAGGTGAACGCCGTGGTAGGTTGACCCGTACCGCAACGGCAAAGCAGACGTTGGAATACAGCCACACTCTTATAGTCTGGCACCAACTTCTCGATACCCATCGCCACGATGTGAAGCTTAGGCATGGAAGTAGTCATGTCGGCATTGCCCTCGTTGGTGCAAACCACACAGTCGCCCGTGGCAGCCACACCGAAGTTGCAACCAGTCATGCCCGCACCAGCCTCCATAAACTGGTTGCGCAAGTGCTGTCGAGCACAACGAGTCAAGTAAGTAGGGTCGTAATTGCCGATTTCCTTGGAGATACCTTTCTCCTCAAACATCTTGCCTACTTCCTCACGCTTCAAGTGGATGGCAGGCATCACGATATGGCTTGGCTTCTGGTGCAAGAGTTGGATGATGCGCTCACCCAAGTCGGTCTCCACCACGTCGATGCCATGCTGCTCCAAGTAAGGATTCATCTCGCACTCCTCGGTGAGCATAGACTTCGACTTCACCATCTTCTTCACGTTGTGGTCTTTCAGAATGCCCAACACAATCTCATTGAACTCCTGCGCATCCTTCGCCCAATGCACGATGACGCCACGGCTCTCCAAGTTCTTGGAGAACATATCAAGGTAATCGGCTAGATGGGTGATGGTGTGCATCTTGATTTCGGATGCGTGCTCGCGCAAGTCCTCCCACTCAGGTAGTTCCTGCGCCATCTTATCTCGTTTCTGACGTACAGACCAGAAGGTAGCATCGTGCCAAGCGGTCTTCTCTACGTCCTGTGTGAACCTTGCGGCTCTCTTAGAATGTTCTGTACTCATATTATAATCCAGCAGCTAAAATTTGAACAACATGAATAAACTGAATCGGCATTTTCTCCTTCTTGGCAATACCTGCCATGTGCATCAAGCATGAGGAATCTGGTCCCGTCACATACTCTGCTCCCGTCGCCATGTGGCGCTTAATCTTGTCCTCGCCCATACGAGTAGAAACGGCAGGTTCCTCGATGGAGAACATACCGCCGAATCCGCAGCACTCATCCTTGCGCTCCGGTTCGTGGACAGTAATGCCTTCCACCATATTTAATAAGTCGACGATTTTGTTGAAAGGCTTGATGTGGCGCTCAGATGGAGACGACAATCCCAGTTCACGCACGCCGTGACAACTATTGTGAACACTCACCACGTGAGGAAACTTGCCCGGTACATGATCTACCTTCAAGACATCGTGTAGGAACTCTACGATGTCCATGATTTTCTTAGAAGAAACGCACTCGTGCTTGCCCTTGAGAATCTGTGGGTAATACACTCTTACGTATGCGGCACATGAAGCAGAAGGAGCCACGATGTAGTCATAGTCCTTGAAGAGTTCATCGAAGGTCTCGATGACTTTCTCCGACTTATCCTGGAATCCTGCGTTTGCCATGGGCTGACCGCAGCAAGTCTGCTTCTCAGGATAGCCTACCTCCAGTCCATAATACTTGAGCAACTTGTATGTAGCTACGCCAGCCTCAGGGTAGAGGGCATCTACATAACAAGGGACGAATAATCCGACTTTCATTGTTGTTTATTATAAATCTTGTTAGCTTTTATTACTTGTTACAGCTGCAAAGTTAACAAAAATCATTCAGAAGCGAAAGCAAATCCCTGATATTTGATTTTATTTAACGGAGGGACAGGGTTTGGAATGAAGAAGAATCCATCGCTTCCTTAAAAATATCCTCCGAAATTCTTGGTACTTTCAAATAAAAGTCGTAGCTTTGCAGCAGGAATTATATAAATAAAAGGCAAGAATTATATGACAACATTGGCAATAAATAAATTGTGGGGATTTTTGCAATCTCTTTCCTTGACAGCAAGCAATGAACGTTGGTTAGCTGAACGTTTGTTGGAGTCTGCCAAAGCCAAGACTATGGCTACAACAAAGGAAGAAAAGAAAGTATGGACCAATTATCAACTTTCACCTGAAATTCTCAAGTTAACGCTTAAGAATCGTAAGTTGGTTTCTGATTCCATAGAGGATTCATTGGAGGATTCATTGGAGGAGAAATACAAATGAAAGTATTCTTAGATACTAATATTGTCATAGATTTTTATGATCAGCGAGGTGAATTCTACTATCCTGCTGCAGTCATCTTTGACTTAGCTCACATGGGCAAGATTCAACTTTATGTTTCTGCTATAACGTTTGTCAATGCCTTCTTTATATTGCGTAAATCCTATTCCCGAGACGAATTGTATCAATCGATGCTAGGACTCGCATCCCTTTGTGAAATAACGGATGTAAACAAGGGTATCATTACAAGGTGTTTGGCATTAGAACGCAAAGATTTCGAGGATAGTGTGCAATATGAATCTGCTTTGCTTCAGCAAGTAGATGTAATTGTGACAAGAAATGTAAAGGACTTTAAGGATTTTGCGGAAAACGTACAAACTCCTGCTGATTTTTTAGAATCAGTGTTAGATTAAAATAAGATTCTAGTTACACAAAGGCAGCAACCAATTCCTCACGTTGATTGCTGCCTTTTTCTATTTATCCGATTGTGAAATCAGTGACATTCTTTTATTTCACATACTTCTTTCCATCCTTGATATAGATGCCGCTTTCTGGCTCCTGACTCAACTTGCGACCTTGCAAGTCGTAGATGCCTTGCTGAATATGTTCCTTTGCGGCATTCACGTTCTCTATGCCAGTAGCATATCCCTCACCAATCACATAGATAGGCATGGTCTTAGCGTCGGAAGACAAAGGTTCATCTGCACCTCCGAAAGGATTCTGGCGTATCTTTACGTTCATGTACCAACTTTGTGGTGCAGCCACATCATCGTCATTTCGCAAGACCAGTCCACCATCTTTTATGATGTAATTGATAGCATCCTCCGAGTTAGAAGCAAGATTTTTATGGGCTTGATAAACACCATTAAATACATAATATCTTGTCATACTCATACAGTCAATAGCTCCTTCCTTCGCTGCAGAAAGTGTGACATCAGCCAACTCGATGGTCTTTTCGCCATCACTCTCACACCTGATTAAGCTCGGATAGTTTGCTTTCGATGAGCCAGACTTCAACTTTTTGACGTTCAGTCGCGTAATAGTTTCATCGACCACTTCGATGTCCACTGGGGTTGCCACGCTTAAACCATTGTCTGTCAACTGTTCAAGACTCATCCTAAATGGCACATAGAGTGGTTGCCACTTGTAGGCATCGAATGTACGAATGTACTTGAAGTCAGCCACCTCAATATCTACTGGGCTATTATAAGCCTCACCATCTGTGAGCGTCACAGTCTCCGCATAGTACTTGCCATCATCGTAAGTCAGTTTCAAATTATTGCCAATAATGCCACAGAAGTGCTGAATGTATTTTATGTTCTCATTGTTTGCATTGCAGTTGATACATACATCCCCATAGAGTCCATTGGCATCTGGGTGTCCAGCTATCTCAAATACGTGTGGAACAGCTCCATCCTCACCAAAAATGCTATTATCATTGGTATAAACATCAGTTATCTTGTCACATTTCTTACCATGATATACAGTATTGGCACAATCCGCAATAGTTCCTCCATTCAGGTGGCCTCCAATTCCTCCTGCATATTTTCCCGTACACCTAATATTTGCGAAATTTGAACATTTTTGAATATAGCCATCAGCTGTAGGAGCGTTCATAATCCAACCAAAAATGCCTCCAACATAGCTATTTCCTGTAATATTAGCATGATTTTCACATTCTACAATTTTAACATCATACTTGGAGGATAACAAACACTGCTCATATCAATATCCTTTATCAGTTTAGCGCAAGCCATATTATTAGCAGCGTTCTCGTTCACATAGTCGCGAAACCACGCCAGTTCATCGGCTGTTGAAATTTGATAAGGGTTTTCTGGTGTTCCATCACCCTCTTTCGGTTGGGTTAAAGTCTGTGCCCCCCGTTTAGCGGAATGAGCAATGCTATCACGAGCATCAGCATCGTGAAGAGCGTGTTACTTTGTCTTTTGTTATTCATACTATTTTGTTTAAAATGTTATTGTAAATTCATTCCCAAGATACAAGAGCTACTGCTGCTATCAGCAGGATGAGGAACCAGACGAAAAGATAGAGTTGCTCCTGCTTGATGAAATCCAAGAGGCTGAAGCGTGCCTCTGCACTTTCATCAAGGTACATCCTGTACTCACGCAAGGAGACGTAAGCGAGAAGGATGCTAATCAGGATGAAGCCTATGCCTACGATGAGACGGGGATCCTGAGCCAAAGCGATGGTTTCGATGAGATTTTCCATGGCGCAAATATAGTGTTTTTCTTGCAAATAAGGTGTCGCATTCCCTCACAAAAGTGTCGCATTCCTATGAAAAAGGTGTCGCATTCGTAGGAATGCGACACCTTTCTTTACAAAATCATGCTATTATTTGCACAAATTCGAGATAGCATACAATGGGTTAATGGCGATTCGCCTAACCACATTGCCATCTTGTACATCTTGATTTTCCAAGATGGAAAAGTTTTCGAGCGAACACCTATAGGCATCATTCAAATGCTTGTTGCGCAGAAATAAGCGAAGACTCTTCATCTTGCCGCTCGTTCCAGCCTTACACTCTGAATGCCTTTCCTAATTGCCTAATGGCTGAAGACAACTTTTTGATAAAATAAAGAGGAATGATGGGAAAATGCCCCATCCATCACCTCTTATTACGCCAAATCTGAGGACTGCACCCTACCTTGGAATTGAAGATGCGATAAAGCTGGGAACGGGAGGAGAAGCCACACTCCAAGGAGATGACATCATTGCTATAGCTGGTCTTCTCTCGCATCATCTTCTTCGCCGCCTCAAAGCGGATGTCGCTGAGCCAAATGCGAAAACTAGACTCTATACATTGGTCGAAATAAAGCGAAAGGTCTGACTTCGACACCTCCAACTGGCGAGAAAGCATCAGCAGGTTCATGGCTGTGTCCTTATAACCCTTCTCGGCACACCACGCCTCCAACTTCTTCTCTATCTGCTGCTTCGTCTCATCCGACAATGTCGCCATCACAGGCTTTTCCTCTGGCGAGAGTTCCCCCTCTTGTTCCTCATCCTTATCCAGCAATTCATCGCTTGGCACATAGTTGTTGCCCAATGCCATAAAGGTGACGATGAAGAAGAACAGCGCAATAAGCACCAATGGTCCGACGATGAGCAGCAACTGGGTGGAAATGATGGCGATAGGCATCACGAGGGCTGCCGTAAAGAGGATGAAGAGGCTCGCCTTGGAATATCTCACGTAGGGCAAAAGGTCGGTGGCAGCCATCGACTCCAGCCTCTTGCGACGCTTCTGCATCTCTATCACAATCATCACCACGCCATACACCACGCTCGCCAAGAACAGAGCTTGCACCACATAGAGCCACGCTCCCAAATGGGCACTGCCCCTCTGGAGATAGCCTATGCCACAAACCAGACAGATGGCTACATAAAAGCCGATACATACGAGATTCATCTTGCGACGGCGTGAGTGGGTTGCCTCGATGTGATAGATGGCTATGGAGATGAGCGAGAAGCTGAGGGGATAGACCAGCACATTGAGCAAGGCTCCATAGGCATCATCCGTGGCTCGCAATCCCAACGACATCTGCAGGTAATACTGGAAGGCAAGGATGGCGAGAGCAACGACAATCAGGTTGCGTGAATGCTCGTAACGCTTGTTCTGCCACTGGGTATGGAGCGAGCCGAGCACGAGATAAACTGCATTGATCAGCATGAACAGGAAACAGCCAAACTGAAGGAGATATAATGAATCCATTCTTATTTTCTTTTTGCTTACAAAAGTACAACTATTTTAGAGAAATCCATCACAAATCGCCCATTTTCTTTCTGAAATACTTGTAAAAAAGCTATTTAATACTGAGAAGGAAGGCAACGAAAGCCTCTTTAAATGCTTGGATACACTGAGAGATACAACCAAGGACACTGGGAGAAAGCACTGCGAACTCTAAGAGACAAGATTTCTAACTCTAGGAGAAAGAACCGACCGACCTAAGCTTTACACTTGCAAACGCCGAAGATAATGGTGTAAGAACTGCGTTCCGCTGATTGCGTGGCATATGCCAAACGATTGCACGGCACATGTAGCGCAATCGCTTGACATATGTCGGGCGATTGGATGACAGATGTCAAGCGATGAGAATACTGCGGTTTTTACATCCTTACTCTTACTTTCTTACGCATTCACTTCTATGTTCGTACTCACTTACTCTTACATCCATTCTCGCTCTTTCTCGCATTCCGCCCCACTATCTATAGCAGTTCTTCCATCTTTTTCCCTTGCTTTTGATGGCTATCTCAGTATTTTGTTGTATCTTTGCAAGCTGAAAAGAAGAAAAAACAATGATAGTTTGTATAGCAGAGAAACCTAGCGTTGCCAAGGACATCGCCCGAATCATCGGCGCCAACTCGGCTCGCGACGGTTATATGGAAGGTAATGGATACCAAGTGACATGGACTTTCGGCCACCTATGTGAGTTGAAGGAGCCGGACGATTATACCCCAATGTGGAAGCGTTGGAGTCTCTCGGCATTACCTATGATTCCACAACGATTCGGCATCAAGCTCATCAATGACGAGGGTATCAAGAAGCAATTCAGCACCATCGAACGACTGATGCAAGCCGCCGACTCCATCATCAACTGTGGTGACGCCGGACAGGAGGGAGAGCTGATTCAGAGATGGGTGATGCAGAAGGCACAAGCCAAGTGCCCCGTGAAGCGACTTTGGATCTCGTCCATGACCGATGAGGCCATCAAGCAAGGTTTCGCAGAACTGAAAGACCAGCAGGAATATCAGTCGCTCTACCTCGCCGGACTCTCCCGTGCCATCGGCGACTGGCTCCTGGGCATGAATGCCACTCGTCTCTATACCTTGAAATATGGTCAGAACAGACAAGTGCTGAGCATCGGAAGAGTGCAGACCCCTACCCTCGCCCTCATCGTCAACCGACAGAAGGAAATCGACAACTTCGAGTCTGAACCTTACTGGGTGCTCGCCACCATCTACCGCAACACGCAGTTTACTGCCACTTCGGGCAAGTTTACGAGCAAGGAAGAAGGCGAGAAGGCATTCAGCACCATCGCTGGCAAACCTTTCACGGTGACGGATGTGTCGAAGAAGAAAGGTACGGAAGCCCCTCCTCACCTCTACGACTTGACATCGCTGCAAGTGGATTGCAACAAGAAGTTCGCTTATTCCGCCGACATTACCCTCAAGTTGATACAGAGCCTCTACGAGAAGAAGTTTACCACCTACCCTCGTGTAGATACGCAATACCTGACGGACGACATCTACCCAAAGGTGCCTCAGATATTGAATGGCGTGAGCCAAGCCAAGATCATGAGTCAGCAGAAGTACCTGCCGCTCGTACAGCAGCTCGCCGCCTCTGGCAAGAAACTGCCGAAGAGTAAGAAGGTGTTCGACAACAGCAAGGTGACCGACCACCATGCCATCATTCCTACCGGTGTGCCACCTACGGGTCTCACCGACATGGAGGCAAACGTGTATGACCTCATCGCCAAGCGATTCATCAGCGTCTTCTATCCCGACTGCAAGTTCTCCACCACCACCGTCATCGGCGAAGTGGTAAACGAGGATGGCGACAAGCCTGAGAAGATAGAGTTCAAGGTGAGCGGCAAGGAGATACTGGAGCCTGGATGGAGAGAGGTATATGCCAAGGACGTGAAGGCTAACGATGAGGAGGATTCACAAGACGGCAACACTGGAGGCGACGCAGGAAATGGCGCCAACAAAAAGGAAAACGTGGAAGAGCGCACGCTCCCTTCCTTCGTGAAAGGCGAAAGCGGCGACCATACCCCTACCCTGACCGAGAAGTGGACCACCCCACCGAAGTACTATACTGAGGCGACCTTGCTCCGTGCGATGGAAACGGCAGGTAAGTTTGTGGAAGACGAGGAACTTCGTGCTGCCTTGAAGGAGAATGGCATCGGCCGCCCTTCCTCTCGTGCTGGCATCATCGAGACCCTCTTCAAGCGTCACTACATCCGACGACAAAGAAAGAACTTGATGGCGACTCCTACGGGCATCGAACTCATCGACACCATCCACGAGGAACTCTTGAAGAGCTGTGAGTTGACGGGTATCTGGGAGAAGAAGCTCCGTGACATCGAGCACAAGACCTACGACCCAGGGCAATTCATCAATGAGCTGAAGGAGCAAATCAACCAAATTGTGAACGATGTGCTTGCCGACAACAGCAGTCGCATCACCACCACGACCGAGGAAGACTTGAAAAAGAAAGAGCCTAAGAAGAAAAAGACTGCTCCAAAGCCTAAAAAGCTTCCTGCCGATGACAGTATTATCGGAAAGGTTTGCCCTGTTTGCGGACAAGGTACCATCATCAAGGGAAAGACGGCATACGGTTGCAGCAACTGGAAGGGAGGCTGCAAGTTCAGACTGCCATTCGCAGAATGATCAGAATAAAGACTATACTTATCGCTTAGTTACACCTTTATTATATATATAGGGATTACACCTTATTATATATAAGGGACCAACAACTGAAAATAATTTCAAGGAAGCACAGATATCATTGGGTCATGGTCATTTCTGGTCAAAATCAAATATCGATTCTTTGACAGCCGAAAGGTATTCGCAACATAATTGTAATGCAATTACAACACGATTTAACAATTGTAATTTTTACAATCCATATTTTTTAGTAACTTTGCACCCGCAAAAAGGAAAAGTAAAAGTATTAGATTTATTTAAAACGGATAACAATTACATAAAAAATTTACATTTATGACAAAAAAAACTTACATCAAACCTCTCTTGAAGAGTTTTCTCATTGAGCCTATGGATTTTCTCGCTGCAAGTCCTAATCCTGATCCAAGCGTATCTGCAAAAGGCTCTATCAGCTTCAGCGATGAGGTGACAAGTGGGGATAATGATAGCACTGATCCTTGGGAAGATGTTAATTACACTCGTTAAATCAGGAATTAAAAAGAGAAAGAGATGAGAGTAAAATTGTATTCAGTTATTATGTTGGCTGTTGTTACTTTCACAGCATGCAGCAATGACGATATGAGTGAAACTCAAACACAGAAGGGCTTGACCCTCAGTGCTTCTGTCGAGAATTTAAGCACGCGTGCCACCATGACAGATGAAAGCGGTACATGGAAGTTTGCATTTGAGAATAATGATAAGGTTTCTGTAAGCAACAGTAAGATAACAGAAAACTATACGTTCCAAAAAACTGGCGACCAGTTTGCCTGTGCAAATGCCATGGCTACTACCGAGGCTGCTGACTGGTATGCTTATTTTCCAGGCAATGATGTGGACCTGACCGGACAAGATGGCACATTGAATAGCGTAGCCAACTATTTGGCTGCTGCTGGAAAGACGACGCAAGCTACAACCGGCAAAGATGGACTTGCGATAACATTGCATGCCCAGGTAGCCGTGCTGCGCATTGTGGAAGCGGATAAGGTAGGTGCATTAGATATTTGCGTGAAAAATACTGCTGATGGCAAATGGGTGACAGGTCTTACTGCCCAGAAGAATCAGACCAGTTTCAAAGTTGAGACAAGCAACACCAAGACTACCCTGTTTTCCAAGGAGAATGTCCAGGCTGGCGATTTCAGCTATGTGGTTGTGCCTGCTGGTGTGGGAATTCAGGTATATAATGGCGATGTGCTCATCAGCCAAACTACGTCCGGACTTACTGCCGGCAAGTACTACACCATTACTTCTGTGCCTACCCAGGGTAAAAGCTATGCCACTATTAATAACAAAAAAGAATTGGTGGATTGGGTACAGTTGTGGCCAGGCGGTCCAAGATTTGCCACCAAGAACGTGGCTGAAGAAATGACTTGGGCAGAGGCAGCAAAGACCGGCAAGGATTTCGCATGGGGAGAGAACTGGCGCACTCCTAATGCAGATGAAGTTACTGAAGAGGTAAAAAAATCAAATGAAGGAATTTTATATGGAGGACTTTTGTATGACGCGTTTACCCCAAAAATCGTAGACGGGGCGCCTTCTATAAAGGTAGAAAAGAAAGACGTCAATAATGTAGAGGACGATATCGTTACATTCACCGGCGTGTATCCTGGATATACTAAAACCAAGCTGACTTTATATAATAGAATAAATCAGGATGGTAATAGTAATTTTGATTTCTGGACTACTTCTGAAAAAAATGGCTATGGCGGCAAGTTTTCTATAATGACTCATGATGATCTCATTTTAGGTTTTGGTATGTGGTATGCTGATAATAAAAATAACAAAAAATATCTGGTTCGTCCTGTACTTGCCAAGTAATAGATTTCACCCAACTCCTGTTCATTCAAGCCTTTTCCTTGACAGGGGTTGGGCGTTTTTCTTTTAGGTGAAAGGCTCATCAATAGCTCATTTTAAGCTATTCTATAGCAGTTCGTGTATTTTTTTATGAAAAAACCACGCATTTTCAGTTTTTATTTGTAATTTCGCAGCAAATTTCTAAAACACATATTAATTTTTAACAACATGTTGCAAAAGTTATTCGGTTTTGACCCTGCTCAAAACA
>UMBZ01035162.1_pt1 | contig 16012 bp, 9 predicted proteins | sample 1964091 | NCBI WGS metagenome assembly UMBZ01 (sample SAMEA4835954, study PRJEB28245) | human gut metagenome | biome: gut microbiome; material: fecal sample | place: Denmark | collected 2008
GGCTGTGGGTAAATAATATAAAATAGCTCCGAAAGGAAGACATACAAATGGCAGAAGTTGTCGGAATACGATTTAAAGAGGTGGGTAAGGTATACTACTTCGACCCTGACGGCAAAACGTTTGAGAAGGGCGACAGGGCAATAGTCGAAACTGCGCGCGGCGTGGAGTGCGGCGAGGTCACAATGGGTAACTCCGTTGTCGATGACAGCGAAATAGTAAAGCCGCTCAAATCGGTTATAAGAGCCGCTACAAAGGCTGACCTCGAAAGAGTCAGGGAAAACGCCGAAAAAGAGAAAAAGGCATTTTCCGTCTGTGAAGAAAAAATACTTAAACACAAGCTTGATATGAAGCTTGTAAATGTTGAATACACCTTTGACGGCGGCAAGATACTGTTCTATTTCACCGCCGACGGCAGGGTGGACTTCAGAGAGCTTGTAAAGGACCTTGCGTCCGTGTTCAGGACGAGAATAGAACTAAGGCAGATAGGCGTGAGAGACGAAGCAAAAATGCTCGGCGGCTTCGGCATCTGCGGCAGACCGTTTTGCTGCAAGACATTTCTCGGCGATTTTCAGCCTGTTTCTATAAAGATGGCAAAGGAGCAGGGCTTGTCGCTGAATCCCGTAAAAATAAGCGGTACCTGCGGCAGACTTATGTGCTGTCTTAAATACGAGCAGGACGCCTACGAGCATCTTTTAAGGCATACCCCCAAGGTCGGAGCATTTGTGGAAACGCGAGAGGGCAGAGGAACCGTTATAGAGAACAACCTTATAACGGGAATCCTGAAGATAAGGCTCGACCGCCGTCCCGACGCCGCTCCGCTTGTGGTTGACCGCCACGATGTGAAGCTTTTAAAGGACGCGAAAATTCAGGTGGACAAGTCCGAAATAGAAGCTCTCAAGGGCATAGAATAATTAAGCTAAGACAAGGAAAAGAGGATTTGAAATATGGCATTTATTGAGGTCAGAGACGTAACCAAGACCTACAAAATGGGCGAGGTTGAGATAAAAGCCGTCGATGAAATAGGCTTCGGCATAGACAAGGGCGAATTTGTTGTAATAGTAGGTCCGAGCGGAGCCGGTAAAACTACGATACTTAACATTCTCGGCGGAATGGACACCGCTACGTCCGGTACGATTTACGTTGACAATGTAGATATAACCAAATTCAACGAAAATGAGCTTACCAAATACCGCCGCGACGACGTCGGCTTTGTATTTCAGTTCTATAACCTTGTCGGTAACCTCACAGCGATTGAAAACGTGGAGCTTGCGCTTCAAATATCCAAAAATCCGCTCAGTGCGAAGGATGTTTTGAAGGATGTCGGACTCGGCAACAGGCTTGATAATTTTCCGGCTCAGCTCTCCGGCGGCGAGCAGCAGAGAGTCTCAATAGCGCGAGCACTTGCAAAAAACCCCAAGCTGCTTTTATGTGACGAGCCTACGGGTGCGCTCGACTATATAACCGGTAAATCAATACTGAAGCTCTTGCAGGACACTTGCCGTGAAAAAGGAGTTACGGTTATTGTAATCACCCACAACTCAGCACTAGCTCCCATGGCAGATAAGGTAATTAAGGTCAAAAACGGCAGAGTTGACAAGCTTCTTCTCAACGAGCACCCGACTCCCGTCGAGTATATCGAGTGGTAAAATACCGAATATTATATTTGACAGAGAGAGGTACACGTTAAATGACAAAAGGAATGAGAAAAGATTTTCAGCGGGAAATAAAGCTGAATTTCAGCAGGTTCCTGTCTATAACTCTTATCGTTGTTTTGGGCGTAGCGTTCTTTTCGGGACTGCGCGCCGCAAAGCCGGCCATGCAGGCCTCGGCGGATAAGCAATACGACAGTGAAAACCTTATGGATATAAGAGTCGCGGGGACTCTCGGTATGACCGATAAGGATGTTGACGCGCTTAAAAAGGTTGACGGCGTGCAGGACGCGGAGGGCACATACGAGCAGGATTTCCTCTGCGATACCGGCAACTCCGAGGCAGTTACAAAGGTAATGTCACTAAACGACGGCATAAGCCTTGTAAGAGTCAGCGAGGGGCGTTTTCCCCAGGGCTATAACGAGTGTATAGCAGACCGCAGCTTTCTTGACGCTACGGGATATAAAATAGGCGACACGGTAAAGCTCACCACAGGCACCGATGAAAAGGTGAGCAAATATCTTGCCACCGATGAATTTACGATTGTCGGCGTCGGTACGACGTCAATGTATATGGACAGCGACAGAGGCTCCGCGGCGATAGGCACGGGCAGAATAAACGGATTTTTGATAGTCCCGAAGCAGGCCTTTACGATGTCCTGCTATACAAGCGTTCATATAACCGTTAAGGATGCCATGGCACTCGGATGCTATTCAAACGATTACACCGAGCTTATTTCAAAGGTAAAAGACAGAATAAACGGCATAGCCGACAGACGCTGCGACATAAGATACAGCGAATATAAAAACGAAACGGCGACATATATAAACGATGCAAAGCTGAAGTTCGAAGAGGAAAAGGACACCGCAATGGGTCAGCTCGGCGACGCGTATCAGCAGCTTTTGGACGCTCAGGCGGCAATAGAAACCGGTAAGGCGGAGCTTGCAAGCAAAAAGCTTGAAATACAGAATGCGCAGGACCTTATCAATTCAAACGCCAATACTCTCGTTGTAAGTCAAAGCCAGATAGACAGCGCAAAGGCTTCGCTTGTCGATGCGGAAAAAAAGTATAAGGAGCTTGAATCGCAGGTCTCGGATTCCGCGGCGGAGATTGAGAGAATGCAAAAGGAACTTGATGACGGCAAGGGCTCCATGTCCTCTGATGAGTATCTCCAAAAGAGCTATAATCTCATAGCCGCAAAGGCGACGCTTCAGTTCTACAAAACTCAGCTTGCCAATACGCGAAACACAATAGATAATGCCAAGCAGCAGGTAGCTGCCGCTCAAACCGCCGTAAATAACGGCGGAACGGCACTTCAGGATGCGCAGAAAAAGGTCAACGAGGCTCCGGCGGCTCTTGAAGAGGCCGAAAAGCAAATTCAGGATGCTCAAATCGAGCTTGACCGCAAAAATGAGGAGTACGAGCAGGCAAAGCAGGACCTTGCCGACGAGCTTGAAGCGGCGCAGCAAAAGCTTGAGGACTCCGAGGATAAGATATTAAACGTGGAAAAGCCCACATGGTATGTGCTTGACCGCGAAACCATTCCGTCTTACACGGCATATAAGAGTGATACGGACGGTATGGGCTCAATAGGCTCGGTGTTCCCCGTGATATTCTTCCTTGTTGCCGCTTTGGTATCTCTCACAACCATGACGCGAATGGTCGAGGAGCAGAGAACGCAGATAGGCACATTAAAGGCTCTCGGCTACACGAAGGGCGCGATAGCGGCAAAATATGTGCTTTATGCTCTGCTTGCTACCGCAATCGGCAGCGTGCTCGGCGTGCTTCTCGGCGAGAGCACAATACCCCTGCTCACGGTTAACACGTATAAGCTTGTGTATATAGGGCTTCATAATACCGTGGTGAAGCCGGACGTATTTGACGCATTGCTCGCTTCGCTTCTTGCGATTATTTGTACGACCGGAGCGACGCTGGCTGCGTGCTATCGCGTGCTGAGCTCATCGCCGGCACTGCTGATGCGCCCCGAGGCACCGAAGGCGGGCAAACGCATACTTCTCGAAAAAGTCGGATTTATTTGGAAGCACCTCAACTTCGCACAGAAGGCGGCTTGCAGAAACCTGTTCAGATATAAAAAACGCCTGTTTATGACAATAGCCGGCGTTGCGGGCTGTATGGCTCTGCTGCTTGTCGGCTTCGGACTCAACGATTCAATAAAATCAATGACGGGCAACCAGTTTGAAAAGGTGTGGCATTTTGCCGGTACCGCAGGTATAAATTCCGAGGCTACACGAGCGGAAAAACGTCAGTCGCTTGCCGAGGTCAATACCATGAACGGTGTTACGGAGTATTTGCAGACATATCGCTCAATGCTCTATACCGACGCAAACGGTGAAGAAAAAACCGCGTATGTCATAGTTCCGCAGGATACCTCACGAATGGCGGATTACGTTAACCTTTCGTCGCGCGACGGCAAAAACACCTATGTTATGGATGATTCCGGTGTTATCATAACCGAAAAGCTCGCCAAGACTCTCGGTGTTTCCGTGGGTGACACCGTGACCTTCAAGACGAGCGAGACAGGCACCGCAACCGAACCCGTAAAGGTTGCCGGAATAGTCGAAAACTATATGTATCACTACATTTATATGACGCCGAATGTATATAAGCAGCTTTTTAACGAGACGGCTTCGCTCAATACCATCTTCATTAAAACGGACGGTACCGTGGACGACGAGACTCTGTCAAAGCAGCTTATGGATTTGAGCGCGATAAATTCGGTTACCATGAACAGCACCACCGAGAAACAGATAAGCTCAGTTATGAACAGCCTACTGTTTATAGTTGTAATACTGATAGTTGCTGCGGGGCTTTTGGCGTTTGTGGTTCTCTATAACCTCAATAACATCAACATCACCGAGCGCAGGCGTGAGCTTGCAACGCTCAAGGTTCTCGGTTTCTACAACAAGGAGCTTGCCTTTTACGTGTACCGCGAAAATATTGTACTGACGATTTTCGGTGTGATATTCGGTATAGTTCTGGGTATAATTCTTCACGCGTATGTTATGAGCACCATTGAGACGGACTATATTATGTTCGGTAAGGAAATGACGGCTCTCAGCTATCTCGCAAGTATTTTGCTTACTGTGCTGTTTACGGCGATAGTCAACTTCGTTATGTATTTCAGGCTTAAAAAGATAGATATGGTTGAATCGCTGAAGAGGGCAGAATAAACATTTTTAATTTATATGTTGACATATATATTGTGTGGTGATATAATAGCACCACAATATATAGGCGCCGTGTAACTGACGGAAAGCCCATTTGGGCAGGCAGGCTAAACTGCCGGGGAACGCGGCGTATAAAAAAGCCGACCGTCTGGGCAGCCTCTTTTTCGGGGGCTGCCCTTTTATATTGTAATTTATTTATGTATATATGCCGCGAGGCACCTGTGAAAGGAAGATGGCAAATGGAGTTTTCAAGAGCGTGGGAAGGCTTTAATCCCGGCGAATGGAACGAAAAAGTAAACGTCAGTGATTTCATCAAAAGGAATTACACGGAATATACGGGCGACAGCTCCTTTTTGAGCGGAGCCACCGAGCGTACAAAGGAGCTTATGGAAAAGTTTTCAAAGCTTCTTGACAAGGAACGTGAAAACGGCGGAGTTTTGTCGGTCGATACCGAAACCGTTTCATCTCTCGTCACCTATGCGCCCGGTTATCTTGACAAGGAAAAGGAGCTTATCGTGGGTCTTCAGACCGACAGCCCCCTGCGCCGAGGTGTAAATCCCTTCGGCGGTATGCGTATGGCGCGTGAGGCGGCAAAGGCTTACGGCTATGAGCTGTCCGATAAAATCGAGGACGAGTTCAGATATAAGACAACTCACAACGACGGAGTATTCAGAGCCTATACGAGTGAGATGAGAAAGGCACGCCATATTGCGCTGCTCACCGGTTTGCCCGACGCCTACGGAAGAGGCAGAATAATAGGAGACTATCGCAGAGTTGCCCTCTACGGTATGGATACGCTTATCGAATTTAAAAAGGCAGATAAAATCGCGCTTGAAAATAAGGATATGACAGAGGAGGTCATAAGGCTGCGCGAGGAGCTGCAAAAACAGCTTAACTTTATGGAAATGCTCAAGCAAATGGCGCAGATGTACGGCTATGACATATCTTCGCCGGCAAGCAACGCGCGCGAGGCGATTCAATGGCTTTACTTTGCATATCTTGCCGCAATCAAGGAGCAGAATGGAGCGGCTATGTCGCTCGGCAGGACAAGCACGTTCATTGACATCTATATTGAACGCGACATCGATAGGGGCGTACTCACAGAGAGCGGTGCTCAGGAGCTGATAGACGATTTTGTTATGAAGCTGCGCATGGCTCGCCATCTTCGCACTCCCGAATACAATGAGCTGTTCGGCGGCGACCCTATGTGGATAACCGAGAGCATCGGTGGTATGACAAACGAGGGTAAAACTCTCGTCACGAAAAATTCGTACAGAATGCTCAATACGCTTTACACTCTCGGCTCGGCTCCGGAGCCCAATATGACTGTTCTCTGGTCGCAGGGCTTGCCCGAAAACTTTAAACGTTTTTGCGCCGAGGTTTCGGAGGACACCGACTCCATACAATATGAAAACGACGACGTTATGCGCCCGATTTACGGCGACGATTACGCCATAGCCTGCTGCGTTTCCGCTATGCAGGTAGGCAAGCAGATGCAGTTTTTCGGTGCGCGCTGCAACCTTGCAAAGCTTTTGCTTCTCGCATTAAACGGCGGATATGACAATGTTTACTGCGAAAAAATAGGCCCACAGACTAACCCGATTGAGGGCGACAGGCTCGATTACGACGAGGTGGTTGAGAGATACAAGACTTACCTTAAATGGCTTTGCAGACTTTATGTCAATACTATGAATGTAATCCATTTTATGCACGATAAGTATGCGTATGAGAAAATCCAAATGGCACTTCACGATACCGATGTGCACCGCTTTATGGCATTCGGCGTAGCGGGACTCTCGGTTGCCGCAGATTCTCTTTCGGCTATCAAGTACGCAAACGTTAAGCCCATACGTGACGAGAACGGATATATAGTCGATTTTGAGACGACAGGTGATTTCCCGAAGTACGGAAACGACGATGACCGTGTTGACAATATCGCAAAAGCATTGCTTGAGGACACAATAGCCGAGCTTCGCAAGACTCCGGCTTACAGAAACGCAGAGCATACGCTTTCGGCACTCACAATAACCTCCAATGTCGTGTACGGCAAAAAGACAGGCTCCACGCCCGACGGGAGAAAGAAGGGCGAGCCGTTTGCTCCCGGCGCCAACCCCATGCATAATCGCGAAAAGAACGGCGCGCTCGCATCGCTCAACTCGGTTGCCAAGATGCCCTATTCACAGTGCCGCGACGGAATTTCAAATACGTTTTCAATCGTTCCCGCAGCACTCGGCAAAACGAGAGACGAGAGAACGGCAAATCTTGTGTCGATTCTTGACGGCTATTTTAAAAACGGTGCGCATCACCTGAACGTCAATGTTATGAACCGTGAAATGCTCGTTGAGGCTTATAACGACCCGACTAAATATCCCAATCTCACCATTCGTGTTTCGGGCTATGCGGTCAATTTCCATAAGCTCTCAAGGGAACAGCAGAGTGAGGTCATAAAGAGAACCTTCCACGAAACGATATAACAATCAAAAAATAAAAAAAGAACGACCCTTGACAGCCGGCTCGAAAATCGACGGCCAAGGGTCGCTTTTTGATATAGGATAATTTCGGCGACTCTATTTTTCCCTTTTGACATATTTTATTATTGCCATACCTGCCGCCGCGCCGTCGCCGACGGCTTTTGATACCTGCAAAAGACCGCCTGTGCAGTCGCCTGCCGCAAAAAGGCCGTTTACGTTCGTCATCATAGAATCGTTGACTCTGATTTTGCCGCCGATTGTTACCGCTCCTGCTTTTTGGGCGAGAGCTGCCGATGATGCCACTCCGTAGGCTACGAAAAGGCCGTCAATTTTGACCTCGGTACCGTCGCGCAAAACGGCTTTTTCGATTTTTGCGTCACCCGTGAGACTCGACAACGGTTCTTTAACAATTGTAAATTCTGAGGGAAATACTGCCGTCGGATCTTCGCCGTTTGTGAACACGGTAACGCTTTTTGATGTTTTTGCGAGAATTTTGGCCTCGTGCAGAGCGTATTCGCCGGAGCCGAGAACGCCGACGTTTTTGTTTCTGTAAAAAAATGCGTCACAGACCGCGCAGTAGCTGACCCCTTTGCCTTCGAATTCGGTCAAGCCCTCTATGCTCGGTGCGAGCCGTTTGCTGCCGGTCGCCAAAAGTACCGCCTTGCACCTGTGCTTTTTGTCGTCCGAGGTGACGACGGAGAATCCGCCGTCCTCATAATCAATCGACACCGCCTGCTTGTTCGTGAATTTCACTCCGAGCCTTTTGGCACCGTCAATTCCGCGCGTCAAAAGCTCTTTTCCGCTAATCGGTTCGGCAAAGCCGTAATAGTTTTCGATTTTTTCGGCTTTTGCGAGCGCACTGTCTCCTGTGGTTATCACTGTGGTTTCAAGACCGCTGCGAATTGTATACAACGCCGCCGAAATGCCGGCAGGGCCTGCTCCGATTATGATTACATCCGACATACAAAAGCTCTCCTTGCAAAATAAAATTAAACAAATTTTTAAACCTTATTATAGTTATATAATATCCGTTTTGTGCTGATTTTTCAAGAAAAACGGGTATTTTTCGGATATATGTGAGTTTTGTGTGCTATTGTGAATTTTTTTATAGTTTTTTTGACAATACAGATATAAAAGCTTATTGAAAAGCCTATCGTTTTGTGTTAGAATAACAATGTTGTATAAAAATATGGGAGGAAATCGAATGAAGTTAAAGGAACAGCTCAGTACTTTGGCTGACAACATTAAGACCTACTGGAGAAGGCCGCCCGAGGGCAAATATATGCCCTTTAAAGAGGTAGCGGCGTATTCTGTCGGCGGCATCGGTGCGTATTTCATCATAACTCTCGGTACCGCTTGTCTTCTTGCGACGGGTAACACTCTTATTTCGAGTACACTCGGCGTAAATCCGACGGATATGTATGTTCTTTATGTTATTGCAGTCCTTGCCAATATCCCGCTTACGGGAATCAGGGCAAATATTATTGATAACACAAGAAATAAAGCGGGTAAGTACAGACCCTACATAGTGTCAATGGGTATTCCGACCACAATAATCTGTGTGCTGATGGTGTGGTTCCCGTACGATAAGTTCGGTGCTTTGTTCGGTGAGGGAATGCTTTTCGGCGTAACAAGGGCATATTTTGTAAAGTGCACTTTGATACTTATTTTCAACCTGCTCTTGCATTTCTTCTATTATTTCTTCTATGACAGCTATGAGAATCTTATACACGTTCTCTCGCCGAATTCACAGGAGAGAGCCGATGTTGCGGCTATAAAGAGCGTCGTTTATTCACTCGCTCCGACCATAGTAAACCTTATTACACCGATTATAGCTCAGAATGTTTTCCACACGAATTCGACCGACATCCGTGTTTACAGACTTCTTTATCCGATAATCGGTATCGGCGGCATACTTCTTTGCATACTCGTTTATAAGAACACTCAGGAAAAGATAGTTCAGGCGAGAACGCACGTTATTCAAATTAAGTTCTCCGACGCTCTCAGAGAGGTTGCCGGCAACAAGTACTTCTGGATAATCTCCTTTGCCGGCTGGATAGGCTTCCTTGAGGCATCGTATGCAAATGTTCTCTATTGGCTTTATAACTACGGCGGCGTTTGCTCCGGTAACGTATACGGACTTGTTGTTACCATTTACGGCAACGCTTCGCTTTGGGGTATGATATTAGCTCCCATGTGCATCAGAAAATGGGGCAAAAAATTCGTGCTTGTTGTTACGAATATTATGAATATCATATTCATTCTTATGATGCTTCCGTTTACATCTCAGATGAACGGCTCCACCATTTGGGCTATTATGGGCTGCCTTTACCTCAATGCGTTTATGGGTTCGTTTGCGCTTATTTTAAACCCCGCAATTCAGGCAGACATTCGTGATTATCAGCAGTATAAGAGCGGTGAGAGAATTGACGGTATGTTCTCGGCAGTTGCTACAATCGGCACCGTTATCGCACTTCTTACGAGTGCCGTTCTTCCCGTAGTATACAAGAGAGGCGGTATCACAACCGATAACGCTCTCGCCGTCACATCAAATCCCGACATTCTCGGCAGAATGCTCGGCGACGGCAAAACCGTAGGTGAAATACTCTCCGAACAGATGGCAAACGGCCAGAACAATTACAGCAACGCATATTCCGCACTTTACGACCCGAATATTCTCGAAAACTTATTGAAGGTGCTCATACTCTTCTCGGCTCTCGGTGCTCTTCTCAACGTTGTACCTTATTTCTGGTATGACTTTAACGAGAGAAAACAAAAGTCCGTGGTTAAGGTGCTCAAGGTACGCGCTATGTTTGAGGACTACAACAACGGCGCCATTGAGGATAAAGAGCTTGTAGAGGCTGTCGATATAATCAGAGAGTCAAGAGCTCTCGCCGCCGAAAAGCCCGTTGATGTCAGCAAAAAGTGGTACAAGGGTATCAGCGACAAGGCCGAAAAGAAGGCTCAGAAAAAGGCTTACAAGGCAGCTGTTCAGAAGAATGAGGACATTGAGATTGCCAAATTCGTATGCGAGGAGCTTGATAAGTTCTCGTCTAATCTTGTTAAGTATCAGCTCAAGACATATAAAAAGATTTACGAAGGCGGACTTGAAGGTCTCCGCAAAATCACTCTTGACGATATAAACAAGGAACTTGCCGAGGCTAAGGCTCTTCCCAAGACCGACAGCGAAGAAAAGCAGATACGCAAGTTTGCGATTTCGGTTGCCAAGAAGAAAAAGTCAGCTTATAAGGCCATACAGAAGTATTACGGCGACCCGTCCGTTAAGTTCGAGCGCCTTGACTTCTCCGTGCTTGAGAAGTACTTTGACCAAGAGGACGCTTGCGACGACAAACTCAAGATGCTTTATACCGAGCTTAGCGACGCCAAAAAGGCAGGCAACAGCGAAAAGGTTCAGATGCTTCGTGCAGATATCAAAAAGACTGCAAGCGAGCGCAAGCAGGCGCGCGATATGTCTAAGAAGGAAATGGATAGGCACGCATACTTTAACCGTGCCGCAAAACCGTATCTTGACGCCGAACGCCTTATAAATCAGGAGAAGTACTATCAGCATTTCGGTGAGATAGAGGCTCTCTATGACGAGGCAAAAGAGCGTGAGGCAGAGGCTAAAAAGGCAAGAGACGCCGAGGTCGAAAGACTTAAGGCTGAGGACGCCGCATACAAGGCACAGAAAAAAGCCGAAAAGCTCGCTAAAAAAGGCAAGAAATAATAATCGGCAAACAAAATAAAACCGAATAAGCATAAAGCTGCCCTCCTTATCGCACGAAGCGACCGGGGAGGGCAGCTTGTTTTATTGATTTTAAGGTTTTACAAAGCCGAGATATATGCATTTCCGGTTTGACTTTAAGCAGGGTAAAGAAGAGACAAAGGTTACGCGCTCGTTTTTATTTAAATGACAATCGGCTGTGCACCGAGATGGAGGACAAAGCAAATCGCAAAAAAGCTCCCGAACGAAATCGGGAGCTTAAAATATAAATGTGCGGTATACGGTGCGTTAAGCTTTTTTCCATGCGCCCCTTGAAATAAGAGCCAAAATCGGGAATATCTCAAGTCTGCCGGCGAGCATATCAAATATCAGCACAAGCTTTGAAAACGCGCTGTAAGAGCTGAAGTTTCCGGTAGGTCCGACTATCTCAAGACCGGGGCCGATGTTGTTGAAGCAAGAGAGCACAGCGGACAAATTTGTTACAAGCGGCTTGTTGTCAACCGATATAAGCAGTATACTCAGAACAACCAAAATAAAATATGCGGCGAGATAAACGCTTGTGCCGTTGATAATTTTTTCGTCAACGGGTGTGCCGTCTACGTGTACGACCTGAACTCTTCTCGGGTGAAGTATCTTGTGAATGTTTCTGCGTAAATTTTTGAAAAGCAACAGAACTCTTGCACACTTGAGACCGCCGCCGGTAGAGCCGGCGCACGCGCCTATGACCATAAGTGTGAGCAAAATGGTTTTTGAGAAGCTCGGCCATGTGTCAAAATCCGTAGTCGCAAAGCCCGTAGTCGTCATGATACTTGCTACCTGGAAGCAGGCGTGGCGAATCGTTTCGTGAATTGTCGGGTATATTTTACGGATGTCAATGGCTATCAGCGCAGCACTCATAATTGAAATTCCGAAGTAACAGCGAATCTCCTCATTTTTAAAGAGTGCCTTGAATTGGCGCATAATGAGCAAGTAATAGCAGTTGAAGTTTACGCCGAAGAGCATCATAAACACGGTGCAAACCCACTGTATATAAATGCTGTAACCCGCTATGCTGTCATTTTTGATTCCGAAGCCGCCGGTTCCTGCGGTGCCGAATGCCGTGCACAGCGCGTCAAAAAGAGGCATTTTTCCGGCGAGCAAAAACAATATATTCAAAAGAGTAAGTGCTATATACAGTACATACAGTATCATGGCGGTATCGCGCATTTTGGGTACGAGCTTACCGACATCGGGGCCCGGACTTTCCGCCTTTAAAAGGTGCAGCCGCGAGCCGCCCGATTTTGAATTAGACGGGACAATGGCAAGCAAAAATACAAGCACACCCATTCCGCCGAGCCAATGGCTGAAGCTTCGCCAATATAAAATTCCGCGTGATAAGTCCTCAACAACGGGCACTATTGAGGCACCGGTCGTTGTAAAACCCGAAACCATCTCAAAAAACGCGTCGATGTAAAACGGTATTTCGCCCGATATAAAAAAGGGCAATGCACCGAAAAGACTTAAAAAAATCCAGCCGAGGCCAACGCAAACTATGCCCTCCTGAGCGTAAAAACCGCGCTTTGCTTTGCGGCAGATAAGCCACAAAAATGCGGATACCGCTATCAGTATGCCTATTGTATATAAAAAGGCCTTTGCCGCACCATCGACTCCGTCATAAATGCTTATAAACAGCGGCGGAAGCATAAAAAACGCTTCGAGCGCCAATATTTCCGCAAAAATACGACCCATCATTTTATAGTTCATAAAGCACTTTTACCCCATTAAATAAATATGTCGTTAAGCTGTCGCACCACATCTCCGCTGCTTGTGACAATAATGATGCCGTCACCTTTTTTAAACGAAGAATTACCGTTGGGTATTTCGATTTTACCGTTATGCGTTATGCAGACAACAAGGACATTTTTGCGAATTTTTATATCCTTAAGAGCCTCTCCGCAATGCTTTGTCTGCTCGTCAACTCGGAATTCTATGGCCTGCGCCTGACCGTCTGCGATAAAGTGAACGGCGATTGCCGCACCGCTTTGATTTTGTATGGCTCTGACATAGCGTACTATTGAGTTGCAGCACAGCTCTTTGGGGCAGATGATGCTACCGAGCGGAATGTTTGAAGGAATACTGCCGCTGTCTATTCGGCTGAGCTTTGTTATTGTCTGCGGAACACCCACATTGTTGGCATAGAGCGAAATTATCATATTCATTTCGTCAAGCCCGGTGGCGGTAACAACCGCCTCGCAGTCGGCCAGCCCCTCGCTGTTGAGAAGATTTTGGTCGCTCGCGTCGCCGTGGATTATATTCGTTGTCGGCAGAAGCGAGGCAAGCTCAACACAGCGTTTTTCGTCTTTCTCTATAAGAGTTACCGAAACGCTGCTTTTTTCAAGACGCTTTGCAAGGTAATAGCTGATTTTTCCGCCGCCGCAGATAAGTATGTTTTTGGCTTTTTTCGGCGTCATACCGAGACTCTTCAAAAGCATTGAGAGGTTGTCCACAGACGCCGTGACAAATATTCTGTCGCCGTCCTGTAAGACGAAATCGCCGTTGGGTGCGAGTGCTTCACCGTTTCTGATTACCGCACAAACAAGTACGTTACACTTTGTCTGCGCGGGAAGTGCGCTTAGAGGAATGTTGCAGAGCTTGCTGTCGCTTTTGACGCGCAACTCAACTATATCTACGCGCCCCTTAGCAAAGGTGTCATGCTTTAAAAATCCCGGGTATCTGAGAAGCTTTTCTATGGCACTTGACGCCTGCTTTTCCGGGTTTACGGTCATGGACAGCGCATACATATCGCGCATATCATAGATTTGACTGCTGTATTCGGGATTGCGGATTCGCGCTATTGTGTGCAGGTTCTTGTTAAGTCCGTGAGCGGTAATGCAGCACAAAAGATTTACCTCGTCCGCGCTTGTGGCGGCTATTATGAGGTCGGTGTCTGTAATTCCCGCCTTCAGCAGCGTGTCTTTGGTGGCACAGTTGCCGTGTACGGTCATTATGTCGAATTGCTCCATGCTTGAGCTCAAAACATCCTTGTTTGAGTCGATAAGAGTAATGTCATATCCCTCTGCGGTCAGCTGACGTGTAAGCGTGGCACCAACCTTACCGTCACCTGCAACAATAATCTTCAATTACAATTCCCCCAAAAAATCATATATAACCACATATAATATAGCATAAAAAAAGTAAAAGTCAATGAATAAAAAGGCACAGTAAGAGCGGCATAAACGCCGACGGCAGCAGGTTTGCAACCTTTATTTTTGTGACCTTCATTGTGTTGAGAGCTATGGCTATTATAAGCACGGAGCCGACGCACGACATCTCGTTTATCATACTGTCGGAGAGAAATGACGAGAGAAAGCCGGCGCCGAGCGTCAAAATCGCTTCATAGACAAAAACTATAATTCCGGAGAAGAAACAGCCTATTCCGAATGTGGTAGTCATTATCATCACAAAAAAGCAGTCGAGCAGAGCTTTTGCATAGTATGTTGAAAAGCTGCCCTGCATACCGGCTTCAATCGCGCCGACTATTGCCATAGCTCCGACGCATGTAAAAAGCGTGGCATTTACAAAGCCCTCGCCGAACGATGAATTTTCGGTATTGCGGCTCAGCTTCTTTTGCAAAAAGTCGCCGAATTTGTTTAAATGCCTGTCAATGTCAATGAGCTCGCCTATTATTGTTCCTATCGCGAGCGACAGGGCGGCAATCAATGTATTTTCTCCTTTAAGCGAACCCTTGATTCCTATGTAGAGTACGCACAGCGACAGCGCATAGTTAAGACTTTTTTGCACGCGTTCCGGAATACCCTTTTTAAACAGCAGACCTAAAAGAGAGCCTAAAAAAACAGCTCCGCAGTTTACTGCCGCGCCTATGAGTTTCATTTTTTCACCTTATTTGTTACCGTGCCGCGCCGAAATCGACGAAATGCCGTAGTGACGGGCACTCTTTACCTTAATTTTAATTACGGCGACTATAATAACACAAAAACCGCCGTGTATCAATAATAAGGTTGAGCGTTCATAAGGAAGTATCGGTTTCGCATAAAAAATGTACGGCTGTGAAACTGCGAAGCAAAACTGCCTTATAAACGCTCAGCCGATGCGTGTGGATTTTTAGTTTTTTTACGCTGTGTTTCGTAATTTGAAAATCGGCAGGGGAATTACGGCGACAACGCCGCAACTGTTCCGTCCGCCGCCGCAGTCGTAAGCTGACGAAATGCCTTTGTGCGGCAGTCGCCTGCGGCGTAAATTCCGTCCGTGCTTGTTTTACAGCTCTCGTCCGCCTTGATGTATCCGTTTTCATCAAGCTCTGTGACCTCGGCAAATATTTCGTTTTGCGGCTCCTTGCCTATTGCGACAAAGAGCCCGTCAAGCGGAAGAACCGTTTCTTCACCGCTTAGATTATTTTTAACTAAAACGCTTTCGAGCCTCGTCTTGCCGTTTATCTTTTTTATTTCGCTGTTTAACAAAAACTCGATGTTATGAAAGGACCTTAACTCTTCACAGAGCCTTTGCTCGCCGCGAAATTCATTCCGTCTGTGAATCACATACACCTTTTTGCAAAGCTCTGCCAGCAGCCTTGCGCTTTGCAGAGCCGAGCTGCCGCCGCCGACCGCGGCAACCGTTTTACTTTTGAAAAATGCACCGTCGCAAACCGCGCAGTATGAAATGCCTCTGCCGAGAAGCTCACGTTCGTTTTCAAGATAAAGCGGACGCGGTCTTGTACCGACCGCAATTATAATTTTATCGCATTGAGTTTTTTCGCCGTCAGCAGAAATAACATATTTGTCCTTACCCTCAAGCTTAATTGCGGCTGCTCTTTTTTTAATAAGCTCTGCGCCGAGCTTTAACGCCTGCTTTAACAGCCTATCCGAAAATTCGTCGCCGCTGATTTCGCAAAAGCCCGGGTAGTTTTCTATTCTCGGCGAATCGACTATCTGACCGCCGAATATTCCGCTTTCAAAAACCGCGACACTCTTATTTTGGCGAGCG
>UMBZ01013991.1_pt1 | contig 15844 bp, 7 predicted proteins | sample 1964091 | NCBI WGS metagenome assembly UMBZ01 (sample SAMEA4835954, study PRJEB28245) | human gut metagenome | biome: gut microbiome; material: fecal sample | place: Denmark | collected 2008
CGGTGCAGGGCGCGCTCGAACTGTACGACAGCCTCGACCGCGCGCTTGCCGCCATCACTGGCATGGCGCACTTCACGCTCAACCCGTTTGCGGGCGCCCACGGCGAGCTGACGGGTCTGATGGTGATGCGCCGCTACCACGAGCTGCGTGGCAACACCAACCGCACAAAGGTGATTGTGCCCGACAGCGCCCACGGCACCAACCCTGCCAGCGCGGCTGTGTGCGGACTTAAAGTGGTGGAGGTGAAGTCGCTCGACGACGGCACTATCGACATCGACGCGCTGCGTCCGCTGCTCGACGACACCGTGGCTGGCATAATGATGACCAACCCCAACACTCTCGGCTTGTTTGAGACCCGCATTCCGGAGATTGCGGAGATGGTGCACGCCTGCGGCGGACTGCTCTACTACGACGGCGCAAACTTCAACCCGCTGCTTGGCAAGGTGCGTCCGGGCGACATGGGATTCGACATCATGCACCTTAACCTGCACAAGACGTTCTCCACGCCTCACGGAGGCGGAGGCCCAGGCTCTGGTCCTGTGGGCGTTGCCGCGCATCTGGCTGAGCGCCTGCCCGACTTGAAGGTGAGCCGCGGCGACGACGGCTTGCTCCGCACTGTGCGCACGCCGGAGGCTGCCGGACGCATATCGGGATTTATGGGCAACTTCGGTGTGCTGATGCGCGCATACGCCTACATCCTGATGCTCGGCAAGCAGAACATCCGCATGGCTGGTCCGTTGGCCACACTCAACGCCAACTACATCAAAGAGTCGCTCAAGGATTGCTACAAACTGCCTATCCCGTCGGTCTGCAAGCACGAATTTGTGTTTGACGGATTGGCCGACAAGTCGACGGGCATAACCACGCTCGACATTGCCAAGCGTCTGCTTGACTATGGCTTCCACGCTCCGACAATCTATTTCCCGCTGCTCTTCCACCAGGCAATAATGATCGAGCCTACCGAGACGGAGTCGAAGGAAACGATCGACGAGTTTATCGACGTGATGCGCCGCATCGCGAAGGAGGCTGTCGAAAAGCCGGAGGCTCTGCGCGAGGCTCCGCTGACCACTCCTGTGCGCCGTCTTGACGAAACTACTGCAGCCAAGCATCCGATACTGACATTCAAAGAGTTGCAACAATGCTGACAACCGATCTGATTATAATCGGCGCGGGTCCGGGCGGTTATGAGACCGCCCTGCTCGCCGCGCGCCGCGGACTGAGCGTGGCGCTGATTGAGCGTGGCGAGGTGGGTGGCACATGCCTTAACGAGGGATGCATTCCAACGAAGGCTCTCTGCCGCACCGCCGCTATGGTGAGCGATTTTGCGGAGGCTGAGGCTTTCGGAATCAAGGATGTCGCCTTCACGCTCGATTTTCCCGCCATGATGGAGCGCAAACGCGCGGTGGTCAAGCAGTTGCGCGACGGAGTGGAATCGCTCATTTCCAACCCCAACATCCATCTGCTCCGCGGAGAGGCGCGTTTTGTCGACGCGCTGACGGTGGAGGCTGCCGGCGAACGCGTCACGGCGAAAGACGTGATCATCGCCACAGGTTCGTCGTCGGCGATGCTGCCAATCGACGGCAATACGCTTGAGGGCGTGCTGACGTCGCGCGAGCTGCTCGACATCGACAGCGTGCCGCAAAGGCTATGCATAGTGGGTGCGGGCGTAATCGGACTGGAATTTGCTTCGGTGTTCAGCGCATTCGGCAGCGAGGTGACGGTGCTTGAATATGCCAAAGAGGTGCTGCCGCATTTCGACAGCGACCTTGCAAAGCGACTGCGCCAGAGTCTGGGCAAGCGAGGCATAAAGATTGAGACGCAGGCTGCCGTGAAATCAATCGCCAAAGAGGGCGACGGGCTGGCGGTGGCTTACGAACGCAAAGGCAAGGAACAGTCGGTGACTGCCGACAAGGTGCTGATGGCTGTGGGTAGACGCGCCAACGTGGGCACGCTCAACCTCGCCGACATCGGCGTGGAGTTCTCGCCACGCGGCATCGCCGTCGACGGCAATATGCAAACCAACGTGCCTCACGTCTATGCCGTGGGCGACGTGAACGGTTTGATGATGCTTGCGCATGCGGCTACGTTCCAGGGCATCCGCGCGCTCGACGCTATTATGGGTGTCGACGACAACCTGAGGCTCGACGTGATTCCGGCGGCGGTGTTCACTATGCCTGAAGTGGGCATGGTGGGACTGACGGAGGACGACTGCAAGGCGCAAGGCATCGAATATGTGGCTAAAAAGGCGTTTTTCCGCGCCAACGGCAAGGCGGTGTGCCTCGGCGAGACCGACGGCTACTGCAAACTGATTGCCGCCGCCGACGGACGCCTATTGGGATGCCACATCTATGGTCCGCATGCCGCCGACCTTGTACAGGAGGCTTGCGCGTTGATTACTCGCGGCGACTCGATTGCCGACCTGCAAGGCATCGTGCACTCTCACCCTACACTGAGCGAGATTGTGCAATCGGCTGCACACTGCTGACTTTTAACGCATACTGAAAACTGTATCATCCAAGCTGATGGATGATACAGTTTTCTTTTTGTCCCGATGGCGCACGATGTGCCGGTGTGTGCTGTCACTATACAAAAAAAGCGCCCCTTGCGGGAGCGCTTTTTACTATATGCTATCTCTAAGGATTAGAGGATAACTTTCTTAACAACTGGAGCACCAGCTACGACAGCCTTAACGATGTAAGCGCCTGTTGCAGGAGCGGCAACCTCAGATGCGTTGCGAGCCTCAGCTACTTTCTGACCAGCTACGTTGAACACTTCGATAGTCTCAGCTACTTCGCTTACAGCGATAACGTCACCGTTAACTGTGATGTTTGCTGCTGCAGCTACATTGCTTTCTACGCTACCTGGTTCTGAAATTTTGTAAACGCCCATACCATTGTAGCATTTGAAAGTCAAGAGAAGTGCAGAACCATCTTCCTGCGGCAAGCAGAAGAGAGAGTGTACGCGAACACCATCTTTAGTCTGACCAAGACCGTCAGCAGGAACTGTCCACAATGGCTTCATTGACTCGAACGACATGTTTTCATCAACAGTTGTGATGATAGCCTGGCATTTGTGAGGGGCGTCATACTGACCTTCAGAATAAATCATCAAGTTAGTTTTGCCAACAGAGCCTTCTGCGATACCGTTAGTTCCAAGAGCAGGCTCAACAACTGTTCCTGACAGAATAGTTCCTTCTTTGTCTTTCTTTATCAAGTCAGCATTGCCGATGTTGTCAATCATAGCACCGTCAGAGCCATAGAGCGCTGGGGCAGAAGTAAAGCCGTCGATGTAGAACATATTCACATTACCCGACTTAGAACCGTCGCGGACAATCTTCAAAACAGAACCCGTGCTGAAGCCTGTGATATTATTAGGGTAAGTTTGTCCGGCTTTGATTGCCTGAAAAGTAGCCTGGTCTGTCCAGCCGCCCATCCATTCGTCAGAACCTTTTGCGCGTACCCATTTGAATACGTTCATGTTGTCGCCAGCACAAGTAACAGCCATAACTGTTGCGTTAGCCTCGGCTCCTGTGATGTCACCGATAACGTCGCAGTAGTCAATACGGCCAAGACCACCGTCAAAGAACAAGTCGCCAACCGAAGTGACAGCACCTGTAGTCAAGTCAACTGTATAAACCTCGTATTGTCCGTCACCCTTTGAGTTAGGGTTGAATGTTGCAACATAGAAATGTCCGTACTCATCGAAACCAACTTGGTTGACAGCCAAAGTGCCTTTGAATGCCTCACCGCCCTTAGTCAATGCCAAAGAGCCAAGGTAAGCACCTGTCTTAAGGTCAAATTTCTCGATTGATGCAGTTTCACCGCTCAAGCCTACATAAATAGTAGTCCCATCTGTAGTTGCAGTACGTGCGTTTGTAGAAGCAATAGGGTTGCCCATGTAAGCTTCTTCTGCGTGGAAGCGGTCAAAAACCCAAAGGTTTTCGCAATTGATGCCATCAACAGACTCATAAGTCTGGCCATCAGTTACAGCAAATGCAGAAGCACCTGCGAGCATCAACATTGATGCAGAGAGTAAAAGTTTCTTCATAATTAAATAGTTTTTGTTAGTAAAATTCCTTTCTATTTAGGTTTGTTTTTGAAGCCGGTTGCACGGCTTTCAAATCACACCGCTAAAGTAGTGCTAACTTTCCGATAGTGCAAATATTTCAAGCAAAATAATTGTATCAATTCCTTAAATTTTGTTTACCATTTTTACTGACTGCGCGAGCGGACAGATACCGCCGCTCTGGTCTCGATGCTGCCGACTGACCGCGCCTCTGGTGTAGTAGCGCATCTCCGAAGCGCCAAGTGAGGATGGGTTGCCTATACCACATGCGCCCTCCGCTACCGCATCGTGCGGATGGGGTTATGATGCATTAGCGCGTCTCCAACGCGCCGTAAGCTCTACTCATGGCTGTGTCAGCGCCATACACCTCACTCAATTGGCTCTCCACATGATGCAGCGGTCATCGATGCTATGCGGTGTGATGAATGTCGGCAGTGATAGGATGGTGTGTGGAGAGAACGATATCCACTCGTGCGGTCAGGATGTTGGCGCGTCGGAGACGCGTTATTTTCAGTAACCCCATTCGTATGAGCGCAGCGAGGACGCATGGGGTGATATGGCGGCTTCCCATACATGGCGCTTCGGAGATGCGCTACTACGGGAGCGAATTTGCATATATCATTGCTTTAACCTAACTTTACAAATAAAAAATCATGAGCTACACCAATCTGCTATACCATATCATATTCCGCACGAAGGCAAGCGACAAGTCTATCCCTTTTTCCAAAGCCGACATCCTCTACAACTATATTTGGGGTATCGTGCGCAACAAAAATTGCAAACTGTACCGCATCGGGGGCATGCCAGACCATATACATATGTTTGTCGGGTTGCATCAGTCAATATCCGTTTCTGATTTTGTGAGGATTGTAAAGGTGGAGTCAAGCAAGTTCCTTCGTGACAACTATAAGGATTTCCCTCTTTTCAAAGGATGGGCGAAAGAATACTGTGCGCTCACTTATTCGCTGCGCGATAGGGACACAATATGCAATTACATTCGCAATCAGCAGCAGCATCATCTTGGAGAAAGCCTTTACAACGAACTGCAACGGTTGCTTACAGAAAATGCAATAGAATATAATTCGGCATATCTCGCAAAAGACTGACTCCGCCTCTGGTGTAGTAGCGCATCTCCGAAGCGCCAAGTGAGGATGGGTTGCCTATACCCCATGCGCCCTCCGCTGCCGCATCGTGCGGATGGGGTTATGATGCATTAGCGCGTCTCCAACGCGCCATAAGCTCTACTCATGGACGATGCTGCCAACCGACCGCCCTGCGGACCGACACCTACTGCTCTGAGCGACGAGCCGTCGCTTAGAGAGAGCCAAGTATATATAGGAGGAGCCGCGCCTATTCCGGCACGGCTCCTCTCTCTTATTGCAAGTGATTGCTATTTTCTAACGAACTTCACTGTCTTGACCGCACCGTCGGCAACGATGCTGACAAGATATGTTCCGCCGGCGAGAACCGACAAGTCGGCATTGCCCTGTGCGTCGGTTTCCGCATTGAGCACCTGCTTGCCGTCGAGAGCGAACACAGCCACCGGCATACCTGCCACACCTGCAGAAAGCACATTGTCGACAATCGTGATGCCATCGGCAGCAACGCTGTCCACACCGCCCATCGGAGTGGCATTGTAGGTGAATGAGAGAACCGGAGTCCAGTCGGACGTTGTCAGCTTACCGTCGACGTAGTAGTTGAACTGCGCGCGCAGGAAGTATGACTTGCCGTCCTCCAGCTTCTTTGACACCAGCTTGACGTCGCTGAGCACCGGAGTGCAGAACGTGCCCACAGGATATGTTCCGTTGTAGGACGTGCGCGCCGGGAATGTCTCCTTCTCGCTGATTGCGAAGTGGGTCGACGACACGCCCTCCACCGGCTGTACGGCGACAACCTGATCGGCATGGAGTGTGGTGCCGCTGGCAGCCGGAGTGACAAACGTAGGAGTAGGGACGCTTGCAGCCTTTGTTGTAAATTCAAAGACGTCGGTGGTTTCCGTTCCGCCGTTCACTGTAGCGATAACCTTGGCATAATATTTCACGCCGGCTGAAAGCACATACTGCGGAACGGCAAACGATGTAGCCGTTGTTGTCTCATCAATCACAACGCTCTGGAAATTCTCATGACTGCTCACGAGCAGCTGATACAATGTGCCCTTGCCGAGATCCGACCACGAGATTGTAGGGGTCAGCTCAACGTTCCCGCTGCCGTCGGCAGGCGAAATCAGGCGGAAGATGTCGACCATGAACGACTCCACTTTGCCAGCTTCCGTGTCGGTAGCGTTGTTACCGCGGGCAGTGACAGTCCAGTAGTATGTCACGTCGGGCTCAAAGTTGCACATGCCAGCCGACGACGCAGCATTGCCGTTTGCCTCGAAGCGAGCTACTACATTTTTCATAGCGGCATCGGTGGCAATTGCTATTTCGCTCACTTCGGCAGAACCGTTCCACTTGAACTGGAATCCCTTCGAAGCCAATTCGCCATTGACAGGATATGTCATCACCGGCTTCTCAGAAGCCGTGACCGCAGCGCCTTCAAACACCGCGCTGTACTCGTTGCCGTAGCGGTCGAGCACGGCAACGGCATAGCGGTAGTTGCCGAGGTTGGCGTCGGAGATGCCGAAACCTTCATATTTCGGAAGCTCTACAGGAATCTCGAACGATTTGCTGTAGGAATTGCCGATCAGATATTGCGCATCCTTATAGAAATGCTTGCTGTCGACGTTCGACGGCACGGCATAGACGGTGAAACGCACATTGTCCGGACCGTTCCAAGTCAGAGTGCGGCCGCTGCGGGAAACATTGCTTACTGAACCAGGATACGCCACCTTTTCCCATGTCGTGGCAGGAGTGAGCGCCTGGGTGTCGAACACCGTGTTGCGCAGATAGCGGAACAGCGACAACCATTTGCCGTCGACGCGCTCGCGGCGCGCAGAGAGCGATTTCCACGGGAAATAGACCGTTCCCGGGCATTCGCCCACCACGTTGGTGTGGGTCATCGTAATCTGGTCGTAGAACTCCGACAACGGGCAGCTGCTGCCCTGCGTGTTGCTCAAGTCCTGGCTGATGAAGCACTGACGGTTGAATTTGGCAGCCGCCTTATACCACCACGGAGTGATTAAAGCATAGTCGGCAGCCGAATAACCGATTTTCCAGTACACCTGCGGCGAGATGAAGTCGATAGTGCCTTCCGAAAGCCACGCCAACGGGTCGGAGCAGATGCCGTCATACTGCCAGTCGTTGCCAGGGCATGGCTCGAGGCCATAATCGTCGGCATGCTTTCCAGCCACACCTGCAGGGCCGATGCCGAAGCGCACCCAAGGCTTTGCCGCCTTGATTGCAGCATAGAGCTGGCGCACCATGTCGTTGACATTCTCACGACGCCAGTCCAATTGCGACATTGTGCCGCCAGCGGCAGTGTATTTAGCATAGTCGGCAGCGTCATAGCTTGCCGGAAGACCGTTCTGATAAAAATAGTCGTCAAACACCACGCCGTCGACGTCATACTTGCTGATCAGGTCGATTGTCACGTCGATGATTCTCTGCTTCACCTCCGGGAGAGCCGGATTGAGGATGGTCCATGTTCTTCCGTTATTCTCCCACTTTATCAACCAGTCAGGATGGCTGTTCTCATAGTTTTTGTCGCCGCCGGCATTACCCCAGCCCGTGCTGTAGGTAGAGTTGATGTAGCGGTAAGGGTTCATCCATGCATACACCTCGATACCACGTTTGTGGGCATTCTCAACAAGGTATGCCATCGGGTCGAACGCCGGAGCCACACCGCGTGTGCTGGAAACGTAGCTTGACCACGGCTCATATTTTGAGTCGTACATAGCATCGCACATTGTACGCGCATGGTAATAAATCGTAGTGAAATTGTTGCGCTGCAGCGAGTCGAGGTTGTTTTGACAAATTGTTTTAAGTGCCTCCGCATTGTTGTCAGTTATCGGGCTCGAAGGCCAGTCGGCAACATACGCCGACATCCACGTGGCTCTCTGCTCACGCTTCAATGCCTGCGCCTGGAACGCCGCCGACAACAACACCGCCGAAGCGGCTGCAGTCATTAAGATTTTCTTTATCATATTCGTTGTTTTGTATCTTCTTTCTAAAGCAATAGCCGTCCCCCTATTGCTTGACAACAAAAAGGAACGGCTATTGATGTTTTCTATACAGTCAGGAAACCGTTAGAACAGTTTCGACTTGTTAGGATTGATTACGATGCCCAGAATCTTGTCGGCAACGACAGGCACACTGACAATCTTGCCTGCGGCATAGTCGTAGTATTTCAAGCCAGTTGCAAAAGCCGAATTGTCGGCGGCAGCCTTGTTGAAGCCGAAGGAGACGTTACCAGTTTCCTTGTCGAGAGCCATCTGCGTGCAGTATACACCCTCATCGGCTGTAGAGTTCATCGCATCAGCCATCATCTTGAAATCATGATCTTTCAAGAAGTCTTTTTTGTTGACAGTCTCGTTGTCGGCAGGCAATGGATAAACATAGAATCCGTCGCCGTCCTGCCAACGCCAAACATAGAGAGCCTTGCGGGTCTCGTCGATGGTGAACGCCTTGAATTTCACATCCTTAAGAACTATCTGATAAGGAGCCGTAGCAGTCTTGTAGTCGCTGACAATGTCAGTAGTCTTGAAACGATAGATACCAGTACCACTGTAGCATTTACCCCACCAGTACATACCCTTTGAGTCCTTCTCGATTGTTGTGCTGATAGCACCGTAAGCAAGACCGCGAGAGTAGTAACCGAGCTGGTCGTTCTTCACCAAGTATGTGCTGCTCTCCTTACCGCCACGGGTGTTGAGCGCAGTTTTGCGCAAACCGGTGTTACGGTCAGAGTAGAGCAAGTCTGTACCGTCGACAGTTCCGAAGAACGGGTCGTTGAATGCAGTCTGACCAACGTTTGTAACAAACAGGTTTGTAGACTTGCCGTCGACAGTCATCACATTGATTTTACCGTCGCCGAGCACGCCGTCGGCATCGTTCACGTAAGTGTACTGCTTGCCGGCATCGAGGATATAAATCCAACCTTGTCCGTCAGCATCCTTATAGTACACCAAGTTGAACGGCATGTTGCCGCTGTTTACACCCATATCGAAAGGAAGGTTTTTTGTACCTTCAGGAAGTTCGCTGTCAGGGATGACCTTCATCGCTTTGATGTTTCCGCCCACTGTAGCGAAATAGAGAGTCTGATACTCCTTGTCGGCACCAACTTGAACGTTTACATAGCTTTCCTCCAACTGGCGGTTCTCACCGTCGATGTCGAAAGTGGTCTTCAGCGTGATGCGCTGCGAACCGATGTTCTTGAAGTGCACCTTGCCAGGATAGTCCACCTTACCATTTTCATCGGCATAGCCGACGAAAGTTGTCAACGGGTTGCCATCCGCGTCGAGAGCGCCTTCCGGGAATGTCCATTCATATTTCACCTTCTTGTTTTCAGGGTTAGGCAGGAAGATGTTGAAATCCACGTCAACGTCGTTTACAGTCAACACCTCAGCCGACTGGCTTTGGATTGACAGCACCGGAGCGATGTCGTAGATCATGATAGGATATGTGCGCGAGCCGACGCCGTCGATAGTCAGTTTCACCTGATATGTACCGGCTTTCTCGAACTTATGCACAGGATTCTTCTCTGTTGATGTTGTTCCGTCGCCGAAGTCCCAAGAAGGATTGCCCTGCTTGTAGGAAGTGTTGGTGAACTGAATGTGGGAAACCACATAGTAGTCCTGACCATATTGAACCTGACCGTCGGCACTTGGAGCCACAGCGTATGTGAAGTCCACATCCTTCGACGGGAAATCCTTGTAGTCAGGATCCGGGTCGACGCACGACGACACCATCATCACCAACGCTGCGATAAAGCTGATATTCAATAATATTCTTTTCATTTGTCTTTTTCAGTTTTAATTAGTTAAGCTCAATTTGCTTGATGCCCGACTCACCGGTTGTGTAACCGCAGTGACCCTCCGTGTCAAACACCTTGAACACGAGGTTCAAGCTGTATTTGCGTGAGAAGTCAACTTTGTAAACCTTGTCGGAAGTGCTGTAGACCCAGTCGGTGAAAGGAATCAACGAAATCAAATCCTTGAACACCGGCATATACTCGTCGCGCACTGCAGTAACAACGCCACCAGTGTTGTCGTCGTAACGGCAGAACACCCAAGGCGAAGACTTGTAGACGTCATAGTAAGTCTTTGAAGGGTCGGTTGCGTCGGCAGTCGCCACTTCGTGATATACAGTCTTTCCGTCGACAATGTCAGTGTAGTATTTGCCTACAACAACCGTAGCGTCGGTAAACCAAACGTCGCTCTTCTCAGTGCCTTCAGCAGGAACAAGAGAATTGAGGGCAGTCTGGTCGAGAGCCGGATATTTTGCAATCACACCCTGCACCTGCTCTGCAGTGAAATCGTAGTTGATATACACACCGCGGAGGTCGGAATAGTAAGTGTTGTCCTTAGTCAGGTAGTCAATCACCTTGTCGATGAAAGTCTGCTTGAAGTCGGCAGGATAGTAAGAATCAAACTTCTTCTGATCCCACTTTTCAGGAGTAGCCCATGTCACAGATTTCAAAGTCTGCGAAGTAGGGATTTTAGTGTCAAGCTGCCATTCGTGACCGTTCCACGTAGCCATGGAGTGAGGGAACGAAGCCGACATTGACGTGCGGACAGTGTCGCTGACGTTTACAGTCTGAGTGTACTTCAAAGAAGAAGTCAAGCCTACAGTAGCGGCAGCCGTTTCTTTGAGCACCACTGTTTCCCAAACCTCAGAGTGGTCGGGAGTGTGATTCTTGTCGGTGTAGTATTTACCGGAAATCTCGATGCTGTCGCCGGCCGCAGCCACGGTGCTGCCCACCGACCAAGTGACAGTAGGCACAGGCTGGCCTGCATCCATGATGTCGCTGAACGGGTCGTTGGTCTCGCACGATGTCATTGCGATCAACGCGAGAGCAGTGGCTCCTAATTTATATTTCAAATTCATAACTTAAATTCTGTTTAGTGTTAAACAATTATTTGCCGGTCAAAGAAGAACGTACGCCAGCCTCCTCAGCCCAAATCATAGGTTTGCGAAGCCACTCGAAGTTCTTGTAAGCGCCGAGACGCTCAAGTTCGCTCTTGTTGTACTTCTCCTCAGTCTCTGGGTCGTAGTTGATGCGCTGAATCCAAGTGTTCTCCTTCTGCGCGTCGGTCAAACCGTCAATCCAGTATGGAGAGTAGAGGTTGTAAGGACGGCGGAGTTTCAGATAAACGATTTCCTGGTTTGCGCCAATACCGTGGTTGTTACGGTTGTTGCTGTAGTGGTAGCGACGCATGTCGGTCCACTGCTCAGGCTGCATGTACATAGCCACATACTTCATTTCCATCAAGTCGCTCAAAGAGAACTCAGATGGGTTGAAGAACCAGTGATGGTTACCCTTTGTCGCAGGGTCGGTCACGCCTTTTACACGCTGTGGGTTGGTTTTTCCATTCTCATCCTTCTCAGGCATTGTAGCATCGTCGAGGAATGCATCGACGATAGCGTCCCAATAATATTTAGATTTTGTGAAATCGCCATCTTTGTCGCGGGCATCAAGTTTCACATAACCGGAAGCAGTCATGTTGCCAGGATACATCACTTCAGGATGCGCTTTCTGGAAAGCGGCGAGGTGACGCTCGATGTTTGCACGTGTAGCCTCTTTTGCAAGCTCGCAGGCCTTTGACTTGTCGCCCTTCCAATAGTAAGCCTCAGCCTTGATGAAGTAGAGCTCCTCCATTGTGAACAAAGGCACGTAGGCATCGGTAGAGCCGGCGTAAGCACCAGTGAAGAGATTAGGATAAGCGTTCTTTGTAAACTTCGAGTTAGGCACACCGATGTTGTTTTCCAACCAGCGGAGTTTGATGGTCGAAGCATCGTTGGTTGCCGATGTAGGACCTGTGCGCGGAGTGAAGAGCAGAGCGGCACGAGGGTCGTCGGCATAGCCGCGGCGTGCAACAAACTTACCGGCATTTGTGGCATCACTCTGATTGAACACACCCATGATGTCGGCGAGCATAAACTTAGAAGGCACGGCGTCGGTCAACAGGTTGGCACGCGACTCCCATGCGTTGATTACAGGCTGCGACTCGCTCCACGGGCAGTTCTGCTGCTGCGTTCCGCCATCGAAGTTGTAGCGAGGCTCGCTGCCGAAGAATGTGCCGTACATCGGGTCGGCTTGCCAAATCTGGATAGCCTTGTCGGCTGCGGCGATGATAGCGTCGCAGGTAGCGGCTGAAGTGTTCACGTTAGGAATGTTGCGGAGCAACAAACGAGCCTTCATTGCATAAACCAGACCTTTCCACTTGTTGAGATCACCGGCATATACGCGGTCGATTCTCTTTGTGATGTTCTGGTTGCCCGGAGCCTGAGTGTATTCAGGATTCTCGAAATCGGCAGCCAACTGGTCGCACTCGTTGAGCATCCAAGCATAGATGCTTTCCTGAGTGTCGTAAGTAGGCGAGTTCGACTTGTAGGCGTTGCTCAAAGGCATATCGCCGAAAGCGTCGGTTGTAAGCTGAGTCGACATCAAGCGGATTGCGCGAGCAATCAACTTGTAGTTTGGCGAGCCCACATTGTCGGCGTTCGTCATCAACTCGTTCACGTTGCGGCCAATGTCATAGAAGTGGCGGCGCCACTGCGGGTGACGGTTCATAGTCAAGAATTCCCAACCGCTCTTGTAGCCATAAGCACCGGTTGCCGATTTGCCTGTAGTTGTGAGGCACTGCGACAAATAGATGTAGTATTCGGCATGGTCGTAGTTGGTCTGTGCCGCATAGTAGACTATTGTCGGAAGTCCTGTCTCGGCGGTGATACCCTTCGATTTGTCAGAACTTACGTTATCGTCGAGCATGTCGGCGCAGCTGGTGCCGAGGACACCAACGAACAGCGACAATGCCATTATTTTGAATTTATTCATACTGTTCCTCGTTTTTTAGAATGTAGCACTAAGTGAGAAGTTGAACGAGCGTGCAGTCGGCACACTGTAGTTGTCGATGCCGGCAGCACCTGTACCACCACCTGTACCGGCAAGGATCTGAGGATCAGTTCCGGTGTATTTGGTGAGCAGGAAGAGGTTACGTCCAGTTGCAGAAACCTTCAGACCCTTAACCGGGCATTTCTTCGAGAGGAAGCGGCTGAGGTCGTATCCCACAGTCACGTAGCTCAAACGAATGTAAGAGCCGTCCTCGATGAAGTTTGAAGACACTGCGTTATAGTAGTTGTTGACGAAGTTGCTGTCGAAGAGCACCGGAGTGGTGTTTGGAGCATATGTTCCGTCGGCTTGTTTAACCACACCTTTCACGAGCACCTCGCGGCTGCGGTATTTTGTCATCAAAGCCTCCATACCGTTGCTGTTCAAGCCACGACGTGTAACGTTTACAACGTCGCCGCCACAACGGCCGTCGAACAAGAAACTAACAGTCAAGTCTTTCCAACGGAAGTTGGAACCGAGACCGAGCAGGAAGTCAGGCTCACGGTTACCGATCAAGTTACCCTTAGCCGGGTTGATGAGCGGGTAGCCGGACTCGTCGCAGATAATCTGACCGTCGGCAGTGCGCTGGTAGTCCTTACCAGAGATTGCAGTCGTTGACTCGTTGAGATAAGCAGAAGCGAAGATGTCGCCATACTGACCGCCCTGGATTTCAGACACGCCTTCAGGAAGCGAAACCACCTTACCGCGGTTGAACGAGAAGTTGGCATTCACAGACCAGTTGATGTCCTTAGTGCGGATGATGTCCTGACCGAATGTAAGCTCAAGACCCTTGTTCTCGATAGAACCCTCATTACGAGTTTGGAGGATAGTACCTGATGTCGGCGACACACGCACCTGAACGATCTGGTTGTCGACAGTTGTAGAGTACCAAGCCACATCCAAACGAGTGCGAGAGTCGAAGAAGCGCAAGTCGGCACCGATTTCCCAAGAGCTTGTCATCTCTGGCTCAAGAGTGTTGGCAACAGCAGTTGTTGCATCTACACCCCAACCACCGTCAGGGAACAACTCCCAGTTCTTATAAGAAGTGGTGAAACGGTAAACAGGAGCGTCCTTACCAACCTTTGCCCAGTTACCACGGAGTTTACCGTAAGAGAATACCTTGTTGCTCAAGTGGAACAACTCAGAGAAAATCAAACCACCGGTTACCGATGGGTAGAAATATGTGCAGTCAACTTGTTTCAAAGTTGAAGAACCATCATAACGGCCTGTCACAGAAACTTGTGCCATACCCTTGTAGTCGAAACGGAGCTCGCCGAAGTAGCCGAACTTGTTCTTGCGTGTGTGCGACAACGACATTTTGTAGTCGCCAGACTTAGAGAACAAACTTGGGTCGGTGTTCATGAAGCTGTAGAAGTCGCCCTCAAGGAGGAAGTGCTGACCAGCCAACGAAGCCTCGACACCCTTGTTTTCCTTATATTCCGCACCAGCCAATACGTTGAGCGTGTAGTCCTGAGCGAAAGTCTTCTTATATGTACCAACGATCTGCGCAGTGAGCTGTGAGCTGTTTGAAGGCTGGAACGTGTAAGAACCGAATTTATGCTGATACTTAGAGAAAGCGTCAGATTCAGGATCCTCGAAGTCGGTCTTTACAAAGCGAGGCACAGCATACGACTCATAGTTTGAGTAGCCCTTATCGTAACCGATCTTACCTGTGAACACGAGGTCCTTGATTGGCTCGTAGCTTACCTGACCGTTGATGATCATACGGGTTGCCTCAGTTTCGCTCTTGTCGTAGTAGCGACCGTAGTAAGGAGAAACAGTTGCTCCAATACGGCCAGCGTCGTTAAGGATGTCGCGGTCGTCCCAGTTGTCGTAGAGAGCCCACCAGTTAGGACGTCCTTCCTTAGTAACGTAGTCAGACATATCCTTATTAATAGGCCAAGCGTAGATTGACGACATGCTGTTGCCGAATCCGCGGCTCTTTGAGTTTACGAAGTTGGCAGAGAGTTGAACGCTCACTTGGTCAGACGGCTTGAAGTCGGTCTTCACAAACACGCTCAGACGGTTCTTGTAATCCTTAGGAACCATACCCTCGTTGTTCATATAGCTTGCAGAAGCGTAAGCGTTGAATTTCTTGCTGCCGCCTGACAGAGAGAGGTCGTATTTCTGCAGGAATCCAGTGCCGAGGAAGTCGCCCACATTATCATATACGCGGTCCTCGCTTGTGAGGTATGAACCCCAGCCACCGCTTGCAGCGTTGCGCGAATAGAATCCGCCGCCGCCAGCCTCATAGAGATTCTGGATTTTCGGAGTGTGGATAGCGTTTGAGATTTCCCAACCGCCAGTTGCAGTAACCTGCATTGTGCCTTCCTGACCACGTTTTGTGGTAATCATGATGACACCGTTGGCAGCCTCCTGACCGTAGAGGGCTGATGCAGCCGCACCCTTCAGGACACTCATGTTTTCAATATCGTTAGGGTTCAAGTCACCAAGGCTCGAGCCGCTGCCACGGATAGGCATACCGTCGACAATCACCAACGGCTCGTTGTTCTGCGATTTGTTGATTGACGAAATGGCACGGATAATCACCTGAGTTGAACCGTTAGGCGAACTACCGCCGGTTGACACTTGCAGACCGGCAACCTTACCTTGCAAGCTGTTTGCAAAGTTGGCGCTCTGTCCTGCCGACACATCGTCGGCGTTAAGTGACTGAACGGCGAAGTTCAGTTTTTTCTTTTCTTGTGTCTGCCCCATGGCGGTTACAACCACCTCTTCAAGAACTTGTGAGTTCTCTTGCAGCACAATGTCAACCACGTCGCGACCGCCGACT
>UMBZ01026367.1_pt1 | contig 15764 bp, 13 predicted proteins | sample 1964091 | NCBI WGS metagenome assembly UMBZ01 (sample SAMEA4835954, study PRJEB28245) | human gut metagenome | biome: gut microbiome; material: fecal sample | place: Denmark | collected 2008
AGATCAACCAGGAGTTCCGCAACGTTGTTGTTTCTCACAAGGCTCTTATCGAGCAGGAGTTGGAGCAGCAGCGTAAAGAAATCATCAGCAAGCTCGAGAAGGGTCAGATCCTCGAAGGTACCGTTAAGAACATCACTTCTTACGGTGTATTCGTTGACCTCGGTGGCGTAGACGGATTGATCCACATCACAGACCTCTCTTGGGGCCGCGTAAGCGATCCACACGAGGTTGTAGCTCTCGACCAGAAGATCAACGTTGTTATCCTCGACTTCGATGAGGAGAAGAAGCGTATCGCTCTTGGTCTGAAGCAGCTCACTCCACATCCATGGGATGCTCTTGATGCTAACCTGAAGGTGGGCGACCACGTGAAGGGTAAGGTAGTCGTTATGGCTGACTACGGTGCATTCGTAGAGATCGCTCCTGGTGTAGAGGGTCTTGATCCACGTATCTGAGATGTCTTGGAGCCAGCACTTGCGTTCAGCTCAGGACTTCATGAAGGTTGGCGACGAGGTAGAGGCAGTTATCTTGACTCTCGACCGCGCTGAGCGTAAGATGAGCTTGGGTATCAAGCAGCTGAAGGAAGACCCATGGGAGACCATCGAGGTGAAGTATCCTGTAGGCAGCAAGCACACAGCTAAGGTACGCAACTTCACTAACTTCGGTATCTTCGTAGAGCTCGAGGAAGGTGTTGATGGTTTGATCCACATCTCTGACCTCTCTTGGACCAAGAAGGTTAAGCACCCATCTGAGTTCACAACAGTAGGTGCTCCTATCGACGTAGTAGTTCTCGAAATCGACAAGGAGAACCGTCGTTTGAGCCTCGGCCACAAGCAGTTGGAGAAGAACCCATGGGATGAGTATGAGGCAATCTACACTCCTGGTTCTGTACACAAGGGTACTATCACAGAGTTGATGGACAAGGGTGCCGTTATCACACTCGCTGAGGGTGGTGAAGGCTTCGCTACTCCAAAGCACCTCGTTAAGGAAGACGGAAGCCAGGCTAAGAAGGGCGAGGAGCTCGACTTCAAGGTAATCGAATTCGTTAAGGAGACTAAGCGTATCATCCTCTCTCACTCTCGTACATTCGAGGAGGGCAAGGACGATGTTAAGACAACAGCTCCACGCAAGCACAACAACGGTGGTGCACGCAAGAACGAGGCAGCAGCTATCAACAACGTAGCAGCTGGTACTTCTCTCGGTGACATCGATGCTCTTGCTAAGCTCAAGGCTCAGATGGAGGGCAAGGCTTAATCATCAGCCTGTCTTCTGCATAAGTTGAATCATAATAGATATCACTTATAAATACCAAGGACCGGTTCTCTTCCGAGAACTGGTCCTTTTTTTTTATCCCAATCATATATTCATTCCTTTAAGGCTATTGACCATCACTTTCAATGCCGAAGAGAGTGATAAACTTCTCCAACTACTATAATTTCTGAACTTGCTAAAGTTCAATATATATTATATAAATGTTTTCTTTAGCCTATAAAATCTCTGTTCAAAGGCTTTGAATGTCCGTTCAGAGGCTTTGAACGGACATTCAAAGGCTTTGAACAGAGATTTCAATGTGGTTTAACGATTTTAGTTGAATAGTATTAAAATTACTACTTTATGGCTATAGGGTGTGCTGAGTAGTTACCATTTTCCTTTAAACATCCTTTTTCCTTTAAACGAGAATCTTGTTATCCTTTTGATTATCAAACATATAATAAACTCCTATTTTATGGATCTTTTTACTCCAAATGCATCTTTTTCTTGAAAAACATTTGCACAATCTCAGTTTTTGTCGTAACTTTGCAGGCGAAAAATTTGGAACATAAATTTGAGAGAAATACAATTTTAGAATATGAAAAAGTTATATACAATAGTTTCACTGATGCTATCATCTCTTAGCATCATGGCCACAGATTTTAAAGATTGTTCTATGGCCATCAAATCCAACATCAGTACTAACATTGAGAAGAGTAATACTACTGTCTTTATTAATGGAAATAAATTTTCTATCAATGGGTTGAAATACGACAACACTGACCTCGGCAATGTAGAACTTACCAATCTTCAGGTTATTAATGGCTATAGCGATGGCACCATGGTCTATGCCACCTCAGAGCCACAATATATCACTATTGGAGGAGAAAAGGTTGCTGCCAACTTCCGTGGTGAGGTACGCAACAGCAAATTCCGCGGCATTCTCAATTTGACAATCAATGGCAACAACTATATCGCCATGATTGGTGATAAAGCAGACGAGTTAGGACAGTTGCCAAATGCTGGGTTCGAGAACTTTCATGATGCGTCAGGTACAAAAGAACCTAACGGATGGCACTCTTTCAAGACTTGTACAGGCAGTCTAAGTGGTACTGCTGGCAAAGCTAACAATACCTTTATAGAGTCTAAAGAAAAGCATTCTGGTACTAATTGCGTGAAGGTACAATCAGACATATTAAGTGTTTTAGGTTTTATCAAACAACCAGCCAACGGAACCATGACGACAGGTCGCCTATATGCAGGTAGCACCACAGCCAACAATACTGCCAACAACTCAACGATGGACTTTGCTGCAACAGACAAAGATGGCAATGGAGATCCCTTCTACCCCATTTTCACCACCAAGCCAGATGCCATGACGGTATGGGTGAAGTTCAAAGGCAATGTCAAAGACTACCCTAACGCCACTGTGAAGGCAATTCTTGCAAATGACAAAGTACAAGATCCAGAAAAAGATGATTACAAGAAAAATGTCATTGCACGAGCAGCAAACGCGCAGATTGAGAGCAATAATTTTGCATGGCAGGAACTCAACATCCCATTCAAATACGAAAACAAAAACACCCCTAAGGGTATGCTCGTAACGATTTCTACCAATGCAGAAGCAGGTAAGGCTAGTTCTGATAAGAAGAATCTGGATGTTATCTATGTAGACGATATCGCAATGATATACAACTCAGGTCTGAAATCAGCACAGTATAAGAATACCAACCTCTCATTTGCAGACAACAAGGCTGCTATCGAGATTGAGGGTAAGGCAAACGAAGCAGACTTCAGCATCGCCTCAGACGGTGAGGGAGCTTACATCAGCAAGGTTCTGAAAAACAACGAAGGCGAAACAGGAAAGTCAACCCTGTATATAACCATTACCTCTAACGATTTGCAGAAATCCAACTGTTTCGAGGTTGCCATCACAGATAAGACTGCTACAGGTATCTTCAACATCAAAAGCGACAGCAACGCTACATCATCTACCCTGTACAATCTTGCAGGACAGCAAGTTTCCAACAGCTACAAAGGCATTATCATTAAGAATGGTAAGAAGTACATCAACAAATAAGACACCATATACGTTTGAGAAGCAAGGGATGCAATTAGCTTTGCATCCCTTGTTCGATATAGGCATAAATTAACTTACTTTCATCTATAGTCCTCATTTTTGAGAAATTTTTAGAAAACATTTGGTTAGTAGCTTTTTTTATCGTAACTTTGCAGGCGATATATTACAAGTTTAATTTATATGAGATTAATCAAATTAGCAGTAGCCTCCATGCTACTCAGCATATCGCTTACTTCTTGTTTCAAAGATGAGCCCGAGAATGCTGAGTGCGATATAGAACAGGCTTACATCACCACAGATGATTATAAAACCATGTTTTTCTATGCCTCTGATGCACAAGTAGAAGTACCATCAGACGACAAAGAGATTCACTTTACCGTGCGCTCCAGTGCCGACCTGACAGCAATAGCTCCTCATTTCAAATTAACAGAAGGAGCTACCATCTCTCCAGAGAATGGCAGTGTACACGATTTTTCAGACCCTTCCAATCCTGTAGAGTACACGGTAACTTCTGAAAACGGAAAATGGAGCCGTACTTACAAGGTATATTTTGACGTGTTGCAAGAAATAGAAGGAGCAAAAGTATGCGATTTCTCCAACTACAAGTTGAGCAATGACAGCAAATACTTCGTTTGGTACGATAAGGTAGACGGAAAGGAACTCCGCAACTGGGCAACAGGAAATCCTGGTTTTAAGATAAGCAACGGCAGCGCTAATTGGGACGAGTACCCAACAGTACCTACCTCAGATGGCGAAGAACACAAGAACTGTGTCAAGTTGACAACCCGTCGTACCAGTTCACTTGCCGACATGGTAAAAATGCCAATAGCGGCGGGCAACCTTTTCATCGGAACATTCGATGCCTCCAATGCACTCAAGGACGCAATGAAGGCCACACACTTTGGTCTGCCATTCAGTTTCAAGACCAAACCTGTCTACTTTAGCGGTTATTACAAATATCTTCCTGGAGAAAAGTTCACCAACCGCAGCATGAAGGAAATAAAAGACCGTATTGATGAAGGAACCATCTATGCTGTTTTATACGACAATCACGACAAGAACGGAAAGGCAGTCGTCCTGCATGGTGATGACGTGCAGACGAGTCCACAAATTGTAGCCATTGCCATCTTGCCAAACATCGGAAAGACAGAAGAATGGACATACTTTAATATCCCATTCAACTACAAGAAAAATATAGATGCCGAGAAGCTTGCCAATGGAGGTTACAGTCTGGCCGTTGTATGCTCATCAAGTGTGGACGGAGCCATTTTCCAAGGAGCAATAGGCAGTACACTATGGGTAGACAAAATTATTGTAAAATGTGAAGATGCCAACTAATCAAATGAAAAAATATACATTATCATTTCTTTTCCTGCTGGTTTTCATAAACAGCCATGCATGGAATGCCATCAAACTGTTGCACAACTATAACTATTATGCCAGATTGGGGTATAATCTGGGTGGAACAGCACCAGTTGGCATGCCCGCTTCTATCCGTTCACTCGACAGCTACAGCATCCGTCCCAACTTCACGCTTGGTGTAGACGCCCATCATCCCTTTACCGACAAATGGGGAATCATGTTTGGACTTCATTTCGAGAACAAAGGCATGAAAACAGATGCTACCGTCAAGAACTACCACATGAAGATAACACGTGGCAACGAGGAGTTGGAAGGTATGTTTACCGGAAGTGTAGTAACCAAAGTAGACCAAAGTCTTGCTACAATCCCCGTACAAGCCACCTACGATATCAGCAAAAAGGTACGTGTCAAGTTAGGTCCTTACTTCTCGTATGTCACCTCACACAAGTTCAGCGGTTACGCCTACAATGGTTACATCCGTGTAAGAGAGGATGGACATCCTAAAGACGACCCAACAGGACAGAAAGTAGAGCTTGGCAATGGCGACGGTTCGCGTGGAGACTATGATTTCTCTACAGACATGCGTAACTGGCAGTTTGGTATCGATGCAGGTGCCGACTGGTATATCACCAAACGATGGGGAGCTTCGGTAGGACTGACATGGGGTCTCTCGGAGATATTCAAAAAAGACTTTGATGTTATCGAACAACCTCTCTACCCCATCTACGGAACTATAGGCATTATTTATCAATTAAAATAATTTTAAACTTAGAAGACAATGAAGAAAAATCTATTCTATTTCTTATTGGCAGCACTCTGCACAATAAGTTTCACAGCGTGTGGCAGTGATGACAATGGTGATGGCGAAAATGGTGGCTTCACCGAGTTGGAACACGTATGGAGCCTTGAGCCTACAGTAATGTATGACCAGTCAGGCAATGTAACCACTAACCCTGACGATGCCGTAAAATACACAGGCTCAGTCCAGGTAACTTGGGATTGCCCTGAAGGAACAAGCCTCGAGTGGGGTCAAGGCGAAAATAAAATGCAACTTCCTGTTGCCACCATTAAGCAACTTGTCGAGAATATGGGCAACGCAAATCTGCCATCAGTTCTCAAAAGCGTAGAATTCAAGTCTAACGGCCAGATTGTAGCAGTGTACAAGGATGCAGAAACCACTTCTACTGCTAACAATGGTTGGAAGACCGCCTCAGACTATGCTACCTACAAGAAGGTAACCGACAACAAAATTCTTGTTTTCCTCAATACAGCCAAGGTAACAGAAGGTATGGAGGCTGACGAGAAAGCAGCCCTCACCGAAGTACTCAAAATATTCAAGGATGGTATTCCTGTCAACATTCGTTGGAGTGCTAACAATACCAAGGCATACTTCTTCGTTGATAAGACATTCGCCACTTCTTTGTTGGACAACCAGACACTCAAGGCAATGTTGGATAACCTCGGCAACACTGATGCTGAAACAAATAGTACTGTTATAATGATCAAGGCTATTATAAATTCAGCCAAGGACGTTATGAACAAGACTACAAAATTTGAAGCAGGCTTGGAACTGACAAAGTAATCATCCCCTACTCTCAAATAAATATAGCGGGAGACAAACGAACAGGTTTCGTTTGTCTCCCGTTTGTTGTATATCTCAATCGGATTTGAACTTTTGCAAGTTTAGAACTTGCGAAAATTCAGTTACACAACTATTGTCAGAAACACTTTTTTCAGTAAAAGCTTTGTTAAGTCTGAATTTTAAGCTAACTTTGCAAAAGATATGTAGAACTTAACTTTATCAGCGAATGAAACATTACGACATAAACAAAGATATGCGTTACTTGCAATTGTTGGCACAGTCGTTCCCGACAATAGCAGAAGCCAGTACCGAAATTATCAACCTGCAAGCCATTCTCAACCTTCCTAAAGGTACAGAACACTTCCTGGCTGATATTCACGGCGAATACGAGGCTTTTCTGCATGTGCTGAAAAACGCATCAGGAAACATCAAGCGAAAGGTGAACGAACTCTTCGGCAACACCTTGCGCGAAGCTGAAAAACGCGAGTTATGTACGCTCATATACTATCCTGAGCAGAAACTGGAACTGGTAAAGCAAAACGAAACCGACATCAACGACTGGTACCACATCACACTGCACCAGTTGGTGGCAGTATGCCGTGATGTGTCGAGCAAATACACCCGCTCGAAGGTGAGAAAGTCGCTGCCATGCGACTTCTCTTACATCATACAGGAACTCCTGCACGAACATACCGAAGACCACGACAAGACAGCTTATGTCAACGTCATCGTCGACACCATCATATCCACAGGACGTGCCGACGACTTCATCATCGCCATAGCCAATGTGATACAACGGCTTGCCATAGACCAGCTGCACATCCTCGGCGACATCTACGACCGTGGACCAGGTGCACACATCATCCTCGACAAGATGCGCCATTACCACAGTTGGGATATACAATGGGGCAACCACGATGTGCTGTGGATGGGAGCTGCTGCTGGTAATGATGCCTGCATTTGCAATGTTATCCGTCTGAGCCTGCGCTATGCCAACCTCTCCACCTTGGAAGAAGGCTACGGCATCAACCTTATCCCCTTAGCCACTTTTGCCATGGAAGCCTACAAGGATGATGAATGTGCAGAATTTATGCCCAAGATGAGTGGTGGCGCAGCTGCCATAGACGAGAAGACCAAGCGCCTGACATCCCAGATGCACAAAGCCATTGCCATCATCCAGTTTAAGATAGAGGGACAACTAATCGCCAAGCATCCCGAATGGAAGATGGACAAGCGCCGACTCTTCGAACACATCAACTATGAGAAAAAGGAGATTGAGATAGACGGTAAGATCTACCCCATGACATCGTGCCATTTCCCTACCATCAATCCCGCCTCACCCTACGAGTTGTCACCAGAGGAAATGGTACTGATGGCAAAGTTGCACCATTCGTTCATGGTATGCGAAAAACTGCACAAGCACATCAAGGTAATGCTGCAGCACGGCTGCATGTACACCATCATCAACAACAACCTGCTCTTCCACGCATCGTGCCCACTCAATGAGGACGGTTCGCTGAAAGAGGTAGAGATATTCCCTGGCAAGAAGTTCGCAGGCCGCGACCTCATGCACCAGACCGGCATGCAGATACGCACAGCCTTCCAGTCTGACTCCGACCCTAAAGAGCGCGAATACGCCATCGACTACTTCATCTACCTATGGTGCGGTCCTAACAGTCCTCTCTTCGACAAGAGCAAGATGGCTACCTTTGAGCGATACTTCATCACCGACAAAGAAACCCACAAGGAAGAAAAAGGCTATTACTTCCTCTTGCGTGACGACGAGCAAGTCATCGACCATATCATGGATGCCTTTGGAGTGACTGGTCCTAACCGCCATATCATCAACGGACACGTGCCCGTACGCACCACCAAGGGCGAGAATCCCATCAAAGCCAATGGCAAGCTGATGGTGATAGACGGAGGTTTCTCGAAAGCATACCACAACGAGACGGGTATTGCCGGCTACACCTTGGTTTATCACTCACGCGGATTCCAGTTGGTACAGCACGAACCCTTCACCAGTACAGAGGATGCCATCCTGCGAGGCACCGACATCAAGAGTACCACACAGATTGTGGAAATGTCGAACCGACGCATGCTCGTGGCAGATACCGACATAGGCAGGGAGTTGCGCAAGCAAATTGCCGATCTGGAAGAACTGCTGTATGCCTATAGACATGGCTTCGTGAAAGAATCGGAAAGAAAGAAATAAAAAAGAAATCCGCTGCAAATCATCGATTTGCAGCGGATTGTTGTTATGTAGTCGATAGGGGAATCGAACCCCTATGCCAAGATTGAGAATCTTGTATCCTAACCATTAGATGAATCGACCTCAATAAAAAAGCCTGCACGGGTCTCACGACTGATGTAGGCGAATACCATGAAAAACACTGTAGTCGATAGGGGAATCGAACCCCTATGCCAAGATTGAGAATCTTGTATCCTAACCATTAGATGAATCGACCAAAATTGCACTCACGAAAATCAGCTTGCGGAAGGTGGGGGATTCGAACCCCCGGTACGGTAAACCCGCACGTCAGTTTAGCAAACTGGTGGTTTCAGCCACTCACCCAACCTTCCTTGTCGGACTCGTTAACCGAACTCAAGCATCATTTCTCAAATGCGAGTGCAAAGGTAACGCTTTTATTTCATTCCACCAAATTTTTCGGCAATTATTTTTCAAATATTCTAATTTTCGCCTGTAAACTGGCCTATGAAGTAGATAGAGCCGCTGCGAACATCGGTTATCATATAGACAAAAGGATGGTCAGCATGGAACACTACCCTACGTGGTTCGGGCTGCAAGGAAGTCATCATGACGGTGGCAGCAGTTACGGCTGCAGCCTTGGTTCCCTCTTCGCTCACCTCAATCTTTGCCTTCTGGAGCATCTTGGATACAAAGACATTGCCCTCTGCAAGCTTACTGAAGTTGGCCTTACCAGAATCAAACATGCTTGGAGCACCCAACTTGCTGACGATCTCATTGAGCGGGAGTTCCAGTTCGGTGGTGAAACGTGGCAACTTAAGGTCTACCACACACTCTTCCATCTGTCCGCTGACAGCAGCCAGTTTCTCTGCATCAAGCGATTTCATCATCTCGTCGACAGACTTGCCCTCATGTGGCAGCAACACGGTCATCGCATAGGCACCATTGCCATAAGGAAGGTTGATGGCCGAGAACAGTTGATTGTCGGCAAAGAAATACTTGCCCGCACGGTGCATCATGTTCACGCGCTTGATGTCGCGAGTATAGCCCCTGAAGTTCTCCAGCTTGGTTTCGCTCTTCTTGAACTTCTTCTCCCAGCTGCCATTAAAGTAGATGGCGTTCATGATGTACGAGATGGCATTGGCGTCCACCTGATCGATAATAGTAGGAATCATGCCGTCGGTATGCTTCTTACACCAGTCGTTGATATGGGCTGTAGTCTTGCTACTACTGAAGTCAAGCGACTCTATGCCAGCCTGATAGTTGGCAGACACCGACTTGGCGAACTCATTCTTCAAAGCATAATGCTTGTTGAGCGCGATATAGTTGGCAATATTGACTGTAGTAGAAGGGTCAGCCTTAGCAGCATACTGCATCATGCTGCGACTGAAAGCGTTCAACTCGTCGAGAGTCATATCACCCTCACATCCCAAAGCCTTCAGTATCTCCTGCTGTGTCTGTCCATCGGCACCATTGGCAAGCATGCCCATGAGGTAGGTGAGACTCAGCGGCGAGATGACCTTGGAGTCGAAACCAGCCACTTGCGAGAAGAAATTGAGTGCAAACTGATTGTTCTTCTTGACGAATGCCTCCTGAGCATCAGAAAGAACGAGATATTCAGGATCCATATTCTCCGCGTTACCTTTAGAAACTTCCAAACTGGTGGTGCCTTCATGCACCTGGTTTTGTGCTTTCTTGCTTGTACTGCAAGATGTGGTCAGCGCCATTGCCATAGCTGCGAGAGCCACTGTTGTCATTTTCTTGTTCATCATTATAATCTCTTATTTGTTGTTTTTACCTGATTAAACACCACTATGACACAATCATTGCACGCCACCCGTGGCTTTTAACCGACATTAACAAAAAAGAGTAGAAGAATGAGCACCACCCTCCTACTCTTTTTTACTTTTTTACTTTTTTACCTTTTTACTTTTCAACAAACTTATCTCCAGTCTGCTTGATGAGCTCCTTGGCATATTTCTCAGGATAGCCAGGGCGTACAGGACGAGCACCCAGCCCCTCCTTGGTACGTACGAAGTTACCATCCTTGTCAGTAGGCTTGATGATCATGTCGTTGTATTTCACCACCATGAATTGGAAGAGCTGCTTCCAACGTGTCAGCATCTGCTGAGCCTTCTCGATGCCATAATCGTTGAGATACTTGACTGCCTGCTGAGGATTCTGCGCATAGAGTTCCTGTGCCTTTGCCTCCACCTCTTTCTGGGCAGCAAAATAACTATTGTCGAGACTGTCGCGCACCTCCTTCAATGAAGGGAACAGCTGGCTGTAACGAGGATAAACCATATTGCTTGTCATATTGCAAACCCAATAGGCGTTCTTGTCATTGAAGGTAACAGCGTCGGCACCAGGTGTGTTGTAGCACTCTGGCTGAATCGTAGAGCTGCAGTAAACAGGTGTGAAAGCCACCATGTTGGCATCATCGTTGCCAAACCAGAGCACACCGCCAATCTCGCGAGGCAACCAAGAGCGCATCTGACTTACATAGACGAAGCCACTCTGCTGTGTGCTTGTAGGACGCTCGTTGAAGCACTGCTTGCCATCCACCTTGAATGAAAGTGGTGTAGGACGATAAGGCATCTGCCAGATACCGCCACCCAAGTCGTCACCATCGGCTACCGAAAGCGGAGTTCCCTCATAATGATCGCGCATGCAAGCCTCCATATCCTGTACACTCACCTTGCGGTCGGGTACTATCCAGAGAGGCATGTCCTCTGCCTGAGGATCCTTGCCAAGCGCCCAAGGCAGGTAACGGCTCATGTCCTTGAAATGATTGAAGAAAGCCCAGGCACGCGCATCACAGAAGCGACGACCCGAGAAATCGGGCTTGGCATAAGCCATCTTCCAAGAGAAGTCGGCATCCTTGCCTTTATACCAGCCCTTGCTACGTGCAAAAGCCACCACATCCTTGGCATACATCACATTGTGCTTATCCTTCATGTTGAACTTACCGATACGACTCTGGTTGGCATGAGCACAGATGGCATCATCAGGAATACGCTGAGCCACCCATACTACTCCCTTACTGCCGGCTCCCTTGCCCATCATCTCCATGATCCAAGCTTCGTTGGGATCGCAGATAGTGAAGGTCTCACCCTCTGAGTTGTAACCATAGGTATTGGCCAATGTAGTCATCACCTTGATCGCCTCGCGGGCAGTCTTGGAACGCTGCAAGGCAATATAGATAAGCGATCCATAATCGAGAACACCTGTAGAGTCGACCATCTCCTCGCGACCGCCATAGGTAGTCTCGCCAATGGTAACCTGCCACTCATTGATATTACCTATTACATTATAGGTCTCTGGCGCCTCTGGTATTTCGCCATGATACTTGTTGGTATCCCAGTCGAACACCTTGCGCATGGTTCCCTTGGCATGCTTGGCAGCTGGATAATGACAAAGGTTCTGGAACATACCATAATCGTCAGCACTGTAAGAACAGAGCACAGAACCATCTGCAGATGCCTTCTTGCCCACAATGAAATTGGTGCAGGCATCTGCCTCTGAGACACCGCCCACCAAAGCTGCAGCCATCAAGGCCGAAGCAAAAATTTTATTCATAAAATTACACCTTATTATATATATAAGGAGTTAGGAAAAACTCCCAACTCCTCAAGAATATTGTACTGTAGAACAAAAAGAAAAGCATAAAGAGTCCTCCCTCTTCGTTCTTCTTCACTCTAAATCTTCAATTACTTACTCGCAGGCCTTGAAACTCATGTCCAATCCCTTTACGCTATGGGTAAGCGCACCCACAGAGATAAAGTCAACTCCCTGCTCGGCATAGTCGCGGATGGTGTCGTAAGTAATGCCGCCTGATGACTCCGTCTCGTACTTGCCGGCGATGATGTCCACAGCCTTCTTGGTATCAGGCACAGAGAAGTTGTCGAGCATGATACGATTGACGCCACCATGCTTCAACACCTGGTCGAGTTCGTCGAAGCTGCGAACCTCAATCTCTATCTTCAGGTTGAGTCCCTTCTCCTTCAGGTAAGCATGACAACGGTCGATGGCGTTGTCGATACCACCAGCGAAGTCGATATGATTATCCTTGAGAAGTATCATATCGAAGAGACCGATACGATGATTCATTCCTCCACCTATCTTCACAGCCTGCTTCTCAAGCATACGCAAACCTGGTGTGGTCTTACGGGTATCGAGAACATGTGTCTTTGTTCCCTCCAGACGCTTCACATACTTGGCTGTCATAGTAGCAATACCACTCATGCGCTGCATGATGTTGAGCATCAGTCGCTCTGTCTGAAGCAAAGAACGGATCTTTCCCCCTACAACCATGGCGATATCACCCTTCTTGACAGGAGTACCGTCCTGCATGAGCACCTCCACCTTCATGGTTGGGTCGAAACGTGCAAACACTTTCTTGGCTACTTCCACACCTGCCAAGATGCCATCTTCCTTGATGAGCAGATGGCTCTTACCCATAGCATCCTCTGGAATACAGCAGAGAGTGGTATGGTCACCGTCACCAATATCCTCAGCGAAAGCCAAGTCTATCAATTTGTCTTCTAACTGATCTACGCTTAACATAATCTATCGTTTTAGTTTTATTGATTACTCTTTGTTTATAATTGAACTACCGGATAAGAGGAGTGAAGGAGTGAAATCTCTATACTCCCAACCGATGTCCATGATGATAAGCTCTGAGGCGTCCGGCTTCGTCAGCCTTGACTTCTATCACGCCTCCAAGCCATTCTGTCATGGGCTGTTCGTACCAAAAGGGAAAAGTCCTTGCCACAACACCCCCGTCGGACAACTCAACGATTCCTTGTTCTATAGCCGTTCCATCTTCCAGGACGATCTGATGAGCTGCATATCTCTTCATTCTCTCACTTCCGTTTGATTGGCTGACATTTGAACGGCTACCTATTTGATAGCCTTGACATCCACCTTCTCTATTTTCTTTAGTTCTCGAGGAGCGATAAGCTTTCTATTGACAGCAGGAGTTGGCTTCAGAGGCATGTCGGCCTTGCGGGAAACTGTCTTTGGAGAAACCGACTCATCAGCCGGTTTTACAGCTTCTGCCGGTGTATTGACGCCGGGCTTACCCATACTGTCCTTGTCAAACCTGTCGGCATCACCCGATGATACATTAACTGGCTGTACTGGCTTCTTGTGCATCTTGATCATGCGGATATGATCCAGAAACATCAGTTTGAGCGTTGTTGCCGAACTGAAGTCGTTGGAGAAGTCACCACTGTTGAGCAAGAAGAATCCCTTTACACTCTTGATACCAAGCGTATCACGGTCCTCCACCTGCATGGAGTAATGCTGAGAACTCTGTACATGAACTACCTGCGAGGCGATACTGTCGTTACTGAACTGAACCGCCAAAACAGCCAGTCCGTCACGTATACCATCCTGATAAATGAAATGCGACTCAAAATCGAGCATGATACAGTCACCCTTATGGAAAGACGTGTCTGCCTTCACCTCGAAATTATAATAGTTGAGGGGCTTGGCTGTCATGAACACCAATGATTGCGCACCACGCCAGATGTTGGTAGTGTCGCCCGAAGAAGCCAAATCGCCAAAACGGCTCTGGTCGCTGGCATCTGCACCCAACGACACAGCCTCATCGTTGAGCCGGTCACTAAGGTTCTTGTAGATGGTGTACATCTTGTCGGTATGGCGCATGTAGTAAACCATAGAAGAGTCGAACTCTGCCGATGTCACATCATGCTTTCGCAGCACGGCATCCTTGTAGATAAAGCGCTGCGTCTCATCGCCACCCTCATTCTGAACCATAGCCAAGGCGAGATGATAGTCATAAAGAATATCCTCCATCTTGCCCTGCGACAATACGTCATCGGGCAGGCTGGGCTTACACCCCGTAAGCGACATACAGCATGCCGACATCAAGAGAGCCAACACCCACAGAGTCTGCTTCATTTTCATCATCCCTTTTCCTCCTCATTCTTCGTGTCTAAATTCTCCTTATTCTTATCCGAAGTTTCTTCCTTCTTGTCCGTAACCTCCTTCTTACCTAAAGCCTCCAACTCCTTACGACAGAAGAGCAAGAGAGAGACGATACCTACCGTGACACAAGAGTCGGCAAAGTTGAATACCGGATCGAAGAACGTAAACTCGCTTCCTCCCCAAAACGGGAACCACGAAGGCCATGTAAAGGTGAAGAAAGGAAAACGGAACATATCGACCACCTTACCCATCATAAATGCTGAGTAACCTTGACCAAAAGGTACAAATTTGGCTACATAGAAAGGTTCGGAAGGAGTGAATATGAGACCATAGAACATAGAGTCTATCATATTGCCAATGGCACCCGTGGTAACCAGCGCCACCATATAGATATACAGCAGGCGATGGGTTCCGGCCTTGATGATGTTGCGCAGATAGCACAGCAGGACAATGATGGCAACAGTACGAACCAAACTCAGCGTGAGCTTGTTGATAAACGACATGCCCCATGCCATACCATTGTTCTCCACGAAATCTATAAAGAACCAGTCTGTAACACGAACAGACTCACCAAGGCAAAAGTGGGTCTTGATATATAGCTTGATTATCTGGTCAATAACCAGCAATATCACCACCATTGCCGTGACGAGCCATCCTGTATGTTTTTTACATTGCTTCATTGATTAATGCTTTCTGGCTTGCTTAGAAGCGACACTCAACGTAGCATGCGGAACAGCCCGGAGACGCTCTTTCGGAATCAACTCTCCTGTCTCACGGTCGATACCGTAAGTTTTGTTCTTGATGCGAATGAGAGCGGCCTCCAACCCCAAGATGAATTTCTGCTGGCGCTGTGCCATCTGGATAATCTCCTCTTTGCTCTGAGCCTCACTACCCTCCTCCAATGCCTTGTAGGTGGGTGATGTATCAATGATGTCATTACTGTTTGAATGATTGAGCTGTGCCATCATTTCCTCATAATTGGCTCGTGCCACTTTCAGTTTCTCGTTTATGATGTTACGGAACTCCTCGAGCTCCTCATCACTGTATCTTTTCTTTTCGCTTGCCATAGATATTAAGTATTAAGTTAATAAAAATGTATGATTAATTTTTCTCTACCAGAATATTGAGCTTGAACTCGTCGAACTCAGTTTCTGATCCATTGTTTTCTGCTATCAGGATAGAGTCAGCCAACACCTGTGTCTTGATGTAGTCGCCGAAAGCCTCTATGGCAGCATTGGTCTCCTCGTTAGGAGCCACAGTCACCTTGATGCGGTCGGTAATCTCAAGACCTGTCTCCTTGCGGAGGTTCTGGATACGGTTGATCAGCT
>UMBZ01029927.1_pt1 | contig 15510 bp, 11 predicted proteins | sample 1964091 | NCBI WGS metagenome assembly UMBZ01 (sample SAMEA4835954, study PRJEB28245) | human gut metagenome | biome: gut microbiome; material: fecal sample | place: Denmark | collected 2008
CATTCGACACTCAAGAGGACTGCCTGCAGGCGGTCCATTTTTTTAGCTTGATCCTTGATCTCGAGGGTGATTTCAGGAAGGCTTGATTTGAATCAAGAAACCGAAGTCTCGTCGATGCTCCTGATGAAATCCGGAAGTGAACATCGCCTTAAGGCCTCTGTCTTTCAGGCGTTGACGGCGATCACGTTCTATTGAAGCGGCAGAGATCTTCACCCTGATAAATTGATTTCAAAAGGCGAAAACCGCCTTGGATGCGCCTTGAGACGACATTTCCGTCATTTGCTCGGGTTGAAAACTTTTGATCTGCATGGCACGATGTTCGCGTCGCAACCGCTCAGGCGTTTCGACATTTCTTCGCAATAATACAAGCTACAGAAATGACACCATACATAAAAAACATGACCCTCAGGAAACCTATCGTCGACGAGCAATGGCTTTCACTCAACCGAACCATCCATCAGGTTGCGCCACTCTGCAGGAATCCCGAACACCTTGAAAACGCCGCCCGCGTCCTTCAGGCCGAGGGCGGTCTCGAGGCGCTGGCGCGCCTGATCACCACCGAACAGACGGCGTTCCTTGTTCTGGCCATGCTGGAGAAGTGCGGAGCCTTTCAGCGTACGGCCGTCATTAACGGCGGTCCGTGCGTCAGGATCTCGGCCGGGGTGTCGGCCGACGCACCCAGGAAGGCGGGTGTCGAGCTCACGCGTCAACAGATGATGAAAATTCGCTTCTCGGTTTCGATTTCGCCTGAAATGCGCAGCATGTGCTATGAGGGAAAAATACCGTATCCGGACGGCACGATCTTTGAAAAGGGTTCCACCGGATATTTCCACACCAAGGGTTGCCGCCGGACCTAGCCCTGAAGGATTCGTCTCCCGCGACCCGGTCATCACGCTGAAGGATGACAACAGAACGTACTGGGGGTGACTTGCTCTGGTTCGTATCGTCCGGGACTAGGGCCCCGGTATGATTTTGCATAGGCGAAAACAGAATGCCCGCTGTCCGAAAGGAGAGCGGGCATTTTGTATGAGCGCCCAGCAACGCACGTGTGTCTATGCGGTGAAAGTCCGCTGTCCGCCCGAACAGGGGAGGGACCGGCAACTCGGCAAGTCGCGAAAGGCAACGACTTCGATGGAGGAAGCCGATGGCAAAGGACCAGCCTGACGAACAGGAATCGGATGTGAGGCGTGTATCTCGGTCAAGTTCATTGAGGAGACGCTCAAGTTGCGGGGCAACTGCGACAAGAGCGACGTCTTTCGCGCTCGACGAGCGAAATTTCTTGGCTACACTTTCGCGGAGAAGACGGGACGGACGCTAGTCCACCCGAAAAGCTTCAAGAGGCTGAAGGATAAGCTTCGAGCCGTCTTCTGCAGAGCGCGCGGCGGGTCGCTCCTTCGAACGAATGGGGAACTCAATGCGATCCTGTGCGGATGGCGGCAGTACTTCAGGTTGGACAACCGCAAAGGCGTATTCGAGGCGCTTGACATACACATTCGACGCCATCTTCGTAAGTTGGTGTGGATTGCATGGAAACGACCGAGAACACGCGAACGCGAACTCCATCGTCGCGGCCTGGATGGCTTTCGCGCATGGGAGTCCGCCAACAACGGTCGGGGAGCTTGGTGGAACGCCAATGCGCGCCACATGCGCGACGCGTTCCCGCTGTCTTTCTTCAAACGACATGGACTCTACAGCCTTCTCGCGATGCGCTGAGTCCCCCTCTACAACTAACTCAGAAACCGCCGGATGCCGAACGGCATGTCCGAACGCTCAGTACTGATTGAGCACTGCGGTGTGGGAGGGAGTGTCCGCAAGGACACTCTCTACCCGATTTTGACGCGATCAGACGTCAAATGGCGGGCTTGAGTCCCGAAATATGATCGATGATCGTTTCGATGGGGATCTCCAGGGCTGCCGAGGTCTTTTCCAGCGTTCTGTAGAGGAGCGAGGTCGTCTCGCCGGCCAGCATGGTGTCGGCCGTGAAGGAGTGCACGCCGCTCTTGTGAATGAACTCGGACTTCGTGAGCTTCTTGTGCTCCATCATGGCAATGACAAGCTCGCAGAAGCGCTTCGCACGCTTGGCTTCGGAGGCAGTGGTGCTCTTCGAGGTGTCGTATCTGAAGATGAATTCTTCGGGATCGATGCGAAGGGCCAGAGCAGCCGTGATCTTGAGGTCGGGATCGAGCGGAAATCTGCCGACAAGGAGCCTGTAGGCGTTCTCGACGGAGCAGTTGGTCATGGCGATCCAGTCTCTGAAGCAAAGTCCCCGCTTCTGGAGCTCGGAGAGCACGATGGGCGTCCTGTCCTTCGTGCCCACGAGACTGGTGGCATGTTCACGGATGGCGTCTTCGCCGACGTCAAAACCCTGTGCAAGGGCTGCGACAAAGGCGTCGGAGGGCTTTCTCGGGGGATACATGAGCTGATCAAGAGGAATGCCCGTCATCTCCGAGAAATCGGTCATCGGAATGGACCTGTAGGTCAGGGTGTTTTTGATCATCATGGCGAGCAGGGCGGTCTCGCCCTTGGGCATCATGCCGATGACGTACTTCGTGCGAACCTTGCCCTGGCAACGCACGCGCGTGTAGAGGTCGCGAAGCACCGCATAAGGAACGTTGAGCTCGGCTGCGAACTTCTGGATGCTCTGGGGCTTGATGGGCTTGCCGGGGAGGTTCAGATGGGTGAGAACCGTGGGGAGCGCAATGCCCGTGTTTGCCGCGATGGTCTTCGGATCGAGACCGAGCGCGGCCATGCGTTCCTGAAGATAAAGGTTGAATTCGTCAGGCTTCTCACCGGTGGGCTTGTAGGTGGTCATGTGAATCTCCATGAGGGTCGGCGTGCGCCGGCACGCGCTGCGCGGATTCATGTCGCGCATGAACCTGCCGACGACGTCGCGTCGCCGGAAGGTCGCTGGTCTATTTCTTTGTAATGGACCGGCTCAATCAGGATCGAGCCGGTCGGGTCACGTGTTCTGACGCGCTCATTTCCTCTGCGCGGCCTCGGCTTCGGCCTTCTGCTTGTCGGCGAGGCGGGGCTTCTGCTTGCGGTTGGCGACGATCTTGTCCCAGAGGCAGTTGGGCGCAATGCGCATGGCCTTCGCGAGAAGGCCCATCTGCCAGGGAATCGTGCGGTAGGAGGCGTCGCTGTCGATGGTCTTGACGGCGCGCTCGGCGAATTCGTCGGGCGTGAGCACGAAGGGCATCTTGTAGGGATTGGCGCTCGTGAGCGGCGTCCTCACAAAGCCCGGACTGATCGTCTGGACCTTGATGCCCGTCTTCCTGAGGCCTACGCGAAGGCTTTCGTTGTAGGTGATGACGGCGGACTTGGATGCGCCGTAGGCTTCGCTGCCGGGAAGGCCTCGAATGCCGGAGACCGAGGCGATGCCCACGAGCTTGCCGCGGCCGCGCTTCGTCATCGGCTCGATGAAGCCGTGGAAGGTGTAGGCCATCGCGAAGACGTTCGTCCTGTAGATGGCTTCCATCACCTCAAGGTCCTCGTAAAACTCGGTCTTGCAGCCGATGGAAATGCCCGCGTTGGCGATCACGATGTCAGCGCCGCCGGAAAGGGCCTCGAACTTCTGTGCGGCCGCAATGATCTCATCCTTTTTCGTCACGTCGGCGGGAATCGCGTGGTAGCGAGACTTGTCGCCGGGAAGCGTGTCGATGAGGGCCTGCAGCTTTTCTGGATTGCGGGCGACGAGCCCGAGGACGTCGCCTCGCTGCGCATACTGGCGGGCAAGTGCCGCGCCGATGCCGCTTGAAGCGCCAGTGATGAAGACGTTGGACATGTTCCTGATCTTGCTTAAATAACGAATGAGCTCAAGTGTACACGAGGGAAAGGCAAAAAATACGAAGAAAACGCCCAAATCCCGGGAAAAGCATGACGGCAGGTAAAAAATGCGGCCGGGCTAGATGAAATCCAGACGCTCAGTCGTCCTCGACCGTCTTCATGCGCCCGCATCATTTGGCACGAACTCAAATCGGGTGACGTCGAAGAGCCCCTTCGTCGTGAGCTTGAGGTGCGGAATCACGGGGAGCGCAAGGAACGAGAGGGTCATGAAGGCGTTGCTGTCCTGCGAAATGCCGTAGTGCCCGTGGGCGAGCTTCGTGAGCCGCCTGATGGCCGCCGCCGTCTCTTCGGGCGTTCTGTCGCTCATGAGGCCCGCGACGGGAAGCAGCAGCGCATCGAGCACCTTGCCCTTCGAGACCATGACGATGCCGCCCTGCATTTCCTCAATCTTTTGCACGGCAAGCGCCATGTCCTCTTCGTCGTCACCAGCTACAACGATGTTGTGGGAGTCGTGGGAAACCGACGTGGCGATTGCGCCGCCTCTGAGTCCGTGGGCGGGATCAAGAAGACACGTGCCGATGTGGCCTGTGCGCCTGCGGCGTTCGACGACCGCAAGCTTCACGCATCCCGGATTGTCGGAGAGCCTCACCGTACCGTCGCGAAGTGTCTTCACCCCAGCAATCTTCTCCTCCGTGATGAGGCTGTGAGGCAGAAGGCCGATCATCCTGGCTTTCTCGGACGGGGCTTTGAAGTCGAAGGATTCGGCCGTCACGGGCGCAATCCTCACCGTGTCCGCGAGAAATCCGGGCTTCTGCTTTGGCGCACCGATGACAAGGCTCCCGTTGCGGGCGACAAGCCTGCCCTTCGTCCAGACGGCGAGCGGCCTAAAGTCCTTGAGGTTGTCGACAAGCAGCAGGTCGGCTCTGCGTCCGGGCGCAATCGCGCCGCGGTCCTGAAGGCCATAACATTCGGCGGTATTGAGAGTCGCCATCCTCACGGCGTCAACGGGATGGATGCCCGCCTCAACGGCCATCGCCAGCATGCCGTTGATGTGCCCGCGCTCAAGCGTGTCGGCGAGGTGCCTGTCGTCGGTGCAGAAGCTGCAGCGCCGCGAAAGGTCGGCAATGAGGTTCTCGATCAAGGGAAGACGGTTTCTCGCGAGCGAGCCTTCACTGATCGAGACGTACATGCCAAGTGAAATGCGTTCCCTAAGCTTTGAGCTCGTCGTGCATTCATGGTCCGTGCGGATGCCGGCACGGGCATAGGCTTCGAGATCCGCGCCCGTGCAAAGCGGCGCGTGGCCGTCGACGGGCTTGTCGAGATTTGGGCAGCCGCGACCTTGCTGCAGGCCTCGGGGTTGCCATTGAGGATGCCGGGCACGTTCATCATTTCGCCAAGACCGAAAAAACTCGGGGTGTTCGAGCAGCGCCTGTGTCTGACCGGCATCAATGAAAGCGCCTTCATCCTCGAAGGGCAGGGCCGGAACACAGGACGGCACCATGAGCTTCACGACAAGCGGGAGGTCCCGGCAGGCCTCGACGAGCCCGTGCATGGCGTACGTTGGTCATTTCATGAGGGTCGGCGGTGACAGTCGTCGTACCGAACGGAAGAACCAGTGAGGCGAAGCTGGCGGGGGAGAGCATCGGGCTCTCGATGTGCACGTTCGAGTCGATGAGGCTCGGCAGAAGCACAGCGCCCTTTGCTTCGAAAGTTTCTTTTGCGGGTTCCGAACCGAACCCGTGGATGAGGCCGTCTTCAACAAGTACTGTCTTCGTATCGAGCGCTCCCGTGAAGACGTCGAGCACGCGGGCGTTGAGAATGGCAAGGTCATGGATCTTAGGCTTCGGGCTCTGCTTGGCGTCCTCTACGAGAATTTTTGGATGCAGTCATTCTAAGGCGAATGTCCTCTGCAAAAGAGGAAAACGTGCATCGGCGAGCCTTCGTCACGGACGAGGCGGCGGGCGAGGGCGGCGCGGCAATCGGATCGGCTTCAACGGCGCTCGTTCCGTAGGACTACAATACTGAATCCTTTTCCAACCACAAGAACCCGACTGAAATCCAATTATGAAAGACAGAATCGGCACTGCTCTCTGGGTGGCCGGCGCGATCATCTGCGCCTGGGCCCTCTCGGTCTCCCTCTCGATGATGTTCGACTTCACGATCGAGGAGGCCCGCCAGAACTTCCGCCAGGGCTCCTTCATCTTCGGCGCAGCCGTGGTCTTTGCCTTCGTCTTCCGCTCGAAGGTCCAGACCTGGGGCGCGTTCGAGAAGTTCCTCATCTACGCGCTCGTGCCCGTCGCAGGCATTCTGCTCACCGCCTACGGCTGGTGCCAGCAGTTCGCGCCCGAACTCGTCGCGAGCCTCGGAGCCTGATCCCGAGTTCCGCCCGTTCACGACTCCCCAAAAGGCCGTTTCGCCGTCATCGCGAAGCGGCCTTTTTGCCGGCCGAAAAGCCGTGTTTTGATATAGAAATTTTTATACTTATAGGACTGTTTAGTCTGGTAAGAACCCACAAGTCCTCCGGAGAACTGGAGAGGGCGGGCAAATGCAACCAAATCCTTCAGATTGTTCGCCTTTTCACGACAATCGGGTCGAAACACCGCTCCTGCAGAAGTCTTCAGGACTCGAGAATCAGTCTCATGACGCTTGGGAGAAACCTAAAGACGACAACCAAACGCCGTGCTCAATCATCGGCGAAAAGGTTAATTTTGGGAAAAACCCTTGATCAGGCGCAAGAAATTTTTTCTTTATGGGCCCGACTCAGGTGTTTGTCGTAGACAGCAGGGGGCGGCGCGACTGTATCATATACGCGAATTTAAACACGGCCTGACGGTCCCTCGGATTCGAGACTGTCGCGCCTGTCGGGGATACGCACAATACCCCTCAAAGGCAGGAACGACAGGGCCTTGCGTCAAGGAGCCGCCGCTGAAGGCCGAATCTCAACTCGAAAATAAACAGAGAGAAACTGATGATCAGAATGAATTCGCACAAGACGGTCCTCATGCCCAAGTCCCTCGAGGATAACCAGGTTCAGATGGACAACATCTGCAAGGCCTTCAACACTGGATCCGCCTCCGATGCCGCTGCGAGCATCGGCGAGCTCTTCCGCTGCCGCGGCATGAGCCAGGTGTCCATGGCGAGCGGCATCGGCCGCGCGGTCCTCTACAGGTCCTTCGGCAAGTCCGGCAATCCGACGCTTCAGGTGCTGCTCGACTCGTTGCGTGCAGTCGGTCTCACGCTCGTTGTGGCGGAAGCCAAAGACAGGTAAACAAGACCCGGTCCAAACAATCAGGAGCCGTCGGAACGAAAGCTTCCGGCGGCTCTTTTCCTATGCGTGTCTCGTTTCCTGCATGCCCTTTGGAGGGATTTTGGCGTGTAAAGACGGCCCGTGAAGGAGGGCGGGGTCAAGGGGCGCTCACTCGTGACGCAAAAGTGCTATCAAATAGGGGGTATATGTCGATTTTTCCTCCCGAAGGTCCGATTCTTTCTATAAGATAAGGGCACAAGGGTGTTATTCGACGCCTCCCTTTCGTTCCGACCGTTCCGACGGACCCTGCGTCGAGGAGCACCTCTGAGGAGGACCAAAAATTGAAGATTCTTATTCCCATCGACGCGTCCGAATGCAGCAAGAACGCCGCCTTCTGGGCGACGGGCAAGCCCGCTCTCTTCGGCAAGGATCCCGAGATCCACATTTTCTACGCGCAGGAGCCCGCTTCGGACCGCATCCGCTTTGCGACGGACCCTGACACCCTTGACGAGTTCTACCGCGAGGAGGCGAAGACTGTCTTCGACTCCATCATTGACCGCTGCGGCACGCTTCCCGCCAGCGTGACGCTCGACTACGGCGTCGGCTCTCCCGTCCAGACCATTGTTTCCGCCGGCGACAAGCTTTCGGCCGACATGGTCGTGATGGGCACGCACGGCAAGGGCCCGCTTGACAGCCTGCTTTTCGGCTCCGTCTCGAACGACGTCGTGGCGCACTCTCATCGTCCCATTCTGCTCATCCGCGAACGCATGCCGACTTCCGAGTCCCTGAAGCGCATCGCGATCTGCCTTGACGAGTCCGACCAGTCGCTTCGCGTCCAGGGCTTCTTCACGGAGCATGTCGACCTCTTCGAACAGGGCACGTCCTTCACGCTGATCCACGTTCAGAAGAGCGCTGAGGACGAACAGGCCAACGGCTTTGCCGAAACGGGCACGATCGCCAACGAGGTCGAGTCCATTCTCACGCGCGCCGGCATGAACGTCTCGACCAAGACGCTCTACGGCGACGTGGGCGACGTCATCGCCGAACACGCCGAGGAAGAGAACTACGACATGATCGTCATGGGCTCCCACGGCTACAGTTCCGTCTCCGCCACGCTGCTCGGCTCCGTCACGATGACGGTTGCGAGCGAGTGTGACGTACCGCTTCTGATCGTCCGCTGACACGATCATCCCTTCTCTTGAGGGTACAGACAACAAGACCGTCCTGCATCACGCAGGGCGGTCTTTCTTTTGGTCGGGTGCTTTGTCGGAGGGCGGCGCGGTCCGGAATCGCGAAGGCCGTCGATGATGAGAGGGAAGGGTAAGGCGAACGAAAACGGCGGGCATGAAAAAGGCCGGCGGCTCCTTTCGGAGGCCGCCGGCCCTTGCTTCATGAGGACTCAGTGCTGAGGATCATTTCCGAGCACTGAAGGATCCGGTTAGAAGCGGTGCGTCAGACCGAGGTAGGCCTGGGTCGTCTTGTCGGAGCCTTCATCGTCATACTTGACCTGAGCGAAGCCGGCACCCGTGTAGACGGACGTGCGCTTGGAGAGGTAGTACTCGTACTTGGCACCGAAGGCGTAGCTCTTGGCATCAACGTCTTGGTCAGCATATTCGACGGCGAAGTCCGTGAAGTAGGCTGCAACCGTCAGGTCGCCGCCGGCGATCGGGACAATCGTGCCGAGGTGAAGGCCGTAGCCTTTGACGCCGTCGGCAGAGTAGTCATTAGTGCCATCAGTGCCAACGGTGTCGAAGTGAGCGGCATCGTCTTCAGTAATGGCGGTGAGCTGACCGGCCTTGATGCCCTTGAAGTACTGGCCCATGACGAAGGTCTTGGCGAAGCCGCAGTCGTAGTTGCCGCCGAGGTAAACGATCTGGCCGTCGTCATGTTCAGCAGCACCGAAGGACTTGTAGTTCTGGAATTCGTAGGCGAGGACCGTCTGGAGAGCGCCGAAGTCGCCGGTAAGAGCGGCGGAGCTGTAGCGGTTCACGGCGGAGGAGCCTTCACGAGCCGTTTCCTCGACGGAGTCTTCGTTGAAGGAGTACTGAACCGTAGCCTGGAGACCGGCGAACTTCGGGGTCTGGTACGTGACCATGTTGTCGTAGCGGTCGGACGTGGCGAAGCCGAAGACGTTGTTGTCGCCGCCGTCGAAGGCATCAGCCGTGGCGAGGACGAGGTCATACGTGCCGGCACCGGAGCCAACGCCGCCCATGCGGCCCATGGAGAGCGTACCGAAGTCGGAGTAGAGGGAGACGGAAGCTTCGCGGTCGAAGATGCGCTTTTCGGACTTGAGTGCGCCGGAATCGGACTGGAAGCCGTTTTCGAGCTTGAAGCCGACCTTGAGGCCGTTGCCGAGTTCTTCCGTGCCCTTCAGGCCGAAGCGGGAGGCGGAGGAGACGCCGGATTCCATGGCGAACTTGTTGACGTGAGCCGGTTCGGCATCGCCGAAGGTCTGGTGCGTGTAGATGAGGCCCGTGTCGACGACGCCGAAAAGGGTCACGTCAGCAGCGGAGGCATAGCCGGCGGCAGCGCCGAGAACGGCGAGCGCGGCGAGAGACTTCTTGAACATTTGTGTATTTCTCCAATTTCCTCCGTTTCCGGAGGCTCAATGGGTTTGAATTGATCGCAACACAAATCTAGTGCCGATGCGGGCGGTACGCAAACCCATCTCAACGACGTCCGGGCAATTGAAAACGCGCGTCCACAAGCGATGCAGGGGCTCTCCGGGACGACTTAACGGATACAAACGACAAGAGCGCCCCCTTGATGCGCAAGGGTTTGCGGCCTTCTTTTCGCGAAGAAAGGGTATTCCCGAAGGGCGGTAAGAGTAGCCTTCAGAAAGGTGCGATCGTGACGTCAGGCTCGGTTGTAAAAATATGTGTTTTGCGTGCGGAGTGTTGCTAATTTGCAACAACCGGCCCAGGAGACTGACGTTCAAGGGCAGGGGAGGGTGTCTTGTAAAGCGCTCTCCTGCAGTTGTTTGTAAATGACACCCAGCCGTACATCCGCATAGGGGATGAGCCTCAATGAGTGTTGGTCGGCGCAAAGGAAACGGGCGACTCCTCACCGGGAGCCGCCCGTCTTGTTTTTCAACCCTTAATCCCGGTCCGCGGAACCGATCTTTCCCATGCTGACCGAAGGATCAATGCATGAGCCTCATCAGAAGCAGTGCGTGAGGCCGAGGTAGGCCTGGTAGCCCTCTTCCTTGTAGACGTCGTCGGCGGAGTAGTCGACCTTGGCCTTGTACCAGCCCGTGCCGCCATAGACGGAGGTGCGCTTGGAAAGCGGGTATTCGTACTTGAGGGCGACGCCGTAGTACTTGCCGTCGGCGTCTTCCTCGGCGTACTTGACCGTGGAGTCGACGTAGTAGAGGCCGCCCGTGAAGTCGCCGCCCGCGACCGGGACGATCGTGCCGACGTGAGCGCCGAAGCCCTTGACGCCTTCACCGTCAACAGGATGTCCTTCGAAGGCGTCGGCTGCGAACGGATTTTCAGCGAGGCCCTTGAAGTACTGGCCCATCACGAAGACCTTGGCGACTTCGAAGTCGTAGTTGCCGCCGAGGTAGACGACCTGACCGTCTTCGGTGTTGGCCTGAGCCTTGTCACCGAAGGAGGCGTAGTTCTGGGTTTCATAGGCGAGCACGCCCTGCAAAGCGCCGAGTTCAGCAGTAAGGGCAAAGCCGAGGTAGCGGTCGACCTGAGATGAGTTTTCGCGAAGCGTGTTGTCGACGCTGCTTTCGTTGAGCGAGTACTGGACCGTGGCCTGGAAGCCGGAGAAGCTCGGCGTCTGGTAGGTGACCATGTTGTCGTAGCGGTCGGAGGCGGCCATGCCGAAGACGTCGCCGTCACCGCCGTCGAAGGCGTCGCCGATGGCGAAGGCGGCGTCAAAGTCGCCGGCGGCGGAACCGATCGCACCCATGCGGCCGAAGGAGAGCTTGCCGAAGTCGCCGGAGAGCGTCAGGGAGGACTCGCGGTTGAAGAGGCGGTCGTCGCCGAAGCTGCCGTCGTCGGCGTTGAAGCCGTTTTCAAGCTTGAAGCTCACGGTCATGCCGTTGCCAAGATCTTCGGAACCCTTGATGCCGAAGCGGGACGGGGAGGAGATGCCGCTCTCAAGAGCGAAGGAGTCGGTCTTCGTCGAAACGCCGTTGGTTTCGACCTTGGAATGCTTGTAGAGGAGGCCGTTGTCGACGATGCCGTAAAGCGTGACTTCAGAGGCGGAGGCAAGGCCCGCGGAAAGGCTGAGAACCGCAAGCGCGGCCATGGACTTCTTGAACATTTGAATGCTCCTGATGGTTTGTCGCGCTCCCGGAGGAGGGAGCAGCTTGGAAATGTCGGAAGAAACTCTAATGCGAGTCATTCTCATTGCGCAAGCGTCATCACGAACCGTGGAGAATGGCTTCCAATGACTTTCCGCTCGAATCGAACTGTCGTTCGCAAACGGCAATGCGACCCATTCTCATTGCGAGAGAGGGTTTGTCGACAATCGTTCTCATTGAAAATGGCAATGATGAGGACGCGTGGAAGGGGGGCGGGACGCGTTCCGAATACCGCAAACATGGTATTTGTTAGAGCCTTTTTCGTTGCAAACGCGCCACACGTTGGCGATTCAGGAGGGCTGCCAATGGCGGCGCTTGAGCTCAAGGCGCCTCTCGGGACGGGGTTATGCGCCCTGCGCCCCGAGGAAAATTTCTTCTGACGGGAAATGGCGAATTTTCAGGTTCCCTTTGACAAGACGGGGTGGGGCGGTGCATCATGAAGGTGCTTAACAGCTGCAACGTGCATGCTGCAGACTCCGATCAAGCAAGCACAATCTCCGCCGCCTTTTCATCTGAAGAAGGCGCGCGTCACATCTTCAACCCCACGAGGGCGTTTGCCCTCGGGGCCCTGCACATGCGGGGTACATGGGGTCGGGCGTCCTCGTTTTCTTTTTTCAAAGGAAACAAAATGACTCCCGACATCAATCTCTCCCATCTCACTCCCGCAACCCGCACGGTCCCGGCCTCCGTCTTCGGCGAACATCTCGCCGGCGAACGCGACTGCCTGGGCTACCAAGTCGAAACGCTTCCTGCTTTCGCCCGCACCCGCATCCCCGTCCTGAACCCGTGCCACTTCTTCAACGAGGCGCACTACCGCACGCTCGCCGCGTGGTGGAACCTCGCTCGTCGTGAACCGATCTACGTGTCGGGTCCGTCGGGCTCCGGCAAGACCAGCACGGCCATGCAGTTCTGCGCCCGCCTCGGCATTCCCGTGGTGAGCGTCACTGCACGCGCCCGCATGGACCGCCGCGAGCTTCTCGGTCACTGGGCTCTTCAGGGCGGTGAGACCCGCTGGATCGACGGTCCTGCGCTTCTCGCCTGGAAGCACGGCTGGACGCTTCTCATCAATGAATTCAGCGCAGCACCCGCAGACATGTGGGTGAGCTGCAACGACATTCTTGAGGGGCTTCCGCTCGACAACGGCGCAACCGGCGAACTCGTCGTTCCGCATCCCATGACCCGCGTGATCGTCACCGACAACACGCGCGGCCATTCGAGCGAGATTGACGAAGGGTTCTTCGGTCGTCAGATCCAGGACAGGTCGGTCATCGACCGCTTCTGGCACATGCGCATGGAAGGTCTCGGCGAAGCCGAGGAAGCCTCCCTGCTTGCAGCGACGGCCGATCAGGACTGGCTCGCCGAGTTCGAGCCCGAGGTCCTCGACAGGCTCTTCAAGGCGCTCGCGCGTCTTGGAGCCGACAGCAGGGCCGCGGCTCAGGCTCAGGCCATCGGGTTCGAGTCCAGAGCCGTCCCGCTCAGCTTCCGCGTCCTCTCGAGAATGCGGAACATGATGCTCGATGCCGCAAGGATGCCCGCAGCTTCCGACGATGATCCTCTTCGCAGGATCATCAGGACCAGTCTGACCGAAGCCCTCGACTCCACCGCTCGCGAAGCGGCGGAGACGCTGGCGGTCACGGCGATCGGCAACCTCATTCACGAGATGAGGTTGTCGCGCGCCAGAATGGTCCTCAAGAACGCCGCGGGCTCCGCGCTCAAGGCAGCGTCCGTCTGACAATCGTCGGAAGGACTTTTTCATCAACCCCGAGGGGATGCTTCATCCCTCTCGGGGACGGACGTCCCCTCATTCATTTGAGAGACGACCGTCATGAAACGCAGTCTTGACATGATCGGGAATCAGGCCCCCGCTGCGGTTGCAGTGCAACATCCGTTCAACATCCTTTCCGAAGGAGGCGAACGATGCGCACCGTAATCGTGGAAGACGTCGAAACCGCCGAAGCGAAAAAGCAGAGGCTCGCCACCACCGCCGTGGATGCAGCGCTCGAGATTCTCCGCACGGAGGCCTCGGGCCTCGTCATCGAGGCTGCAGCGCCCTTGGTCTTCCAGGGACTCTGCCGCCGCGACAACATCCGCGTCGAGTTTACGCAGACCCCGATGACGAACGGGCGCGTGATCTGGCTCGGTCCCGTCGACCTCGGCCACAAGCTCGCGTCCATCTACGTCTACGGACACGGATGCCACGAACGTCATCACGTGATGTACACCAACTTCGCGGCGATGAGGGGGATCGGTGATCCCGGCGTTCGCGACCTCGCGAACGTCTTCGAGGACATCCGCGTGGACCAGCTCGGTGCTGCGGACTACGAAGGCTACCTGCTCTGGCGACTCGTGCTCTTCAAGGCGCACGAGGCGACGGGGACGGCCGGCTGGAGCAATCCGAACGACCTTGAGCCCGCACACCTCTTCGCAATGATGCTGCTCACGACCCTCGAATTCGAGGTGCTCGGGATCGACATGTTCGAGGAGATCTCCGCGAACCTTCGCGGGGAGTGCGACCGGCTCTTCGGACCAAGGCCCATGGCCCGCGTCCTGAAGATCGTGCGCGCAGCCTTTCCGCTCGACTCCACGGAGGCGGCGGTGGAACTTGCGCACAAGGTCATGCGGTGCATCCGCGCCGAGAAGAACAAGGCGCTCAAGGCTGTCGAAGAAGCGGCAGGCGAAGGCTCTACGGACAACTTCGAGTTCCGTCAGGGCGAAGGCCAGTCGCTTCTCTTCGACGACGACGGCGCGGTGACCCCCGAGGGTGATCCGCGTCTGATGCACCCAGAGCTTGAGGCGATCAACCGAAACGCCCGATGCCTCTCGGTCATTTCAGACCAACGGCAGTGGCCCGATCGCGAGCCCGAGGAGGAAAGCTTCCGCAAGCTCATCGGCAACGGTGAATCCGGCAACGGCGATCCGAACTTCGCTTCGCCCGAGCGCCACTTCGCCAATGACCGCGAGTATCCGACGCTGCAGCCTGAGAAGGCGGCGATGAACCGCCGTCTCTTCTACAGGGCGCTCGCCAACAGCGCATCGCTCAGAAGGCTCCTTCAGAGCGCGCTCATCCACCCGCAGTCGAACCCCGACAGGCTCGACGAACGTGGAGAGGAGCTCGACGGAGATGCGCTTGCGCTCGCCTCCACGGGTGAAACGGCGGTCTTCCGCCGCGAGCTCGTGCGTCCGGGTCGCGAAGCGGTCGTCGAGATCATTCTCGACGCTTCGGGTTCCATGGAAGGCGAGGCGATCACGCTTGCCAAGGTCGCCTGCATCCGCCTCCTTGAGGCGCTCCGTGCGGTGACCGGTGTGAAGGCATCCCTGACGATCTTCCCCGGCCCGAACCGTCGCAGCGTCACCTGCGCGGCGGACTTCAACACGCCGGTGAGCCGTGCGCTCAAGCACGTCGACTTCCTTCCGGGGTTCGGTGCGACGCCGATCCTTCAGGCGCTCTTTCACTCTGCGATCGTTCTCGATCAAAGACCGGAGCCCGCGAAGATCGTCTTCGTCATCACCGACGGCTGGTTCCCCAAGGGGCCGGTCGACAACCTCGTCAAGGCACTGGAAGACCGCGGCATCGCCGTCGCAATGGTCGGCATCGGCAGGCACAGCACCCCAAAGGGGAGCATCATCGCCAAGGCCGAAAAGATCGCCGACCTTCCGCGGGCCGTTGCAAAGGTCCTTTCGGGCCTTGCGGGCAAGCTCCGCGGGATCACCGCATAGGCGAAACCCAAGGGGCATCTGAAGGCACGCGTCTTCGACTTTTCGACACGACCGGGATCGACGGAGGACTTCTCCTCCGCCGTCCGGCCGCCGTCGATTCTTCAATCATCTCTCTTCGCTTCAGGCTCCCGGCCTGAGGCCGCAGTGCGGCGTCCTCATCACGCCTCTTTCGTTTCCCGCCCATCATTCTCCGCATCATCCTCTCACGAAGAGGCCGGCGCACTGCGAAACACCATCATTCATTTCACCCCGCATCCAGCCTTGCGTCCTTCCTCTCACCAATCTCCCATGCAGCCCACAGAAACACGATTCCTCACGCGCGCCTCCGCAGGCCCCGAGCAGTGGCAGAGCGCCGTCTCGGGCTACGCGTCTGACCCGATGCGCAGGCCCGTGCCTCTCTCCGACACGGATCCCGATGACTGTCTTGTCGCGCATCCCGCCGACG
>UMBZ01019635.1_pt1 | contig 15486 bp, 6 predicted proteins | sample 1964091 | NCBI WGS metagenome assembly UMBZ01 (sample SAMEA4835954, study PRJEB28245) | human gut metagenome | biome: gut microbiome; material: fecal sample | place: Denmark | collected 2008
CCAGCCATCAACTCCAACATCTTGACGATATGATTTTTCTTACTTTCCTGAGTCTTAGAATCAGCATAGCAAGAGATATGCATCTGAGTTGCGATACCATCAATCTTGGTCACGCCATCAGCCTCCCAATCCTTGATCCACTGAATCAAACTCCTCAACTTGCCATTGTCGTCCCAATCGCTCTCCAAGTTATAATCATTGATGAAGAGTTTCAATTTCTCAGGGTCACCATTATGGTCGGCAAAACTCTTGCGAGCATCAGCCACGGCTAAGCGAACATAGTCGAGGTCGCCGAGATAATCCTGCCAGTAGAAATTGTTCTTTGCATCGTCAGCTGAAACGTTGCCTCGTTTAGCAGACTGCAAGTCGTACTTGCCATCACCATCTTTATCGGCACCAGAAAGGGCCTCGTTCACAACATCCCAAGATGTAACATAACCATTAGTAGCCTCCATCATACCATCAATCCAAGTTCCCATGGCAGTGGTAAGAGCATTTTTCTTCTCTTCATCTGTAAGAGGAATGGAGTTGAGATTCTTGACCTGACAAACCTTAACAGAATGTACATCCAAAGTAGCATCTGCTGTCTGTGGTTTCAAGATAATATCATAATTACCTCCAGCAATATTAGGCATCTGAAGTTTTACGTTATGACGACCAGCAGAAACAGGTACTTTTACAGTAATAGCCTGATCACTGGCACCCCAACCATTCTGCATAGTCAATTCTACTCCACTAGCATCCTTTGAAGCAGACAAGTCAAGATAAACCACATAATTACCCTCAGAAAGCGTATTGTTGCTACCTGGCATAACAAAGAACTGAGACCAAGCTCCTGTTGGAACAAAATGGATAGCACCATTCACAACAGGTGGTTCGCATCCCATAGCATAGAATGGGAAAGGTCCATCAGTATAGGTTTGCTCATGAACTAGTTGTTCTACCTCGACAGCTGCGGCTGCAGAAGCCACCTTGATGGTACAGCCAGTCGGATTCCAACCACGAGCCGACTCTTTTGCAAAGTCTCCATTTTCAATAAGATTCTCATCAGAACCAGCTTTCGTCAACTTAAAGTCATCGCAAGAAATGGTTCCTCCTACGTTACCGAACACAAACTGAAGCTTATCAATAGGGAAATTGGCAGTAAACTCCCAAGTCAAAGTAGAATAATCGTTAGTGATGTCATAATCAGCCATATACTGAACATCATTACTACCACCCCATTGGTTTTTATTATCACTTGCTTCCCAAATAGGCCAAGCAGCAAAAGTTCCACCATCCGAAGCCTTTACCTTAACGGTCATCACGTAACTTTGTCCCTTAACCAATGCCTTAGGCAACACATAACTAATCTGTTTATCCCATTTATTGGCACCAGGTTCGCCACAAGCAATCTCCAAGTACTTGTTTCCACCATTTGGATCAGGTGGCAACTCCTTATCCTTGATAAGATTTTTGAGGTACTTATTGGCTGCCTGAGAATGCCAAGCCAGCGTATGACCATAAATCGTCATATCTGCATCTTGCGCATTCTTGACGAACTCCTTGACTAACGAAAAATCCATGCTGCCATCATCTTTCACACAAGAAGCCATTTTCATGGCATTACCAGCAGTCATTTCATTGAAATTGCTACCAGCAAGGCAATATACAAGTGCCTGCTTGTTGAATTCGGCTGCTTCGAGCGCAATGCCCAACTTAAAGTCGGGATTGCACTTGCCGGCAGCTTTCATATCTTCCACGTATTTCTTCAAAGGCTCGTAGTTGTTCAGATACTGATAATCCTTCAAATTCTTGGTCATATCAGTTCTGTACTCCGAGAACTTGTCATCAGCACAAGAAGACAAAGCCAAGAGAGCCATCAAGCCTAAACCTAAATTAATATTTTTCAATTTCATAATAATCAAATTATTAGAATGACACTTATCTATCAAGAATATTACTTCTTGATATACTGAGGACTGAATTGAACAACACCATTGGTGTTACCACGAGTCTCGGCAACAAACTGATCGGTTGTTTCCAAAGCAATGCCAGAACCGAAATCAACCTTGTAATTGAGAGTCAGGATGTCACGATCCTTGTTACCCCAAGCCAACTTAGCTCCCTTTTCTACAAACTTACCTGAACCAGAAGCAGTCATGCCCTCTGTATCAGAAGTAACGGTACAATTACCTTTATCATCGAACGTAAGTTTCAAGTTGCAAGTGACCTTAGAGCCGTCAGCTTTATTTACAGAGACTTCGAAATTACATTCCTTCAAACTCTTGGTTGTAATTCGACTCACTTCATCCTTTTCAAGAGTTGCACCTTCACGCTTTACCTCATGAGTTTGTCCATTCTCTGTAATCTTGTCAGTTCCTCTACGGAAATAAAAGCCATCCCATGGATTCATAAACCTAACGCAATAAAGGATATAATCCTTAGGAACAATAGACCAAGCTGAAGCATCAGTACGAACAGGAGTTGTACCTGCAACGAGAGGAGAACCCGAAAGAATAGAATCGGCTCCCACCATTTCCTTGATGCGAACTGGGATTACATATGTATTCTTTGCACAATCTGGGTCAGCAAAAAAAGCATCCTCCAACTTAACCTGAAGACGTCCCTGCAATTTACCATTATACGCAACCGTCTTGGTAGGAATTGTATAATAATTGTCAGGCATTGGCTTTACAGGAGTGACTCCATCCTGAAAATACAGATTGTCACACAATGATTTATCAACATCTACATTCAATGTGATGTTTTTTCCATTATATGCTCCACCCATTGTAGATACGATATACAATACATGATTGTTATCATCCGTATTATCGCGATTCTCATCATTGCCTAAAACTACAGAACGTTCGATATACTGATAAGGATAATATACAGTAGTACCGCCCTCATAATCAGGAAATTCTTGGTTGCCATTCTCACAAGAGTTAAAGCCTAAAGCCAAGATTTCCAATGCAGCCATGGACAAATATTTGCTTATCTTCATTGTTTTCATCATTTTAAATATTAGTCGTTATTATTTTACTTCCCAGCCCTTATTCTGCTGCAAGTTGCTCCACTTCAACATTTCGCTCTGTGGTATAGGACCGTAATACATGTAATCTTTATAGCTGCGATCCTCAACCTTCATGTCTTTGTATGATGGGACACCAGCCTCTGAAGTGATTTCAACACCACGCACAGCCTCATTTAGAGGAGCTTTCCAACGGCGAAGGTCACTAAAGCGCTTATTTTCAAAACAAAGTTCCAAACGACGCTCGTTGCGAATCAACTCACGCATTTTCTCTTTGCTACCAGCGCACTCATCCAAGTATGGATCCTCGCCAAACTCGCCAACTCCGGCACGCTGACGGATTGCCTTGATTACATCGTAAGCTGAGTAGTTGTGAGATCCCTTACCCTGTGGTCCCCAAGCCTCGTTGGCAGCCTCAGCGTAATCGAGGAATATCTCAGTATAGCGAATATATACAGGATAATGATACTGAGCATTCTTTGCATTAGGGTCAGGATTACAATCCTCACGCAACAGCTTTTTCATGTAATAGCCTGTACGAGTAGAATTGGAAATCTTATTCAAACCATCATTGTTATTAGCCGTCGTAATGTCTGTATGAATGGTCTTTCCCTTATAAGTACTACCATCATGAATGATATAAAGGTCAAGACGAGGATCTCGATTGCTGTAAGGATTCAACTTATCATACTCAGAACGGGCATCGGTGATAGGATAACCATTTTCAGCAGGGAATGCATCGACCAGATTCTGAGTTGGGTTGATTCTACCCTTACCATAAAGAGACGGAGGGAAATTATCTGACTCTTGGTTCAGACCAAGATCCCAGTCATCAGAACCATTGGTACGACTGCCACGCCAAAGAATTTCAGCAGGACAAGCACCAGAGCCAAGCGCATCGATTTCCCTGGTTTGCATAAACCAATTATTACCTGTAGCAGACAAACCATTCACACCATTGATACGGTCAAGAACGGTAGCTGCATCGTCTGCAGCCTTAGCATAATCCACGTTTGTACCTTCAGAGAAAGCAGGACTAGCTGCAAGCAAAGATACCTGTGAGCGAATAGCCTCAGCGATACGACCGCTGATACGACCACGCATAATGGTACCAAACACACGGTTGTAGTCTCCTGCGGTCTTTACTCCGATTTCCTTATACTTGGCAGGAACAGCGTTATCATCAGTCAAATCATTGTAATCAAGAGGGAGAAGCTTGGCAGCCTCGTCCAAATCGCTATAGATTTGATCCAAGCACTCTTGGAATGTATTACGTGGCTTGTTGAAATCATCAGTAGAAGTCTCTGGTACTGTCAAATTAGGAACGCCAAGCAATTTGCCGTCGGCTGTCCATCCACCATGATTCATCAAAAGATAATACAAGTTGAGAGCTCTCAAAGCATAAGCTTCACCTTTACGGCTATCACAATACATCTTACGGGCATTCTCGTCCTTTGCCCAGTTTACCTTATCTACCTCCTGAAGGAAGATATTGAGATATTGGATACTAGCACGACCATTTGTCCATTTAGACATAGGATCGTTATTAGCAGTCCAAGAACCTGTAGCCATCTTGAGATAGCCATTTGTCAAGTCATTGCTTACAGCGTCATCTGTAGCAACATCAGTAACACTCTTGGTATTGTAAGGAAGCATCGCATAACCATATCCCAACAGTCCCTGAGCGTATGTTGGCTCATTGTAAATCTCATCCAAGCCACGGTTGTTTTCATCTGCAGGCTCGAAGAGATCTGAGCAAGAAGCCAAGGTAAGCGACATTGCTGCTAATATAAATATATTTTTTACTTTCATTTCTTTCTACATTTTAAAATGATTAGAATGTTGCCTTCACACCTATATTATAATAGCGTGTCTGAGGCGCAGACCCAACGTTCATCTCTAAGACTTCGCGCTCTCCTGAAATGGTAAGCAAGTTAGCTCCGCTTACGTATGCCGACAACCCCTTAAGCCATGTCTTTTGGAACAAAGTACTAGGCAAGTCGTAAGTTATCTGGACCTTAGCCAAGCGGAAGGCATCTGTCTTGTACATCCAGAAGTCTGATGTCTGGAAGTTGTTGTTACCATCAAGAGATGTCAAACGAGGATAGGTTGCAGTCTCTTTTGTTTCCTCTGTCCATCGGTTACGAACTACAGCAGAATATTTGCTATCGCCCTTTACCCACCAATAAGAATTATTCTTGACTCCCCAAGCACCGAAGTTACCGGTACCAAGAGCGAAGAAGGTAAAGTTCTTCCACTTAGCTGTAAGATTGACACCAAGCGTGAATGGTGCTCCGTACCAACCACCCTTACCCAAGAAGACTTGGTCGTATTGGTCAATTTTATTATCACCATTTACATCCACATACTTGATGTCACCAGGTTTAACTGTTCCACCAAAATAGCTTTGGTCTGGAGAATTTTTGACTTCCTCCTCGCTTTGGAAGAGACCTGCGCTCTTGTAGCCCCAAATGCCATCAAGTGCCTTTCCTTGTCTGTTCTGATACTGCTCTACGTTGTTCTCATCTCGTTTGGTAGCCTTGGTTGTATAGTAAGTACCTGTCACACCAAGTGAGAGATCCACATCACCTACCTTCTTATTGAAGTTGGCTGCGAAATCAAATCCAACTCTACTATTATTGTTGTAATTAAGTACAGGCATAAACGAAGCAGCTGGATAACCAGTATTCAAATGAGATGGATAGAATGTTGGCGAAGAGATGATATAACCCTCCATCGAATTGATGAAGAAACTTGCATCCAATGTCACCAATTTCTGCCACAAGGATGTCTTGAAATTCAGAGACAACTCTTTGCGCTTGATAAAATCAAGGTCTTTGTTCTCACCTCTTTTTGAATAGGTGTATTTATCGCTAGATCCATCATACCATCCATAGCCGTAATCAGAAGTCCAAATACTCTGATAGAGATAGTAGCGATTGTCACCACTTGCTATATCAATATCCTCATTGATAATACTACCTGATACACTAATCATCATGTCATCTACCACCTTGGAATTCTTCAAGAAAGACTCATTCTTGAGTCTCCAACCCAAAGAAAGTGATGGTGAGAGAGCCTCACGATGACCTGGAGCCAACTGGGCAGAGTGGATAGCAGCTAATCCGAAATCTGCGTAATACTTCTGGGCATAATTGTAAGAAGCATCGAATGCAAGATTGGCACTAGAGTTCTTATGATACTGTCCAGACTTCGACTGCTGGAAGCCAGAAGCTATCAACATTGCCGACAGATTGTGAACCTTGTTGAAAGTATTGTTGTAGTTTAACTGACCAGAGAAAAGCATGGTCTGGTTATCTGTACTTCCGCTGATGTTCTGGTTGCCAGACTTTTTATCCTCACCTTCCTTCTTCAATGCGACAATCATATCCTTGCCATCGATGTTAGCCCATGTTGGGATATAAACAGCATAGCTATTATCGAAAGAAGTATTATAAGAGGTGGCATAGTCAACTGCAAAATGAGTCTCGAAAGACAAGCCCTTCAACACCTTGTGCAAGTTGATATTGACACCCGTATCAAACTGGAATTGACGACTAGTAAATTTACTACTTCCTGCAGAATAGATATCAGCAAAAACATTAGAGGAGTTTGCCTGAGTACCAGCAAGGAAGTATTTGCCATCTACCAACTTCGCAACGCTCATCAAGTCCCAAGCAGCCTTAGCATTAGGGGCTATCATATCTGTGGAGATAAGAGGAGCTGCATTCTGTGGAAAATTAGGACGCCAAGTAGAAGCAGCTTCCCAGTAATTACCCTTTGCAGAATGAGAATCATAGAAGGTTGCACTGGAGTTGACCCAAGCCTTAATATCATCAGTAATGTCTATATCCACATTACCACGAACGCTGAAGCGCTGGGTATTATTATTCTTAGCCTCACCAAACTTGAAATAATCGCCCTGGCGATAATAGTTGATATTGCTATAGAAGTGAGCTCGCTTACCACCACCGCTGATTTCTGCAGTAGCCTCATAACGGCTGTTCATCTTTCTGAGATAATCAGAAGAATAGAAATCGAGATTAGGATAACGATAAGGGTTCAAACCTGCTCCATGATTATAGATGTCCTCAGTAGAATAAAGCTCAGACAGACCATCATTACGACGAGCCTCGTTATAGAGAGTCATATACTCTGCACTGCTAAGATACTCAGGATAAGACTTTGCTACATTCAAACCTGCATTAGCCTGCACCTCGACCTTCAAGCCGTCATTATGACCACGCTTGGTGGTTATGACTACAGCACCCTTGGCAGCCTTGCTACCATAGAGCACTACAGCCTGCGCACCCTTGAGGAAAGATATCTGTGCAATCTCACTTGGTTGAACGTTGTTAGCTTCACGAGGCACACCATCTACCAAGACGAGATAACCAGCGTTGTCGGCATCCATACCCCAGAGAGAATTGCCATTCCAACCACCTACATAACCTTGCATATTGTCGAGGCTATAAGTATGGTAGTTCTTCTTCATCAAGTTCTCTACATCGACTACAGACACACCGCCCAAGAGGTCATCCTTGGCTACCTTTCGGTAAGCCACATGAACCATCTCCTTGTCGGCACTGGCTGTGTCGGATTCGCTTGTCTGTGCAGTCTTGGCATTGGCACCAAGAGGAGCCAAAGCCACGAGACTTGCTACAAAAAGCTTATAATTATATGATTTGAATATTGAATTCATACTATCATTATTCATTTAGTATTACTAATTTATAATTTTAAACCTTACCAGCCTGGATTTTGTCTAAACTCTGGATAGAGCTGAGTCTCCTTGATTGGCAATGGGAACCAATAGTGCTTGGTACCGAAATTACGAGTCAATATCAACTCTCTACGATAATTGGCAACCTGAGCGTCCTTAGGATCATGCTTCGTATAGAAGTCTGCACTTTCCACACGGTCAAACTCCTGTGAGAATTTTTGATTATATGGTGCCTCTGTCAAAAGCAACCAACGCTGCAAGTCACAAAAACGGAATCCTTCGAAAGAAAGTTCTACCTCACGCTCACGACGAACCTCGTCCATGAACTTATGGTTGTCTGCAACAAATTCTGCAGCAACATGACCAGCACCACAACGGTCGCGAAGAGTATTAATTGCATCTTCTGCGGTCTTACCAAAGTTTGAAGACTTACCAGAAGCACCACCGAATGCAGCACAAGCCTCTGCATACATCAAGTATATGTCTGCAAGACGCATATATGGCAAATAGCAGTGGAAAGCTGCACCCCAGTCGTAATCTTTATCCACTTCATTACAAGTATGAGGCACCAACTTCTGAATGAAATAACCCGTACGGCTTGCATTTGCTACTGGGCGCATATTACCACCCGTATATAATTGGCAATACTGCAAATCTGCATACAGACCAGGTGTTCCGTTCAAATACTTAAAACCATCGAAGACGATATCGTGGTAGAAACGTGGATCACGATCCTTGAAAGGATGAGCTGGGTCGAAGCCAGACTTTGGATTGAGTACATACTGACCATTCTCAACCAAATAGATTGGCTCACCGTTAGCCATTCCATAAGCCTCTACAAGGTTGGCCGTAGGTTGGTGAATGACATTATCATGACCAACTACTTTCTGTACCTTAGGACCAAAGACCTTAGAGGTGTTCCAGTTAGAGCCATTAAAATCAGCAGATGGACCACGGAAGATAGCTTCAACCGTTCCTGGCATTTTCCAGTTCTGCTTCTTGGTATAGAATATATCAGAAAAACAGCTATTGGCATCAGCAGATTTCTCATGATTATAGATGTCTGAGTACTTAAACTCTGCCAATGCATATTGTGTCTGACCAGCTTCCACAAGAGAGAGCAGTTCACCAAAAGCCTCAGCTGCCTTCCTAGCATATTCCTGATCATAATCATAAGTCTTGCCATTCTTGCTGGCACCTGTCTGCGCACCATTCTTCATCAAAGGACTAGCAGCCCAAAGATAGGTTTTACCAAGATAACCAAGAGCCATGATCTTATTGATGCGAAGATCATTCTTACCTTGTGTGGCTGAACCTGCAGAAGTCTTATCCCAATTAATAGGCAACAAATCGGCAGCCTTGCGGAAATCTGCAGCAGCTTTATCAGCGCATTCCTGATAAGAAAGGCGTGGCAAATTAAGTTCGGCATTGGCATCGAGATAAGTATCCACATAAGGCATACCACCAAAATACTCCATCATTTCCTCATGCCACCATGCACGGAAGAAATAGAGCTGACCCTCTATCAGTTTTTTCTCTTCAGCACTTCCAGTCACAAACTTGTCGATATTCTGTAAACCGAGATTACATTTTCTGATGCAATACCATGCATGGTTCCAAATACCGTGTGCAAACTTATCTGTAGAAGTAGAAGCGCCATCACGCTTTAGCCAGTTACCAGTAGTTTCCCATGCACGGAAGTTACCTAAATCAACCTGATGGGTCATTCTACTATCAGCCTCAGGATTGAAGATTTCATCATCACCCCAGTTCCATGAAGGACAATAGTTACATTTCTCTTTATCAGGGATACAGTTGTATATTTCCTCAACGAAACCTTGGAAATTACGGAAATTGGCAAAGGCATCGTCTGCAGAAACTGTTGAGTCTGGCTCCTTGTCCAAGTAGTCTTGACAAGAACTCAGCGAAGTACCGAGAGCCAGCGAGACGCATCCCGTCAACAATAATGTCTTTATCTTATTTTTCATCTGAATATTTTTTTTATAATTACAATGAGAATTTAACACCTAAGTTGAAGCGGCGAACCGTAGGGTATGCTCCCAACCAGCCACCACCACCGAGGTTTGCCTCACGGTCATCAGGCATACGAGTCCAGAGCCAGAGGTTATTACCATTCAAGTAAATCTTGAGATAGTTTACGCCTAATGCCTTAATCCAACCCTTGGTCCAGGTATAAGCAATCTCGACATTCTTCAAACGAATGTAAGAGCCATCATACATATACTGTGTACCATCGGTGTAACTTGAAGCAGTGGCACCCCAACGAGGGAGGATACATTCTGCATTGCTTTGATTCTTATTCCACCAAGTACCAATATTATAAACATTATCAAGCATATTACCAAAGCTTCCCAATCCTACGTCACGGGTCACATTAGTTACTCCATAGAACTGAGCGAAAGCAGAGAACCCCTTCCATTCGAAACCAACAGTAGCATTATAGGTGTTCTGCGGACTACTGCTATAACCTACAGGAGCCGAGTCCTTGCTATCAACAACACCATCACCATTGAAATCGACAATGTAATAGTCACCAACCAAACGGTGATTGTCATTGGAGTCGTGCGCCGGAGAACCTATCAAATCATCAATATTATTGATAAAGCCCCTGTCTATATAAGAGCGATACTGATTCATGGCAAATCCTGCCTCCTTTTGATAATTTGGAGTAAGGATGGCATCATCCTTCAAGATTACCTTATTCTTGGCATGGGTCATATTGAAATTACCCCAGAGTCGCAAGCCATTAGCAAACACCTTATTAAGTTTCAATTCCCACTCATAACCACTGGTACGAACCTTACCTTTATTAATAGTAGGTGCTGTCGTTCCGAAATAAGAAGGAACAGAACGGTTGGAGCCGAAAATCAAGATGTCATTACGACGATCACAGAAGAAATCCAAAGAACCAGTAATCAAGCCTCCCAAGAAACCATAATCAATACCGAAGTTGGTTTTCTTAACTGTTTCCCATTTCACATTCTCATTTCCAAGAGTGTTCTGTCGATACCATGTATAGATGCTCTCTGTATGGTCGAGATCCATCGTACTCTTGCCGCCATACGCCCACTGACTCATATACAACCAGCGACGAGAAGAATCAAATGGGTCACCAATGTTGTCATCACCAATCTCACCATAGGAAGCACGGAACTTCAACATATCGATGATGTGCTTGTCACGAAGAGACTTCATGAAGTTTTCCTCAGTGATGGTCCATCCGATAGCACCTGAATTGAAGAAGGCAAAACGATTGTCCTTGCTGAACTTTTCTGATCCGTTATAGGCACCATTATACTCGATGTTATAACGACCTGCATAGCTATAGGTAGCACGGAATGCCCAGTCCTCACGGTAAGTTGGCATCACACTACCACGTGCATTCTCCTGACGTGAGAACAAGCCCATGGCTGATACATCATGCTGTCCAAACTTGCGAGCCCAGTTGAGCTGCAACTGATAGTAGAGGTTGCGAACAGTCTGGTTATTATCTACAGAACCACCTGCCGTTGACCAGTTCACACCTTGCTGCCAATCAAACTTATTCTGTCCCTCAAGTTCTTTACCATAAGTAACCTGACCTGTTTCAGGATCAATATACTTAGTCTGGGCTTCATTATTCGAGTCATCGATACCTCGTCCTGTCTCAACAAAAACATTATCCCAAGAGATAGTACCACGGAAATTTAAGCCTTTGGTTATGAAATCCAATTTCTGCTCAAGGGTAAAGTCTGTATTGATACGAGTGGTTGTAGCCTGTGCTGTACCACCGAGAGCAAGATTCTGTGCAGAGTTACTTACATTGGAAGCAGATGGATAGAATCCCCATGTGCCGTCAGGATATTGTGGCAAGAACACATCTGGGGCGATGTTATAAGCACCAGCCCACTGCTGACCAATCTGCCACTCATCAAATTTCATGTTACTCCAAGGAGCTTTTCTTACGCCATTGCTACCAGCCACATTGACCTTCAAAGTAGTGCTACTTGTGATGGCAAAGTCCAAGTTACTACGAACATTGATACGATTGTATCCATAGCCAGAGTTGTAGTTACGACCATTGTCATACTCACGGAAGAGGTCACCCTCATGCACGAAATCAGCAGAAGCGAAGTACTTAACGAATTTTGTACCACCACTCACGTTCACGTTGGCATTATAAGACATAGCAGACTTTTTGAAAAGTGCATCCTGCCAATCCACATTGGCATAACGTTCACGCTGCTCATCCGTAGTCTGGTTACGATAGTTGTCTATAAAAGACTGAGGACGAAGATATGAAACACCTTCAGGATAAATGCCCAGTTCACGCTCTACCACTTGGTTGCGAAGCATCAACGCATCATAAGAGTCGTACTTATTAGGCAACTTAGAAGGAGCTTTCAACGTAGCATTGAAACCAACGTCAATCTTAGCCTTGCCTTCCTGACCACGCTTGGTGGTAACCAAGATGACGCCATTGGCTCCCTTCACACCATAGACTGCAGTAGCAGAAGCATCCTTCAGTACAGAGATGCTCTCCACAGAAGAGATGTCCACGCTGCTCAGAGGACGTTCAATACCATCAACGAGAACGAGAGGGTCGGAATTGTTCCATGAACTAGAACCACGGATGATAATCTGAGGTTCCTCCTCACCAGGCATACCATTGCCTTGGATTGTAACAACTCCTGGGAGGTTACCTGTCAAGGCTGAACCAACATCGCTGACACCAGCTGCACGCTCCAAAACCTCACCAGTAGTCTGGGTGATGGAACCTACGACAGATGCCTTCTTCTGCTGACCATAACCAACGACTACAACTTCGCCGATGGCATTGTCGTCTTCAAGGGTAAGTTTGAACTCTCTCTTCGTACCTACCTTTACTTCCTTGGTCTTCATACCTACGTATGTAAATACCAGGGTAGAATTCTCTGAAGGAACACTGATGCTGAAGTTACCATCAAAGTCGGTGACAGCACCGACACCGGCGTTTCCTTTCACTTTTACAGTGGCACCTATCAGAGGCTCACCTGTACCGTCAACAAGATTACCCTTGACCAGGATCTTCTGCGCCTGAGCATTCAGGCTGCAGAAAGCACCAACCAAGCATAAGGCTGCTGTCCGTTTCATTGTTAAGACTTGTTCAATCATGTTCTATTCATTTTTGATTTATGCTTAATTATTTTATGTATTTACAGTTTATATTGTTTATTCGCGGCTGCAAAGATAAAGGTTTCATTTCAGATGCACTTTGTCTCTTGTAACAGATACTTTGCCGTTAATAACAAACTTTAAAAGAACGAATCTTACCACCTTTTAACACTTGTTTTATTACATAGACACCTTTTTGAGGTTTATTCACTTTTTCACCAGCTATATTATAATAATAGGTGGCGACAACCTCAGCATCGTTCACTTTTTGCTCAATTCCCGTGTCTGTTTGTTTCATGTACCATTCCTTGTACCAGTTCATGCAGGCATAACCGCAGCACTCTTCAAAAAGATTGTGCTTCTTGGCATTCTGGAAACCGGGAATCACCTTGCCGGTCTTCAGATACTCATCGATGTCATAATACTCCTGCGGATGGGTAAGGGTCATGCCGATATTGCCGAAATGGTCGTGAACAGCCTTCCATGCCAATCCCCATTTCGAGGTTGATGCCGTTGCCCAGCTTCCCAGGTTTGGCTGTGTCCACTGGCCCCATTCGTTGTAGTGTCCTTCGCTCGCCTTGTCAGGGTCTTCCGGACTCCAGTCTATTTCCGTTACCATGATAGGCTTCGTCTCTACCATCGGCACCTGACTCTTGAAGTTGCGGATAAAGGTATCGTGATCGTAATTCTTATCGGTCATATTTCCATACCAGCCGGAATAAACATGTACTGCATAAGAGAAGTTGTCCTCGCTGTCTGTAACGGGATACTTGGCGTAATTCTGATACTGGCTCTGATAACCGGCACCCGGTACCCAAACGATTCCCTTGAAACCTTGCTCACGAATCTCATCCAACACCGGCTGGAAGAATTCGCGCAACGCCTTCTCTGAATCCTTACCATCAGAAAGATGTACTCTCACCGGCTCATTGGCAAGTTCGATGGAAATCAATCCCGAGTTCTGTTGGATATACTCATCGGCTGCGAAAGCTTTCCACACCGCTTTCAGATAGCGATTGTACTTATCACCAACACTAATGTCTTGTGGACAAACTCCCGGTGGACGTACAATGACATAAAGCCCATGAGCGATGGCATCCTTGATCAATGGTATATAAAGTTTCTGGAGATATAGGCGATAACGCGCCATGCTGAACGCCGAGATGTCAGCCTCATTCTCTGCCTTCTTCGATGGATCGTTGGTCCAGCAAGGATCCATGTGCAGACGGAACACGGTGCAGTAAGCTCCCTGCTCCTTGTCGGTAATAGCAGCAAACTGCTTAGAGAAATATTCCAAGCAAGGCTGGATGTCGGCTTCAGAATAGTCAGCCTTCCACTGCTGCCATCTCCAACCGTTGAAGTATCGGTTTGGCGTATCCATTACGCCATGCAAGACAACCGTCTTACCTGTGGCATCGACAAGGTTCTTTCCTTCTACATGCAGGGCAGGAAGATTGTCAGCCGCATTGCCAAGCAATGACACCATGGTCATCGCCAAGCCAAGTATTATTTTCTTTTTCATATCTAGTTGTTGTTTTTAGATTCTATCATATTTTGTAAAATAGAATGGCGCGTAATCACTACGCACCATTCTTAGAAAACCAATTAATCATGAGCCTATAGCAACATGATATCTTAAATGTTATAAACCAAATTAAATCTAAACGTTAGTAAACCTAACTATTAATAAACCTAACTATTAAACCTAACTATTAATAAACCTAACCTATTTTAAAAACAAACTTTTTTTCAGTTGCAAAGATACTGCTATTATATAATATGTACTTTATTACAAGTAACGATTTCTTTTCTAATCGCTTACAGGATGTAACAAATACTTTACGACATGTAACATTTTCATCACGCAAAGTAAAAAATCCTTGTTTTTACTTGAATAATCAAAAAAAAAACACTATTTTTGCACTCAGAAAAAGCTAGCAATAAGCTCGCATGATAAACCAATAATGATTAAACTAGTAATGAATACAAAATACCAATTAGTCGTGAAAAGTATCCTTCTGATACTCATTCTATCAGTTTCCTCTATCCTCCCGTCATGGGGGCAGAGCGGTAAGCTGTTCAATACAGACAATCAACTATCAAGCAATCTTGCCACACAAGTGTTCCAAGACAAGAGTGGTTTTATCTGGATTGCTACCCGTAACGGACTGAATGCTTACGATGGTTACCATATCTCTATCATGAAGAAAGATTTGCCCAATAGTCCGGGGCTGAACAGCAACTACATTAATTGTATTACACAAGACGACAAGGGACATATTATATTAGGAACCAACAACTCTTTGCTGGCTTTTACGGGAAGTGAATTCCGAAAAATCCCTATGTTCGACTCGAAAGGCAAAGAACTCACCACATACGTAACCCTGGTTTATAGACTCCGAAACAAGGATATTGCCGTTGGAACATCCGGATATGGCATCCTGCTCAAAAAGCCGGATGCTCAAGTATGCCATGCAATGAAGGGTGATGTGGAAAAACTGAAATACATCCACAAATTATTGGAAGATAAACGGGGCAGACTCTGGATTGTCACCGAAGACGGAAAACTCTACCGCAAGGAAACAAACGGTAG
>UMBZ01023550.1_pt1 | contig 15168 bp, 9 predicted proteins | sample 1964091 | NCBI WGS metagenome assembly UMBZ01 (sample SAMEA4835954, study PRJEB28245) | human gut metagenome | biome: gut microbiome; material: fecal sample | place: Denmark | collected 2008
CTGACGGGCGAGATGGGCGCAGCCATCGTGCGCGGACTGGGAGGCGGCAAGCTGTCGGCCCCCTACGCCACCCTCGCCACGCTGAAGCACTTCATCGCCTATGGCACTACCGAGGGCGGCCAGAACGGCAACCCCTCTATCGTGGGCGAGCGTGACCTGCTGCAGACCTTCTTCCCCCCGTTCAAGAAGGCTGTCGACGCCGGTGCCCTCTCGGTCATGACATCCTACAACTCGCTCGACGGCATCCCCTCGACAGCCAGCGGCGAACTCTACAATGACATCCTGCGCCGCCAATGGGGCTTCCGTGGCTTTGTCGTTTCCGACCTCTACAGCATCGACGGCATCTGGGAGACCCACCATGTGGCACGCGACCTGCAGGAGGCTGGCGTGATGGCGCTGCGTGCCGGAGTGGACGAAGACCTGGGTGGCAAGGCCTACGCACAGCTCATCGCCGCCGTCAAGGATGGCAAGGTGAGCGAGAAGGAGATAGACCAGGCTTGTGGCCGCATCCTGAGGCTCAAGTTTGAGATGGGCCTCTTCGAGCATCCTTATGTCGACGTCAAGGCAGCAGCCGAAGTGGGCTGCGCCGACCATGCCGCCGTGGCTCTCGACGCTGCCCGCAAGCTGGTGACGCTGCTCAAGAACAAGGACAATACGCTGCCGCTGCGCCGCGATATGCGCGTGGCTGTGGTAGGCCCCAACGCCGACAACGTATATAATATGTTGGGCGACTATACCTCGCCTCAACCCAACGGAAAGGTGAAGACCGTGCTGGCGGGCATCAAGGCCAAGCTGGGCGAGGGTCAGGTGGAATATGTCAAGGGCTGTGCCGTGCGCGACACCAACAACTGCAACATCGAGGCTGCCGTAGAAGCTGCCCGCCGCGCTGATGTGGTGGTGGCTGTAGTGGGTGGCTCGAGCGCCCGCGACTTCAAGACGAGCTACAAGGCTACCGGTGCTGCCGAGGCCGATGTCAAGTCGGTGAGCGACATGGACTGCGGCGAAGGCTACGACCGCGCCACGCTCTCGCTGCTGGGTCGCCAGATGGAGCTGCTCCAATCGCTGCGCAAGACTGGCAAGCCCATGGTAGTCATCTATATCGAGGGTCGTCCTATGGACAAGTCGTGGGCTGCCGCCAATGCCGACGCGCTGCTCACCGCCTACTATCCCGGTCAGGAGGGTGGCACCGCCGTGGCCGACGTGCTCTTCGGCGACTACAATCCCGCCGGCCGACTGCCCATTTCGGTAGCTGCCAACGTGGGTCAGCTTCCTGTATATTACAACAAGCGCGCTCCCAAGCCCCACAACTACGTGGAAATGTCGGCAGCGCCACTCTATGCCTTCGGCTATGGCCTGAGCTATACGCAGTTTGCCTACAGCAACCTCGCCATCGCCAAGAAGGGCGATACCTACAGCGTCACCTTCGACATCAAGAACGTAGGTGAGCGCGACGGCGAGGAAGTGGCTCAGCTCTACATCCACGACCAGGTGGCGTCGGTGTCACAGCCACTGTTGCAACTCAAGAAGTTTGACCGTCTGTCTATAGCCAAGGGTGAGACCCGCAAGGTGGAATTTATCCTCACCGCCGAAGACCTCGCCATCATAGACCACAACATGAAGAGTGTGGTAGAACCCGGCGACTTCGACATCATGGTCGGCGGTTCGTCAGACAATCTCCCCCTGCGCGGAGTGCTCACTGTAGAGTAGCCCGACAAAGGCCATCAAGCCATCGATAATCTGCCCAAGCACGGCAGACTCCCATACACCAGCAGGGCTGGGTTCCTCGTTCAGAACCCAGCCCTGCTGGATGTATATCAGCATAATATATCAGTTACGGACAAGATATAAATCTGCCAACAAGACAGCGGTTTCGCTCTCTTCCTTTGGCGCATCCTTAGGTTTCCACGCCACTATGAAGCGGACAGACGCACCCTTGACATTATAACCCTTTTCAATCCATTCAGCCAATTTGGTCATCATAGCTACCGATAACTTTGCCATACACCTGTGGGACAGGTCAAACAACATCCCATCCCGATACTCCAAGTCCATACCGCTGAGCAAGGAGAGTATTTCTGCCTTTTTACTTTTGAAGAAACCTAAATTTACGTCCTTGTGTGACAGCTGCAATACCACTTCTTCAGGCATAGGATAATCCTCCTGATTAAACTCTATACGGCTGGCACCGATGCCGGTAAACATATTGGTAGTAGTGTGGATAAAGAGCTTCTTCTTGGCTCTTGTCATCGCTACATAATAACGCCGCATAAGGTCATCATTAACCTTATGGGTACCATTTATAAGCATATAGACATCATCAAACTCCCTGCCCTTAGCCTTATGTATCGTAGAAACAACAACCTTAGAGTGGGAAATATCACAAAAATCCTCTACGGAAGACTCAAAGACGAACTCTCTAAAGTCTGTCAAGTATTTGCTTTTATTGGTTTGCTCAAAGAGGCTGATGCATTGCTGCACATATACAAGGCTTTGACTCTTGGCATATTTGTCAAACGTTTTTCGCTTGGCCATTTCCCAAATGTCATCACTCACCATCGGCGTATGTGAATTGTTGCTTATCTGCCTCAAGAAATACCTCATCTCTGCCAAATTCCACATGCGAAATCCTTCCAACGACTGTATCAGTTCGCAGGAGACGCCTCGTTTACGCAATAAGGCAACCATGATTACAGCCTCCTCATTGGTTTGTGTAAGGACGCACGTGGAGCCATTTCCCAAATGGGATATCAAATCATCAGCCAAGGGCTGATAAATATACTTGGAACAGTAATGCACTACTCCTACCCACCCCTCATTCTCTTGCATGGATATAATAGGAGTCTGCTTCATACGACAATTGATATTGCGGACAAACCTGTTGGCAACATTGACTATCTGGCGCGCACTGCGGTAATTCTCGGTCATTTCGACCATACGCCCACCGGGCAACATAGACAATTGACGCATATACTCAGAATTAGCCCCTCTGAACTCAAAGATATTCTGGTCATCATCACCGACAGCAATGACTCTCATATCTTCGAAGTTTTCGACAAGAGCCTTGACCAAGGCAAAATCGTCGGGGCCCATATCCTGCGCCTCATCAATGACCAAGACTGTCTTGCCTATCTTGGAAGGCTCCACATCACCACTCGTTATCATCTCTGCAGCAGTAGCTACCACATTATTGGCCTCATCCAGATTGCCTACTCGTCCGAGCAAGTCAAAACAATACGAGTGGAAGGTCTTAATTTCAACAAAATGGGCGGCGTTGCCTATGAGGGCCAGCAGGCGTTGCTTGAATTCGGTAGCAGCAGCACGAGAGAAAGTGAGCATAAGAAGCTGTTCGTGCTTGACATCTTCAAGTAACAGGAGGGAAGCCAATTTATGAACCAACACACGAGTTTTCCCACTGCCAGGACCAGCAGCAACCACGATACACCGTGATTCCTTGTCCGTTATAATCTCTCTCTGCTTGGCAGACAATTGTCCAAATAGCTGGTGATACTTTTCTGGTGTAAGATTGCGCTGAATTTCATCCTGTCGCTCACCCTTAAAATATTTGGATATGAACTGGCGATAGTCCATCTGAAAATAATCCTGTACATAGCGCAGCGCCGCATCATAATCTTTAACCATAAGATTGGCATACTCGCCCACGATATGCACTTGCTGGATTTTCTGCTTGTAGAAGGCATCGAGCATACGATAGTCTTCCATCTTGTATCTCAACTTGGCATCCTTGACACGACGTATGTCCATGGCGTTATACAATACCAGGAACCCTCCTTCCAGTTTGAGGGCTCCTATCTTTGACAGATACAGCAAGGCCTCTTCCACCTCTTCTATTTGCAGGTCCTTAAAGTCATTGAAAAGAGACTGTTCGCCAGACATCATCGACTTAACCAACTCCACAACGGAAAAAGACACCGCACACTTGTCGTCAGAACCCTTAGACTGCTCTTTAGCCAACCTATACAGCCAATCTATAGCATAGCGACAAATGGCAAGACGCTTGTCTATACGTGTTAGGGTTTCCTCTATATTGGCCAAACGCTCCAACATGAGGTTGTGGGCCCCGTCTTCCTTTTTGTGCGTATAACCTTTAACCGACAGGAAATAGAGCAGAGTACGGATATCTTTCTCCTTGGAGGTAGTTATACCGTCATTTATGGCATTGTCGTTAAGCTGCTTGCAGGAAATCTGCAGACTATTGTCAGGTATGCTATTAATAATGTATCTTTCCAGCCGCGCAAATCTCTCCAACAGCATGTGCGACTTTCTATCTGTCTCGCCAACATCTTGCAGATAAGCTGCGATATCTCTGTTGTCAGCCAATATTCCCTCTTGACGCATGCGCTCTACAGCGGAAATGACCTCACGCTTGCTCAAACCCAACATATCTGCCAGATAGTCAATACGAGACTCGGCCTCCTGGTCTTGGCTTCGCGTAATGTATTTTTGGGTAATGAGCGATTTGATGATACGCACAACGCTGTCTACCTCGTCGCTTGAGAAGAGATTGGAATTGGTAATGCGTTGCCGGGCCTCGTCCATATTCTTAACCGTGATTCCAGTCGCATAAACATGAGGAACATTGTTGCCTCGCTCTATATATCCACTTTGCTCCAAGGCTGAAAGGGCAGTCCTTACACGCGTCTCTATATCTGACACCGAATCATCCCATCCTGCCTGGCGGGCTATCTCCAAGGCAGAGCAACATGTACGCATGCGTTGTTTGGTAAGATACTTGACCGCTCGCCACACCTGTTGAATCTCACTGATACTAAGTTTGGTCTGATTGAGCAGCACAAAGTGCTTGTCCAAATCTCCATCGCTATACAACACGTAGCAGCGAGCATACAAATGCGGGTCACGCCCAGCTCTTCCCGCCTCCTGTACATAGTTTTCAAGCGAATCAGAAATATCATAGTGAATTACCAAGCCAACATCTTTCTTGTCGACTCCCATACCAAACGCAGATGTAGCCACAATCACGCGCACACGGTCACTCATAAATGCTTCCTGATTGGCAATTTTCTCATCTGAGTTCATTTTGCCATTAAAAGGCAGAGCCCTAAATCCATCACGGGTCAGTTTGTCTGCCAAGTCTTTAGTGCGCTTGGTTCGCGAGACATATACAATTGCGGGGCAGTCAGACTCTGCTATCAATGCCCTCAATTTATTATATTTATCTTCATCTGTATCTGCATGAACAACAGAATAACGGAGATTCGTACGCGATGCAGAGGAGGCAAACAGTTCGAGGTCGATATCCAGTTCATTCTTAAAATAATCACAGATATCTTGTATCACTTTCTGTTTGGCAGTGGCCGTAAAGCAAGAGACAGGTATGGGATACTTACACTGTTTGCTTTTCTGATAATTGCGTATAAACTTGCCTATATACAGATAGTCTACTCTAAAGTCCTGGCCCCAGGAAGAGAAGCAATGAGCCTCATCTATAACAAACCGTTCTATATGACGTGCCGTCAGTATTCGCTCAATGGTCTTCGAACGAAGCATCTCTGGTGCGATATACAATAAAGAGGCTTCGCCGTTCTGTACACGCTGTATAGCCAATGAGCGTGATATGGGGTCCAACAATCCATTTATGGTAACTGCATCAGCTATACCTCTATCTGCCAAGTTGTCGACCTGGTCTTTCATCAAAGACTGTAAAGGAGAAATCACTACGGTCAGCGAGTGGATTGTACGCCCCGCCATCAGGGCTGGCAGCTGGAATGTGAGCGACTTGCCACCTCCTGTAGGAAAAATGGCAAGCAGCGATTTACCATGCACAGCAGCCCGGGCAGCTTTCTCTTGCAATGGTTCGTTGGCATAGGTACGGAATTGGTCATACCCAAAGTAGTCTTTCAAATTGCGATGAAGGTCCAATCGACCATGGCAATAGTCACAACCTTCTTCACATGGGGTATTGCAGAGTACCTTCAATATATACTCCACTTCAGGGAAATTGACAACAACCCACCTCGGTGTTATCGAGTTGGGATGTGCCGTATCTATAAGGGCAAGGGCATAAGCCAGTCCACAGGGATATTGACGGATGAAATTATCAAGTTCTGCATGCTGACATATCTTGCCTTTATATGCCTTTCTAATAAGATTACCGATTTGTCCGCTTTCGACAGGAATGGCCCCGACCATACTGAGAAATCCTCTATATTCGGCGATACCATAGAGTAGAGAAGCATAAACCGTCTTCTTGTCGTCAGAAAAAGAATGCCAACGCTCAATCTCATCCATCAACAGACTGCGGGCTTTTTTGCAGTCATTTATAGGATTGTTGAGCTGTTCTGTTATCAGTTTGTCGTCTTTGACCAACTTATGATAGGGATACTCTGGAAACAGCAGAGGCGACATGAACAGCGTGTCGACCAACAACCACTGGTGCTTTTGGTTACCAAAAAGGTGTTTGGCATCATGATTGACTATGTTATGTCCACATAAATAATCGATGCCATTCAAAAACTCCAGTAGCTTGTCTTTGGAAGTCTCATGAAACATCGCATCGTCATACTTCAATGCGCCTATATCATGTATCTTCTTGTCACGCAAGCTGTACTCTATATCCACAAAAGCCAGTAGTGAGGCTTTGCGGTCATGAGCAACATCCTGCTGATAGGCCGACACGGACCTGTCAACATCTCTATTTCCTAATATTCTATCCCATATAGACATACTTGATAACTACTATTGAGACTTACGATATTCTTTAGATGCTTATAATAATTCTTTGTTTTCTTTTTCCTCACCAAACGCCTTTATCTCGTCAGCAAGGACTTTCTGTAATTTCTCTTTCGGTACTATCAGCTGATAATCTGCCACTCCGATAGGCTTTCCCATATCTTCAAGTGCCAGTTCCACCTCTACCCGGTCTTTCTCCGCACAAAGTATGATACCTATGGAACGGTTCTCGTCTGCACCACGCTCAAGGCGATCAAGCAGAGACAGATAATAGTTCATCTTACCTGCATACTCTGGTTTGAAAGCACCTATCTTCAAGTCAACAGCAACAAGGCAGCGTAGTCCACGATGGAAAAACAGCATATCTACCTTACTTTCTTTGCCATTGTATTCCAGTACATGCTGGTTTCCGATGAATGTAAAACCACTGCCGAGTTCCATAAGGAAACGGGTGATAGCTTTTACAAGGCGGTCTTCAAGTTCAAGCTCCAAAAGGGGACTCGTTACTCCTAAGAAGCCGAGATTGTAGCTGCTGCTAAACACCTCGTTGGCATACTGCGCTTGTTCGGCAGGAAGAGTGCGGTCGAAATTGTTGTCTACTTGTACCAATGCCTTTGTCTCATACATTTTGAGTTTAATGGCATTGAGCAACAAGTCGCGATTCCAACCTTTGGTTACGGTTTCCTGCGCATAATATAGCGTGGCCTCATCATCCAGTCCCTTGCTCAAAAGCAGCAGATTGTGCGACCAAGGCAAAAGTGCTACGGAGCGTAGCACTTTTTCATCATGCCCAGCGTAACGCTCATAAAATTTCTTCATGTTCCAAAGTTGACGAGACGAAACACCCATCTTCGGATATCGTTCTTTCAGGTCTGCTGACAACCGTCTTACAACGCTGTCACCATACCCACTTTCAATCTTGCGTTCATGAAGCATTTGACCAATCTCCCAATAGGCGGTAGACACATAGCCATTGACATGTCGGGCTATTTCTGTCCGTGCCTGTTCAATTACTGCGACAGCATGTCGCAGTAATTCGGCATAATTGCGACTTCCTATTGAGAGCTTGTTGTCTTTATTGTCTGTTGTCATTTTATCAGTCTAATTATCTTCCCTGGGAAGGTCTGTTACATCTACTTCAAACTGTTTGGCTATCTTCATAAAATTGCACGTGGCTGGCGCCGCCATCAATCAGAACTTCACGCTGACCTTCTTGCCTTGTGGCAGCTGAACGGTCTGCTGACGGTCGCCGAAGACGATGTCGAAGGTGCCGCCTGTGGGAGAAGAGAGGGTGGCAGCGAGGCTGTTGGCGCTGAGAGTCCAGTCGATATCGACGGTCACGTTGCCGCGGGCGCGGAGTCCCTTGACGCTACCCTTGTCCCAGGCCTGCGGACAGGCGGGGAGCAGGGTGATGGTGCGACCCTCGCTCTGCAGCAGCATCTCGTTCATACCCGAGAGGCCACCCAGGTTGCCGTCAATCTGATAAGGCGGGTGCGTATCCCAAAGGTTGTAGAGCGTGCCCGTACGCAGCAGATTCTGCAAGAGGGCGTAGGAGCGGTTGCCGTCACGCAGGTGCGCCCAAAGGTTGAGCTTCCAACCCATACTCCAGCCGGTGGAGAAGTCGCCGCGATGGTCGAGCACCACACGGGCAGCCTCAGCCAGTTCGGGGGTAGCCTTGACAGAGATGTCGTGACCGGGGAAGAGGCCGAAGAGATGGTTGGTGTGGCGGTGGTTGTCCTTGGGATTGTCGATGTCACGCGACCACTCCATCAGCTGACCATATCTGCCGATGCGGTAAGGCTCTATCTTGTCTCTCACCTGCAGCCACTCCTGACGGTCGGTGCTGTCTACGCCCAATACGCGTGAGGCGCTGATGGCGTCGGTGAGCAACTGGCGTGCTACGGCATTGGCAAAGGTGGCACCTTTGTCCACAGGACCATGTTCGGGCGAGGTCGACGGGGCTGCGGTGTAGAGTCCGCTGGGCTGGAGCCAGAGATAGTCGCACACAAACTGCGCGCTCGACTTGAGCAACGGATAAGCCGTCTGCTTCAGATAATCGCGGTCGAGGGTATATTCGTAGTAGTCCCACACATGCGTAGCGAGCCAGGGGCCATTGATGGCGGCAAGATTCCAGTTCACGCTCTCGCTCTTGGAGGGAGCGGTGAAACCGAAGATATTGGTAGAGATATTGGCAGTCCATCCACGGGCGTCGTACATGGTCTTTGCCGTGCGCTGTCCGGGCTCATAGATAGAGCGGAGATAGACATTGAGAGGCTCGAAGCACTCAGCCAGGTTGGCAGAGCATACGGGCCAGTAGTTCATCTGAATGTTGATATTGTTGTGGTAGTCACAGTTCCACGGACCCTTGACGCCACGGTTCCACATACCCTGAAGGTTCATGGGCATGGTCTCACCTCGCGACGACTGGATGATGAGGTAGCGGGCAAACTGATAGTAGAGCATCTCGAGCCAGGCATCGGCCTTGCCCTCACGATAGCGGTCTATACGCTCGTCGGTAGGGATGTCATTGCCGCCCTTCTTGTCGGCCATCTGGCGCAGGTCGATGCTCACGCGGTCGAAGAGCTGGGTATAGTCGTCGACATGGCGGCGCAGCAGCTGACCCCACTTCTTGTCGGCGGCGCCCTTCATGCTGAGCAACGCCCAGGCTCCGGCGTCCTTGCCATAATAGGTGTAGGGGTCAGTCAGCACGGGAGAGTAGTTGGGCTTGTAGCCGGTGGCGGCGGTGATGATGAAGTCTACCTCCGAGGCGTCGCGCACGGCGATGTGTCCGTCTTCATACTTCACGCTGCCGTCCTTGACGCGGGCCTGGATGCGGATGACGTAGGGCAGCTTGTTGTTGTTCAGATGGGCGGTATAGACGAGTCCATACTCATCGGTAGCCCAGGTGCCGGTGGCGTGGGGATTGGGCTTGTACACCCAGTCGAGGTTCTGGCGTTGGCCATGGTTGGCGCCGTAGTGCATCACCATGAGCTGGTCGGGATAGGAGACAAAGTAGGTGCGGCGGTAGGTGGCACCCTGATACTTGAACGAGGTATGGCTCACAGCCTTGTCGAGCAGCAGACTGCGACGGAAGTCGCTGCAGTCTTCATTGGCAATACCGGTAGAGACATACATTTCTCCCATGGTCGTGAAGGTACCGAAGCGCAGCGTGTCGGCAGTGCCATTGTCGGCGATGGCTCCCGAGAAGGCGCGGCGGGTGAGCGAGTCGGCACGCAGGCTGTCGCTGTCTAGGAATGCCTGACGGATATCGGGCAGGAAACGCGCTGAGTGGGGGTCGGCACGCCAGTAGTTGGCTGGTCCGCTACCCGAGGCGGGGCCTCCCTTCCAGAGGCTCTTCTCGTTGAGCAGTATGGCGTCGACAGCCGGCGACTGGAGCACCATGGCGCCCAGGCTGCTGTTGCCCATAGGGAAGGCATAGTTTTCCCACACCGAGCCCTGCAGTTCGCGGGCTTTCTCGCCCTTGCGCACATACTGTCGCAGATTGTCTTTAGACTGACTGTCCTTGGCGGCACCCTTGGCACCCGAATAGTTAATCTTCGCCTGCACAGTGCTGACGCCCTGGGGCACGGAGATTTCTACGGGGCGGTCATACCACACGGAGAGATGGTCGTCTGCCTTGGTCAGTTCTGACCCTCCCAGACAGAGGGAGATTAATGTAGCTAATACTAACATGTCTGTTATGATTTGAGTGATTGTTATTTTAAGGTAGAAGTGCCCTGTCTGTCCCGACGAGCACTGATTCATTTGGTAAAATTACACTTTTATTGACAAACGGAGTTACATTTTTTGCTTTTTTCGTTACCGACGGCCATTTTTTTAGTACATTTGCATCGGGCGCGTATGTTTACGCTGTCCGTCCTATACCTATTATTATATATAATGACAACTATGATACAACGACTCTTACACTTTCTGGACGCATCGCCCGTCAACTTTCTTGCGGTGCGCAACATCGCCCATGAGTTGGAAACCCACGGTTTCCGCCGCATCGACGCCGCCAGCCCTCTGGGCCACGTGAGCGCCGGCGACCGCTTCTTCGTCACCAAGAACGACTCTTCCATCTACGCCTTCCGCATAGGTCGCAAGCCTCTTGCCGACCAGGGTTTCCACATGATATGCGCCCATAGCGACTCGCCCACCTTCCGCATCAAGCCCAACGCCGAGATGACGGGCGAAGGCGGCATCGTAAGGCTCAATACCGAGGTCTACGGAGGCCCCATCCTCTCTACATGGATGGACCGCCCGCTCACCATCGCCGGAAGGGTGATTACGCGCGGCGAAGACACCCTCTCGCCCGTCACTCATCTGATACACATCCGCCGCCCGCTGATGCAGATCAGCAACCTCGCCATCCACTTCAACCGCCAGGTCAACGACGGCGTCAAGCTCAACCGGCAGAAAGACATGCTGCCCATCCTCGGCTTCGTCAACGACGAGCTGGAGCGCGGCAATATGCTCATCAACCTCGTCGTCGAAGAGCTCAACCGCACCGCCACGGTGACCCGCGACGACATCATCGACTTCGACCTCTATCTCGCCGACACCACGCCGGCATGCACTTTCGGTGCCCACAACGAGCTGATATCCTCGGGGCGTCTCGACGACCTCTCCATGTGCTACGCTGGTCTTGAAGCGCTCACTGCTGCCCACGACAGCGACACCACGCAGGTGCTCGCCATCTTTGACAACGAAGAGACGGGGTCGCAGACCAAGCAGGGCGCCGGCAGTCCGTTCCTGTCCTATCTGCTACAGCGTATAGCGCTGGCACAGAGCGGCACCGCAGAGGCTTACTACCAGGCGGTAGAGCGGGCGTTCATGATTTCGGCCGACAATGCCCACGCCTTCCACCCCAACTATGCCGAGAAGTACGACCCCACCAACCACCCCATGCTGGGCGGTGGTCCGGTCATCAAGTTCAATGCCGCCCAGAAGTATGCCAGCGACGCCGTCACAGCGGCAGTCTTTGCCGAGCTGTGCCGCAAGGCGGGTGTGCCCTGCCAGCGCTTTGTCAACCACAGCGAGGTGGCAGGCGGAAGCACACTGGGCAACATTCTGGCCTCGTCGATACCCTTGCGAGGGGTTGACATGGGCAATGCCATCCTGGCCATGCACAGCTGCCGCGAGACGGGAAGCGTGGCCGACCACGAGTATTGCGTCAAGGTATTTACCACTTTCTACAACGAATAACCCATCATCATGCACGACAATATCACTCTCTCTCCCCAGCTCAGCGCACGTGTAGAGCAGGCGGTAGACAACTTCATGCAGGGCTACGGATGCTGCCAGTCGGTGGTGGCTGCCTTTGCCGACCTCTACGGACTCGACGACACGATGGCCAAGCGCATAGCCGCCGGTTTTGGCGGTGGTGTGGGCCGCATGCGCATGATGTGTGGTGCCGTGTCGGCTCTGGTCATCCTCGTGGGACTCGACTGCGGACAGACCGAGGGCAGCGACCGCGAAGGCAAGTCGGCATGCTACCGCGTGGTACAGCAGCTGCTCGAGCGTTCGCGCCAGCAGAACGGTTCCATCATCTGTGCCGAGCTGCTGGGCCTCAATGGCTACGAGCGTGCCCACTCGTCCTATGTAGCCTCTGAGCGCACCGCTGAGTATTACAAGAAGCGTCCTTGCGCCGCCAAGGTAGAGAGTGCCGCGCGCCTCTTTGCCCAGTATCTTGCCGATAAGGAGGGCGACCACAACCATTAACCCCCACCCCATCCCACAGCCCGTCATGATCATCGTCCACTACATACCAGACATCGACCAGCGCTCGGGTGGCACCGCCACCTACATGCAGCTCATGGCCAAGGCGCTGGGCACGAAGGCTCAGCTGCACATCCTCACCCACCGCACGTCCAACCCTCTGGCGATAGACCACTGCACGCTGCACTATCTGCCGCCCTACAGGCCGTGGCACTGGGCGTGGACCCGACAGGTCAGGACGCTGCTCGAAGCGATAGCACCCCAGGTGGTACATGTCAACTGCTGCTGGATGCCTGCCTGTGCTGCCGTAGTGGGTGTGGCGCGGTCGCTGCATCTGCCCGTGGCGCTCACCACCCACGGCATGCTCGAGCCGTGGATTATGAACCGGCATTACTGGACACGCAAGTGGCCCGCGCTGCATCTCTATCAGGCACGGGCACTGCGCAGCGCCGATGTACTGGTGGCCACAGCCGACCGCGAGGCGCGTCATCTGCGGCAGTTGGGCTTCAACGACCATATCGCCGTGGTGCCCTCGGGAATAGACATCAGTCGGGTGACGATGAAGACCAGCTGGGAGAAGTCGCACACGATGCTGTTTCTGGGTCGCATACATCAGGTCAAGGGTATCTGGCATCTGCTCGAGGCGGTGGCAAGTGTGCAGAGTCAGCTCAACGGCTACAGGGTGGTCATCGCCGGCGAGGGTGCTCCCGACGACATACACCGGCTCCGGCAGGCGATTGCCGACAGGCATCTGGCCAGCTGCGTTAGCTATATCGGCGGGGCGTATGGCGACCACAAGTGGCAGTTGCTGCGCGAGGCCGACTTCGTGGTACAGCCGTCGTTTACTGAGAATTTCGGGCTGACCATAGCCGAGGCGCTGGCATCGGGCACCCCGGTCATCACCACCAACACCACCCCCTGGGAGCAGCTCGACACTACCGCCAGCGGCACCTGCATCGAGGTGGGAGCCAGTCCGTTGGCCAACGCCATCACCCGCTTCGTAGCCCTCTCGTCAGCCGAACTGGAGACGATGGGCCGCAATGCCCGCCACCTCATAGAGACCCAGTTCTCGGTCGAGGTCATGGGCACCGCGATGATGGAGGTGTACAGGGAGATTATTGTATAGGTTGCAACCATAAGTACGAAAGCCCCTCTCCAGCTCTTCAAAAGCCCCTCTCCAGCTCTCCCCAAGGGGAGAGAGCGCAAACCAATTATATACCAATGATTTTACTCTCCCCCCTATTCCCTTGAAGAAGGACGGAATAGGGTTCATTGGCGTGTTTCAAGCCAATCGTAATTACCAAGCAATATACGCCGTTGACGGTACGCACCCTTGGCAACTCTGTAGGAGTTGCGATTAGCCGTAGGCGTTACCGCAGCAGATAAATCAGCAGGCCAACTGCAAATTCCACAATCCCTAATATTATATAAGGTAACGACAAAACACAAAAAGCCGTAGCATCTGCTGGCGGCTTCGCCTTGGTGGCGCTGGTGGTAACGCCCGTCGGAAAACGAGTTTTCCTCCTTGTCGTCCCCACCATCACCACCGTCATGCGCGGCATGACGCCAGCAGCCACAACGGTAAAAAAAGCGGCCCTTGGCCGTTCAAAAAGTCCGCCGTTGGCGGTAAAAAAACATTTCATTGAAAGCCCCTCAGCATTGTGTACCAGTTGAGCTTTGCTGACCATATTTGGTTGCGATACCAATACACTCGTGCTAAGTTACTCACCATTGAGCACCGCCTCGAAACGGAGTTCTTCAGTCCGGAGTTCATGGACATGCTTCGCACGGCCAACGCTCTCAACAAACGGGATATGACTCTCGACACCGCTCAATACAAACGGATGTATCAGCGCATCTCTGCCATCGAGTTCTCTATCCTCTGCATCGGTGAATATCCGATACCAAGCATCATCGACATAGTGAACAGCATACGTTTAGCCAAGGGCAACGTATTCGCTGAATGGAAACAGTCAGAAACAGCCAAATTCTTTGAAGACCATGGTTATAAAAATAAAAAGGAGTCAAGTGGGTATTTCTTCTAAAAAAAGTTGCACTTTTTGTAATATTCAAAGAAGTTGTGCGTTTTATAATAAAAGCCATAAAATATATAACAAATGAAAAAAAGACTATTTGCAACCATGTTGCTTTTTACTTGCATCTTGTCTTTAGCTTCATGCAGCAAAGACGATGGTGATTGGGATGCCATGAAATGGGAAAAGAACAATTATGAAGAAGCACTGACACCAAGTTTTGGCAAGGCTATTGGCGTGCCAAAACTTGGCGGTACATATACTTTCAAATGCAAGAATTACAAGAATTTTTGGATTGTATACGTTAATGAACAGGTGCGTGATAAAACCATTAAATACGTTCCTGCGTATGATGACAAACTTTATTCCGAAGTTAAAGGCAGTTTTACATCTTCAAAGGTGGAAGGAAATACGCTCACTGTTACATTTGCGCCAAACGAAACACAGGATGGACGTTATGTTCGTGTAGAAGTTTCTGCAGGTGATATTTTTGATAGAATCATATTTGTGCAGAAACCTGAATAAAAGCCCCTCCCCAGCCATCCCCAATGGGCAGGAGTTCCTGCTTGCTGTGTTTGGGGAGATAGCGGTGTATTCCCCTTTCCATCACTTGGGCAGCAGCGGGGGAATGATTGTAGGTTGTACAACCAACGATATGTGATTTATGGGGTAATCTCTTTTTTGTACCGGCGAAGCCGGACTTTTT
>UMBZ01025002.1_pt1 | contig 15144 bp, 9 predicted proteins | sample 1964091 | NCBI WGS metagenome assembly UMBZ01 (sample SAMEA4835954, study PRJEB28245) | human gut metagenome | biome: gut microbiome; material: fecal sample | place: Denmark | collected 2008
GAGGATTACCTTATTTTCTATCGGCAGTCGTCATATAGATGGAATACACAAGCTGCTGTTTTTTTACCGCCAACGGCGGCCTTTTTTTACGGCCGCCGGCCGCTTTTTGAACCGTGGTGGCTGTTGTCGTCATGCCGTGCATGGCGTTGGGGGTGACGGCGACGACACGGAGGAAAACTTGTTTTCCGACTGGCGTCACCGCCAACCCCCAAAAGGCGAAGCCGACAACAGTTGCCATGGCTTTTTGTGTTTATATCAACTGCTTACAGGAGTATCTATTGATAGATTAACCCCGCAATTGAAACCTTGTTTCCTGCCGTGGTAACGCCTTCGGCTAATCGCAACTCTTACAGAGTAGCTAAGTAGGGTGGGTTTCTTACCCAGGGTAGAGGTGCTTCGCCCCTCAACCCTGGGCTATGTAATCGCAACTCCTTCAGAGTTGCTGCTGCTTGTGGGCCATAATTCATCGTTGATGATGCGCCTCCCATGGCTATGCATGTTTAGTCCGTTGGCGATGATGTGCGCCTTTACCGCCATGTATGTTTATCCCATCGTGGATGAAGTGCTCCCCAAAAGTTATGCATAATTAGTCCGCTGTCGATGATGTGCGCCCCTACAACCATGTATGGCTATCCCATCGTGGTCGGTACGCACCCCTGGCAACTCTGAAGGAGTTGCGTCTTCCCAGCCCAGGGTTGCGGGCGAAGCTCGCTACCCTGGGTAAGCGACCAACTAATATAGCTACTCTGTAAGAGTTGCGCTTAGCCGTAGGCGTTACTTGTAATGTGTTTTCCTTAATCCTTGAATATACCACCACAAAAAGATACAAAAAGATTTGTGGCTTTTCAGGGCTATGCCCTATGCGTCCGTGTGTGTCGGTAAATATCTCGAGAGCATGCTCTCGGATATTCCCCGCCACCCCCATCCGCGCCTGCCTGGTGGCAGGCTGAAAAGCCGCAAATACAAAAAGTCCGCCGTTGGCGGTAAAAAAAGTCCGGCTGCGCCGGTAGAAAAATCGTTTATCCCATAAATCATTTGTCGAGGTATATACGGCCCACAACTGTCCATGCACTGCTCTCCAGGCTACGGATAACCTAATGCAACGCCCTCTCCAAACAAAAAATGGCGACTCCGGATGGAGCCACCATTAATGATAAAAATCTTTTACAATATTCTTACTTCACTGCGTTAGCAAGCTCTGCGCCAGCCTTGAATTTTACCACCTTCTTGGCAGCAATAGTGAGCTTCTCGCCTGTTCTGGGGTTGACACCTTCGCGAGCGGGACGCTCGGTAACAGAGTATGTGCCAAAGCCAACGAGCTGTACGTTATCACCTGCTACGAGAGCTTCCTTAACAGCCTCTACAGTAGCGTCGAGAGCCTTCTTTGCATCTGCCTTGCTCAGACCTGCAACTTCTGCGATCTTTGCAACCAATTCAGTCTTGTTCATAATGTGGATATTAAATGGTTAAAAATTATAAGAAATAATCGTTTTTACGTGACAAATATAGAGTAAAGTTTTCAATCAACAAACAAAAAAAGCAGAAAAGTGAACTTTTTCCATAAAAAAACACGTTTAAGGCCCGTTTTTGAAGCCATAACAGATATTTTTCGTAATTTTGTGACGCTAAAGAGCACTATATTCACAATTATATATAATAGAAAACGAAACAGTATGATACGCAATATTCCGCTGATTACAAAGAACTTGTTAATCATCAACCTCATAGCCTTCCTGGCTATGCTCGGGCTTAGGGGTTGGGGCATTGACCTCAACGATGTGCTGGGCCTTCACTTCTTCCTTGCAGGCAATTTCCACGTGTACCAGCTCTTTACCTATATGTTTATGCACGGAGGTTGGGAGCACATCCTCTTTAATATGTTCGCCCTATGGATGTTCGGCTCGGCTGTCGAATATCGATGGGGAACCAAACGTTTCTTGTTTTTTTACATTTTCTGTGGTGTCGGAGCTGGTCTGCTGCAGGAAATGGCGCAACTCGGGCGCTTCTATATGATGGCTTATGACCAGATACCCCAGTTCTCGGTGAGCGACACGATGGCCCTGGCTTACAACAGCCGCGACTATCTGAACTTGCTGACCACGGTGGGCGCCTCGGGAGCCATCTATGCGGTGATGCTCGCCTTTGGCATGACGTTCCCCAACGAGCGCATATTCATCTTCCCCATTCCTTTCCCCATCAAGAGTAAGTGGTTTGTGGTAATCTGCGTCGCCATCGAGCTGATTTCATCCTTCGCTTCGTCTAACGACGGCGTGGCGCATCTCGCCCACCTCGGCGGTATGCTCTTCGGCTATATCCTCATACGCTACTGGCGTCGCCGCCCCTATGTCAACCCGCGCGGATTTACCGGTCATGAGATGTTTGACAACATGCGCCGCAAGTGGAGCCGCGACAGGAGCCACTACCAGCGTCGGCCCAAGAACCAGGCGAGCCGCGAGACCGACTGGGAATACAACGCGCGACAGAAAGCCAACCAGGCAGAGATAGACCGCATCCTTGACAAAATCAGGAAGAGCGGCTATGAGAGTCTCACCGCCGAAGAGAAGCACCGCCTCTTCGACTTAGGCAAATAACTATGGCGAAGACGATAACCAAGATAATGCTGCAGATGATTGCCGGCGCCAATGTGGCAACCATCGTAGCGATGCTGGCCACGGGATATTCGGGGTATATCAACCCCGCAGTGTCGCCGTGGCTTGCCAATGCAGCGCTGGTCTTCCCCGTCTTCCTCTTTCTCAATTTCGCTTTCCTCATATTCTGGCTGTTCTTCAAGCCCCTCTACGCCATCATCCCCTTTGTGGGAATGGTGATAGGCTTCACGCCCATACGCACCTACTGCCCCTTCAACATCCCCAGCGCGGCACCCGAGGGCGCCATCAAGGTGATGTCGTACAACGTGTGGGGCTACGGCACCGACAAGAATGTGGACGGAACCAATATCGTGGTGCAGTATATCGCCGACAGCGATGCCGACATCGTGTGCCTGCAAGAGGCCAACGCCTCGGCTGAAGTGCAGGCGCAGATAGACTCGCTGCTCTACACCAAGTATGCCTACCACGACACCCTGCAGCGCAAGGACAAGGGTGGGCTGGCCATACTGAGCCGCTTCCCTATACGCCACAAGGAGATCATCGACTATCCCTCGGTGGGCAATCTCTCGGGTGCCTTCGAGCTCGATGTCGATGGCGACGACGTGGTGGTTATCTGCAACCACCTGGAAACGACGGGGCTTACCCTGGAAGAGCGCGAGAACTTCAAGGACATGCTCAAGGGCAATCTGGAAAGCCACACCGTCAAGACCGAATCCAAGCGGCTCATAGACCAGCTGGGCGAGTCGGCACGTACGCGCGCTCCGCAGGCACAGGCTGTAGCGCGCTATATCCGCAAGCACGCCTATCAGAGCATCATCTGCATGGGCGACTTCAACGACAGTCCGCTCTCCTATGCCCACCACACGATAGACAAGGAGCTCACCGACTGCTATGTGGCGTCGGGCAACGGCCCCGGCATCAGCTACCACCTCTCGGGATTTTACGTGAGGATAGACAACATCTTCTGCTCTGACGACTGGGAGCCATACGGTTGCACCGTAGACCGCAGCATCAAGGCCAGCGACCATTATCCCATCATGGGATGGCTGAAGAAAAAGGGCGGAAATAACCCCGGAAACCACTGAAAAACCAACAGCGTCAACGGGAACAAGCTTTTATCCCACCTTTTTATATAAAAAGTCGTTTATTCTCTTTAATAATGTAAAAAAAATAACTATCTTTGCAAGGTGATAGGCTGCGCTTAGGTGCAGCAAGGATGAGTGGGGCTATCGGCTAACGCCGTGGAGACCAGAAGAACAAGATTACAATTTAAAAATCAAATAAAAATGCAAAACAAAGGAATCGTAATTTTTACGGCCGTCATGCTGACACTTGCCAGCATTTTCTACCTGTCATTCTCAGGAGCTACACGCTACTATGACGCACAGGCAGCAAAGCTCGACGACCCAATTGCCCAGCAAGATTACAAGGACTCTGTCAAGTACCTCGGTATCTACTCTTACCAGAAGTGTCTCAAGACTCAGATTGGCCTTGGTCTTGACTTGAAGGGAGGTATGAACGTAATCCTCGAGATTTCAGTACCTGACGTGGTAGACAACCTGGCTGACCACAAGACAGACGCAGCCTACACCAAGTCAATGAAGGAAGCTCGGACAGAGGAAGAGACCAGTCAGTCAGACTTCATCACTCTCTTCATCAAGGCTTATCACAAGAACGCCCCCGGTCATCATCTGGCCGAAATCTTCGCTACACAGCAGCTCCAGGGCAAAGTAAGTCCGCAGAGCAGCGACTCAGAAGTAGAGAAGGTACTGCGCAGCGAGGTGCAGTTGGCTATCGACAACTCATTCAACGTAGTGCGCAACCGTATCGACAAGTTCGGCGTAGTACAGCCCAACATCCAGAAGCTGGAAGGTCAGGCTGGCCGCATCATGGTGGAAATGCCTGGTGTGAAGGAGCCCGAGCGTATGCGCAAGCTGTTGCAGGGTAGCGCCAACCTGGAATTCTGGGAGACTTACAACTCTGACGAGATTGTGCCCTACCTCATCCAGATAGACCAGCACCTGGCCAACAATGGCGCCGATACCACCGCTGTGAAGGAAGAGAAGGCCGCTGCCGACAACGCTGCTGCCAAGGCTGCTGCCGACAAACCCAAGTTCCAGCTCAAGGACAACGACGCCAAGAAGCCTGCCAAGCTCAACGACGAGGCACAGGTTGAGGCTCTCAAGAAGCAGCATCCCCTCACCGCCATGCTTCAGACTACCGGCAACGGCCAGCTGAGCCTTGTTGGTTTCGCCAGCGTGCGCGATACCGCAGCCATCGACAAGATCATCTACTCTGCTGCAGCCAAGCAGATACTTCCCTCAGACGTGAAACTGCTGTGGAGTGCTACTCCTACAGACATGTACGGCGAGCAGGTGAAGAACGTATTTGAGCTCCACGCCATCAAGGTGACATCTACCAGTGGTCGCGCTCCTCTCGAGGGTGACGTGGTAACCGACGCCAGCGACGAGTTCAACCACATGACCGGTGCTCCTGAGGTGAGCATGAAGATGAACCCCGAAGGCGCACGCCGTTGGGCAGCGCTCACCAAGGCCAACGTAGGCAAGGCCATTGCCATCGTGCTTGACAACGCCGTCTATTCAGCTCCCCGCGTAAACTCTGAAATCGATGGTGGCCAGTCTTCAATCTCAGGTAACTTCACCGTAGAGATGACCAAGGACTTGGCCAATACACTGAAGTCTGGTCGTATGCCCGCTCCCGCCCGCATCGTGCAGGAAGAGGTGGTAGGTCCTACACTGGGTGCCCAGTCTATCCAGCAGGGTATCATCTCATTCGTAATCGCCTTCGTGCTGCTGATTGTCTACATGGTGATGATGTACAACCTCATCCCCGGTATGATTGCCAACTGCGCGCTGGTCATCAACGTATTCTTCACCCTCGGTATCCTTACCTCGCTCCAGGCTGCGCTCACCATGAGCGGTATCGCCGGTATGGTATTGTCACTGGGTACTGCCGTCGACGCCAACGTGCTCATCTATGAGCGTATCAAGGAAGAGCTGCGCGCCGGCAAGATGATGAAGGAAGCCATCAAGGCAGGTTACAGCAACGCCTTCAGCGCTATCTTCGACTCTAACTTGACTTCATTGATTACTGGTGTCATCCTGCTGGCCTTCGGTACAGGTCCTATCCAGGGCTTCGCCACCACATGGATTATCGGTATCTTCTGCTCGTTCTTCACCGCTGTCTTCCTGACACGTCTGGTTTACGAGCGTCAGCTCAACCACGACAAGTGGACAAGCCTCAAGTTCTGGACTCCTATTTCCAAGAACCTCGTACAGGGCACCAACTTCAAGTTCATGTCTATGTACAAGCTCACCTTCATCATCGCTGGTGCAGCTGTAGTAATCTTCGGCGCAAGCCTGCGTGTACGCGGTCTCGACAAGAGCATCGACTTCACCGGTGGTCGCAACTACGTGGTACAGTTTGAGAAGTCTATCGAGCCCGAGCAGGTTCGCGAAATCCTCGACCAGGCCTTCCCTGGCTGCACCAACAGCGCCCTCTCTCTGGGTACCGACAACAAGACTATCCGTATCTCTACCAACTATAAGATAGAGTCTAATAGCCCCACCGTGGACGACGAGGCTGAGACCATGCTCTACAAGACTCTGAAGGCTAACGGTCTGGTAAGCCAGACTTCTGTCAAGGACTTCAAGAACCCCGACATCCGTCAGGGTGGTTCTATCATCAGTTCTTCTAAGGTAGGTCCTTCGGTAGCCAAGGATGTTACCAATGGCGCTTTCATCAGCGTGGGTATCGCCCTTGTCGCTATCTTCCTCTACATCCTGCTCCGCTTCCGCAACCTCGCCTTCTCTGTAGGTTCTACCGTTGCGCTGGCGTTCGACGCCCTCACCGTTATCGGCCTGTTCTCTGTGCTCAAGGGGATGCTGCCCTTCTCGCTCGAGGTCGACCAGACCTTCATCGGTGCTGTGCTTACGGTTATCGGTTACTCTATCAACGATAAGGTGGTAGTATTCGACCGTATCCGTGAGAACCTGAAGCTGCACCCCAAGCAGGACTACCAGATATTGTTCAACAACTCTATCAACCAGACTCTGGCCCGTACCATCAACACCTCTGTTTCTACACTGATTGTGTTGCTGTGTATCCTGTTCCTCGGCGGTAAGAGCATCCAGCCCTTCGCCTTCGCTATGACTCTGGGTGTTGTATTCGGAACTCTGTCGTCTATCTTCATTGCATCACCTATCGCTTACCTCACACTGGGACGCAAGATTCGTGACCGTCGCGTTGAGGCAGACCCTGAATAAAGCATAATCACCAGTCTCTATACGAGCCGCAACACTTGCCAACAGGTGTTGCGGCTTTTTCTTTGTCCGCCGCCATGCCCCGCCAGCCTCCCGCGGGTCGCAGACGGGGCTCAGCCACCTCCCGCCCCCCCCTCGCGCACGCACGCGTATATATATAAAGGTAGAGTAGGGGCTTTGGGCGATGCCTTTAGCCCCCTCCCATGTCCTTGGCGACGCTCTGCGCTGCCTCCGTGTGCAGTCACATCGGTGGCGCGACAGCCCCTGTGGGTCCAAAAGTATGTGGAAAGATTATTTTTGCGGCAAAAACGCATTTTTTAGACCATTCATAGCCATTACATCGTTTTTTTTGACTAATTTTGAATAGGTTTAGCCGTTTCCTATGGATATCATTACCTCCACGGCGACAGCGACGGTCAAGCCATAAAGCCCAAATACGACAACAACCATACGACAATATGAAATACTACCACTATCTGATTGCGTTGATAGGCATGATGTGCCTCGTCACGGGATGCAAGAAGACGCCCCAGCAAATCTTCAGCGAGCAGAAGTCGGGCGTAGTGCTCATCTGCAATAAGTTCTACTACGAGATTACGCTCAACGACGCCCATTTCTATTTCTCCGGACTCGACGAGGATGGCGATTTCAGCAACCTCACCGCCGACCTCAGCGAGATAAGGCAGAACGCCGGCGTGCTCAACGGCACCGGGTTCTTCATCGACAACAAGGGCAGCATCCTGACCAACCGCCACGTGGTGGCGCCTGAGGTAGACAAGGCTACCGTGCGCAAGAACATGAACGCCATTATCATGGGCTATGCCCAGTATATCGAGGTGCTGCAAGACTCGATGAACCAGCGTTACCAGGCGCTCCAGGCCTACGCCCAGGACCAGGTCTACACCGACTACGATGGCAACAGCTACACCAGCATGAGCCAGGAAGAGTATTTCACCATCAACTCCGAGCTTGAGAGCCTCAAGGAGCAGTACCGGCAGGCCCAGGAAATCAAGCAGCAGCTCCAGGAGAACATCCTGAACTACAACTTCGACGTCAAGCTCCACTCCCAGTTCGGCATTGCCTATGACGGCAGCAGCGTGGCTTCGTGGGACGACTTCATGAAGACGCCCTGCACCCTGAAGCGCGTCTCCCAAGACGCCAACTCCGACCTCGCTCTGCTCCAGCTCGACCGCGGCGTCACCCCCGATGGCAAGTACATCTTCACCATCGACGAGACCAACATCAAGGTGGGCGACAAGCTCGAAATCAACCAACCCCTCTACATGATAGGCTACAACCGTGGAGTGACCCTTGCCCAGACCACCAGCGGCATCAGTGCCCAGTTTACCAGCGGCACCGTCACCCAGCAGCCCGATGGCAACCGCGTGATGTACAGCATCCCCGCCATGCAGGGCTCCAGCGGCTCGCCCGTTGTCGATGACCACGGCCGCGTGGTAGCCGTCAATTTCGCCGGCACCAATGGCAGCGACAACTTCAACTTCGGCATCCCCGTGCTGCGCGTGGCCACATTCCTGAAATAACAATAACTCAATACAAGTTTTTTAATACAACTATGGCAACAGTTGACGACAAGAAGATTATTTTCTCTATGGTGGGAGTATCCAAGATTATCCCACAAAACCGAAAGCAAATCCTCAAGGACATTTACCTTTCATTCTTCTATGGTGCCAAGATAGGTATCATCGGTCTGAATGGCGCCGGTAAATCTACCCTGATGAAGATTATCGCCGGACTGGAACAGCCCACACAGGGCGAGGTGGTATGGAGCCCCGGCTACAGCGTGGGCTATCTGCCACAGGACCCACCACTCGACGAGACCAAGACTGTCAAGCAAAACGTGATGGAAGGCGTGCAGCAGGTCTATGACGCGCTCGCCGAATACGAAGAAATCAACCGCAAGTTTGGCGAAGAGGAGTACTACAGCGACGCCGACAAGATGGACAAGCTCATGCAGCGTCAGGCCGAGGTCCAGGACATCATCGACGCCACCGACGCGTGGAATATGGACTCCAAGCTCGACCGCGCCATGGCAGCCCTGCGCTGTCCGGCTGGCGACCTGCCCGTGACCAACCTCTCTGGTGGTGAGCGCCGCCGCGTGGCTCTCTGCCGCCTGCTCCTTCAGAAGCCCGACGTGCTGCTCCTCGACGAGCCCACCAACCACCTCGACGCCGAGAGCATCGACTGGCTCGAGCAGCATCTGCAGCAGTATGAGGGTACCGTCATCGCCGTGACCCACGACCGCTACTTCCTCGACGACGTGAGCGAGTGGATACTCGAGCTCGACCGTGGCGAGGGCATCCCATGGCACGGCAACTACTCTTCATGGCTCGACCAGAAGACCAAGCGTATGATGCAGGAAGAGAAGCAGGCCTCCAAGCGACGCAAGGCTCTCGAACGCGAGCTCGAATGGGCACACATGGCTCCCAAGGCGCGTCAGGCCAAGGGTAAGGCCCGTCTCAACGCCTACGAGCAGATGCTGGGCGAAGAGCAGAAGGAGCGCGAGGAGAAACTCGAAATCTTCATCCCCAACGGACCCCGCCTCGGCAACAAGGTCATCGAGGCACAGCATGTCAGCAAGGCCTTTGGCGACAAGGTGCTCTTCTCCGACCTCAACTTCATGCTGCCTCCTAACGGCATCGTGGGCGTCATCGGCCCCAACGGCGCCGGCAAGACCACTCTCTTCCGTCTCATCATGGGACTGGAGCAGGTCGACGGCGGTACCTTTGAGGTGGGCGAGACCGTCAAGCTCGCCTACGTAGACCAGCAGCACAAGGACATCGACCCCAACAAGAGCGTATACGACACCATAGCCCAGGGCAACGAGACTATCCGCATGGGAGGCCGCGATGTCAACGCCCGCGCCTATATCTCGCGCTTCAACTTTTCCGGAACCGACCAGAGCAAGCTCTGCGGAACCCTCTCCGGCGGTGAGCGCAACCGTCTGCAGCTCGCTATGGCGCTCAAGCAGGAGGGCAACGTGCTGCTCCTCGACGAGCCTACCAATGACATCGATGTCAACACCCTGCGTGCCCTCGAGGAAGGTCTCGAGAGTTTCGCCGGTTGCGCCGTGGTCATCAGCCACGACCGCTGGTTCCTCGATCGTATCTGTACCCACATCCTCGCTTTCGAGGGCAATGGCGAAGTGTTCTACTTTGAGGGCAGCTACTCCGATTACGAGATCAACAAGGCACGCCGTCTCGGCAACGAGGAAATCAAGAAGGGCCGCTATCGCAAGCTGATGGAGGACTAATCCTCCCTCCTTGCGCCGTCGCGACCCCTACGGCGAGAGCCGCGCCATCCCCGTCGCCCCTCGCCGTATAGACCATCATAGATTACGCCCTGAATGGGAAGAGAGCAGTCTCAGTCACTGCCTTTCCCCATTCAGGGCGTAGCTTTTATTTGTTTGCCAGTGCATGGTTATCTGCATGGCGTGCCTCTTCGCCGTATCTGTGTCCTTGATAATATTTTAGGTGTATGATAATGCGCAGATGAGGAGAAGAGATTTTCAATCATCTTTAGCTTGAACCCAAATCGGTTATACCATTTGTTTTTTTGTTAAACTGGTCGCAGGAAAAGTCCATACTGTAGCTATTTCAATAGAGATAGACAAGACTTCCGTCAATGTCTGACAAAAATGGATCGTGAATATGAAATTCTATGTTTGTATAACCTTTTGATGTTAGATAATCATATGCCCAAATACCCAAATACAGATATGGTTACAATAGCCATGAGGAAAATCATCAAATAGTTTCGATGCTGGTTAACACATTTGTCAACCTTTTCTCTAAATTCCTTACATATCGCAAAAGGTTTCCGAAATTCGAAGTCTTTATTCTCCTTTGCCATAATTTTGATGTTTATATATGTTTTAATACTCTACCTACTAAGTTCCGTTTCCCTTTTTCAAACAACACTTTGTAGGAATCTCTTTCTGGTGTTGCCTCTATGATTTCTCCTATACCAAAAACCGCATGCTCGACCTTGTCTCCTACAGCAAATTTTACAATATTAGAGTGCAATGTAATTTCGTTATCTATTTGTTTTACAAGATTTTTCGTTCCTTCTAGTAACGTCGGATCTATGTTTCCTTCTACTTTCAACAGATTGCTACCAATTTCCATAAGGAATCTTGATGGGTATTTGTTGGATTGTGTAGCACGATTAAAACCTTCTGATTCGGTTAAAAATAGAGCTTTTTCTGCTCGTGTTACTGCAACATACATAAGGCGACGTTCTTCCTCTTCTCCATTTTTTCGACGTTCACGAATGGAGCGATGATTTGGGAAAATACCTTCACTCAATCCACAAACAAATACATATGGAAACTCTAAACCTTTTGACTGGTGAATCGTCATTAATTTAATTGAAAATCCTTCTTTCTTATAATCTGCATTAGTGTATAACGCAATATCTTGAAGATATGCTTCCAAAGCTATATCGTCTTCATTTTCATTTAACTCCTCATAATATTTAATAGAAGAAGCTAACTCTGCAATGTTCTCTAGTCTTTCCTCATCAGCAGTAAACCGAAGTTCTTCTTTTAAGCCGCTTTCTGTTAGCATGTAATCAAAGAGGTCTGATAAAGAGACTTTGTTAGATAACTTCTTGGCCTTTTCAAAGAGAGCCAGGAATTTTTTCAATGGTTCCTTGTTGAATTCGGGGCTTTTTATGTTCTGACGCAATGCATTCATCAACGAGCATTGTTTCTCTTCGGCTATTGCTTGAAGTTTTTCCATAGATGCTTTGCCAAATGAACGCTTCGGGAGGTTGATTATCCTAATGAAAGACAAGTCATCTTCAAAAGCCAAGAGTTTAAGATAGGCTAATGAGTCTTTTATCTCTTTTCTTTCAAAGAAACGTATTCCGCCCCATATAGTATATTGTAAATCATTTTTCACAAGAGCTTGTTCTATAGAACGTGACAAATAAGAGGCACGATAAAGTATAGCAAAGTCTTTAGGAGTAGCCCCTGCATCAATCAAGTTTTTTATCTGTTTTGCAATCCAATCGCTTTCATCTTTCTCATCTTTGCCATGATAGTGCAACACTATCTTTCCTTTTGTAAGATTTGTTGTCAAATTCTTTTCGATACGCATCTTGTTGTGTACAATTATTGAATTGGCAACGTTGAGTATATTGGGTGTTGAGCGATAATTCTCATCTAAAATAATTAGTTTGTCAGCTTTAAAATTTACATAATACTCTGGCTTTGCGCCTCTCCATTCATATATACATTGATCTGGATCGCCAACAATGAAAAGATTTTGATAAATAACGGAAAGCATTTCAATAATACTCCATTCTTCACCATTACAGTCCTGTGCTTCATCTACCATGATGTAGTTCAGCTTGTCTTGCCAAAAAAGACGTGCTTCCTCAAAATTTTCCAATATGTAGATTGTAAGTTTTATCAAATCTTTGAAATCTAAGCTAAAAGACTTCAGTTGCTTCATTACATATTTGCAAAACGTTTCTGAATAAGATGAAATGTTTTCCGGCTTGCCAACCCATAAATCAGCAATATATGGAGAATTATTTTTATCTGAGGATATGTTTCTCAAAAAGTCCTTTACTGTTTCTTTACTTCGACTTATTCCACACCCATCCATAACTTGAATAGCGAGTGCCTTTTCGTCTTCTTCGTCCAAAATAGAAAAGTTCTTCGGAAAACCGATACGGTATCCTTCCTTACGTATGAACTTTACACAAAAGCCGTGAATCGTGCATACAAAATCATTGACATTATATGAATTCGTCAATTTTGCAATGCGATTCTTCATCTCAGTTGCGGCCTTATTGGTAAATGTCATGCACAATATATTGTCAGGATTTACTCCCAACTCATTTATGAGATAAGCATAGCGATGAACAAGTACAGAAGTTTTCCCCGATCCAGCACCAGCAACAACTTTAACTCGACCCTCTGTTGCCTCAACTGCTTCCTGTTGTTTTGTATTTAATCTATAGTCTGCCATAGTCAATTTATTTTAAAACGATATATAATATAACCCACTTTGTCTTTGCAATTTTCCCAGAAATCTTTTTCGGAGCATACTTCCATGGTATTCATGCTAATTTTTCTAATATCAACATAAGAGGGTTTGCATTTACTTCTTTCGATAATTACACCTGCTATCTGAAGATGCGAACCAACAACCCTAAATCCATCAAAATAATAATACTTATTTTTGTCTTTATAAAACATATTGTCATTAGGACGAGCTACGATTTCTATATTTTCATAACTTATCTCAAGTTGTTGTTTTTGAGTTGAAAGTTTTTTACAGACCATTTTTCCATCTTCCATAGATATGAATACGTAGTGTTTGGTCCCAATTCTTATGATATCTCCTTCTTGAGGGCTATCTATTTTTTTGAAAGGATCATTCAATTTGGAAAATTGAGAAGGATTTGAACTTATCAAAACATTTAACTTTGAAATTTTCTCATATATCCGTTTCAATAACGTAATGTCCTTCTTTAAGACCATATAATTTGAAGACAAGAAAGTACTTGGATGTAGTTTTATCTCGTTTCCTTTTTCATCTTTTCCTACTATCCATATCCCATTTTTATCTTTTTCTGTCTTGCTATAAGTAAGGATACGTAACTTGTCATTATCATTTGCCCAATATGTTTTATTGATAGACGGATGCATGATAAGACGTATGCCTTGTGTAGTTACAGATAATGTTATATCATCCTCAATGTTATTATTTAGGTGAAGTTTTATACCTCCAATGTCACATTTTGACACTTCACCAAATATGTTCTCATATTTTATAATATCTCCAGCAAAATATTTTCGATAGTACATAAAGAAGCTATTCTCGTCAACTTTTTGTAAATTGTATTTACTTACAGATCGTTCATGTCCATTATGTTCCACAATGCAAGTTAAAGCATACAAGTCTCTAACGTATCTGCACACTCCATGTCCAGGACATTCAACATATTGCCCTTTTATAAAGTTATAATTCTCCTTGTTGATTATAGAAAGATGACCAACCATAACATTTATAGGTTTTGTGCGTTGAACGATTGTACATCTCTGGCTATCTATATATTTATCAAATTCACAAATGCCATATTTATAATGTTTGACAATATCACCATGTTTAAATGGCCCCAAAATATTGTTAATGGTAGATATGTCTTTGGGGGTTGACTTCTGAATACGCTCAATATCAGAAAGGCCATAAGTGACGCCTGCCTCGTTTGTGGTATTTTTATTTTCCCTATCTAGATGAACATCTAAATATTTCTGATTGATTTCATTAAGGAATCTGGACGCTCTCATTTCTCCATAATATGAACCCCCTTTTGCATATGTAAGGTATAACTTACTTTTGGCGCGTGTCAAAGCTACATACATCAATCGTCTTTCTTCTTCCATGCCGATATTGCCAGATTCTTCTATTGTCCGTACACTTGGTAATACCCCATCTGTCAATCCACACAAAAAAACACAAGAAAACTCCAATCCCTTAGATTGGTGTATTGTCATCAGACGAACTGTGTCATTTGTAAATTCTCTATCGATATTTGTATATAGTGATATGTCTTGTAAGAACCCCTTTAAATCATATTGCTTATTTTGATTCCTCATCTCATCCATGTATAATACAGCAGAACGTTTCAATTCTTCTATATTCTCGATGCGGTCTTCATCATTTTCATACCATTCCTTCAATTGAAATATCTCAACTATCTTGCTTATCAAATCTGCAATGGACTCTGTACAAGAAAGTCTGATGAGTTCATTTATATTGTTCGTAAATCTTATCAGACTCTTTTTCTTGTCAATGTCCAATTCAACATGAGACAATGCATCCAACAGACATACATTATGTTCACTTGCTGTTTCTGCTATTTTATTAAGACTAACTGGACCAAGATGTCTTGAGGGTACATTAATGACTCTTTTAAAAGCCAAATCGTCTTTCGAAGTGACCAATCTCAGATAAGCTAAGATGTCTTTAATTTCCCTTCTTTCATAAAATCGCACACCGCCCCATATTGTATATGGAATCTTGGCAGAGATAAGAGCTCGCTCTATGTGAATAGAAACAGAAGAATTTCTATAAAGTATTGCTATTTGGTTATAAGGTGTAGCTTTATGTTCCTTTTTAATTAGGAATGCAATCTCATCACCTTCTTTGTTGCAATTTTGTAGACAATAGAGTTTAGGCTTCGGTCCATTGTTCACCAATGAAAACAAATCCTTG
>UMBZ01028952.1_pt1 | contig 15143 bp, 10 predicted proteins | sample 1964091 | NCBI WGS metagenome assembly UMBZ01 (sample SAMEA4835954, study PRJEB28245) | human gut metagenome | biome: gut microbiome; material: fecal sample | place: Denmark | collected 2008
TTGGAACTCTGGGCATACTTAGAATCGTACTTGATGCGTACGCCCTCATCGGCACGCATATGCTTAATCATAACATCCTGCTTAACGCCACGCACCTGAGCTCGAGGAGCGTTCTCAGCGTCGCGCATCTGACGTATTCCATAGCTTGAAAGGTAGCGTTCAGTAGAACCAGGATAACCTATAGTCATGGCAAAGTCGCCTTCCTTGTATCCGTCTAACGATACCTTTGTCCAATGTTGTGGACGATAAGGTACGTTGTCCTTAGAGTATGCGGCAGGTCCATTTGTCTTTGGATCGGCATAGATACGGAATACAGAGTAGTCGCAAGTCTGGCGTGGCCACATCCAGTTATCGGTTTCGCCACCAAACTTACCCATTGACTTAGGTACGGTAAATACAAGACGCAAGTCGTTGAATGTACGGTAGGTAGTGGCATAATACTTATTGCCCTCGTAGAACGGCTTGATTTCGAGGTCAAGACTTGGGTCCTTGGCATGTACCTCTTTTATCATCTCGTTCTCTACCTGATCGAGCAACTTCTCTCTCTGCTCGTTGTTCATCTCCTTAATGCCACGCTTCTCCAGTTCGGCAGTGATGTCCTTCTGCTCCACCATAAAGCTTACGAACATACCGTCGTTAGGCAATTCCTCTGCGTATGTCTTGGCATAGAAGCCGTTGAGCATATAGTCGTGCTCTACAGTAGAATGTGAACGTATAGCCTCAAAGCCACAGTGATGGTTGGTAAATACAAGTCCGTCTGGCGATACAACAACACCTGAGCAATAGCCAGAGAAGTTGACAACCGACTTCATAATGGCATCGTCGCCCTTGTAGAGCTTGTCGTAAGGAGCCGAGAATCCGTACGATTTCATTTGCTCGTACACTGCCTGTGGCAAGTTGTAGAGAGTCCACATGCCTTCATCGGCATGAGCAGCAGCACCAGGCAACAGCATGGCGGCTGCGAGAAGTAGATTCTTTTTGTTCATTGTTTTTGTTTATATTGTTATTGATTACACTTTCTTTAATAGTTTCTTTATTGGCAGGTCGTGATACACGATATGTCCTATGAACATCAGTATCAGCAGAGTGTTTACGGCTAAGGCCCATAACTGCGGTAGATGTTCGTTGGCAAGGTTCATGCATACGTAGAAGATGGCTGTTATAGCCACATATACCGTTATCGACTTAAGTGGATAGTTGATAGGGTACTTCTTCTGACCTACGAGGTAGGATAGAACCATGGCGGTGCCATAGCCTGCTACACCTCCCCAAGCGCAAGCCATATAGCTGTACTTAGGTACAAACAACACGTTGACAAGTACAAGAACAAGGCATCCTATTCCAGAGAACCATGCGCCATATATTGTCTTGTCGATAAGCTTGTACCAGAATGAGAGGTTGAAGTATATGCCCATCATTATCTCGGCAGCCATAACGATTGGCACTACACGCAAACCTGGCCAGTAGCTCTCGTTAGGTATTATGAAACGCAAAATGTCGAGATAGGCAATGACAACGAGGAATGCCAACAAGGTGAAGATGATGAAGAACTTCATAGCCTTGGCATAGGTGTCGCGGTTGTCCTTGTCCTTAGCCTTGCCAAAGACAAATGGCTCGTAAGCGTATCTGAATGCCTGTGTTATCATAGCCATAATCATTGCAATCTTGGTAGCGGCGCCATATATGCCAAGCTGTGTCTTCTCGTCGGTTCCATTGTATAGATACGGGAATATAATCTTGTCGAGCGTCTGGTTTAAGATGCCTGCAATGCCTAATACAAGCAAAGGCCATGCATAGCGCAGCATACGTCGCCATAGCTTTACGTCGAAACGCCAGCGGAAGCCTGTAAGCTCACGCCAGAAACACAGCAACACTACTGCTGTACATATAAGGTTGATGTAGAACACCATACCTACGTCTACCGTAAAGTGCTCGTCGTATAATCCGAAGGGATTAAGCTTCATGGCTGGCAGCACAATTAGGTACATCAGGTTGAGCACAATGTTGAGTATGATGTTAACCAACTGCAGGGCTGCAAACTTAAGTGCCTTCTTTTGATAGCGCAGATAGGCAAATGGTATACATTTGAAGGCATCAATAGCTACACATACAAACATTACAGCCACCCAACTCTCGTGGTCGGGATATTTCATGAACGTTGCTATCTGCGGCAAGAATGCGAAGACGAGTGCCACGAACAGAGCTGCAGTTGAGCCTACAGAGATAAGAACAGTAGAATATACTGTCTGTGGATTCTCTTCTGTCTTGTTTACGTAACGGAAGAATGTTGTCTCCATGCCGTATGTTAGTATGACAAGCAACAATGCTGTATAGGCATAGATGTTGGTTACGACACCATATTGTCCGCCACTTGCGGCGAATGCTGTCGTTTGAATTGGCACCAGCAGATAATTAATAAATCGGCCAGCTATACTGCTAAGACCGTAAATGGCGGTGTCTTTTGCAAGAGATTTTAAATTTGCCATAGTTTAAAAGTAAAAAAGTAAAGAAGTAAAAAAGTAAAAAGATTAGGTTGTACGTTTACCATACATTCTTTTTCGTCAATCTTTATACAATTCTACTTGGTTTACTTTCATTTTACATTATTTTTATTCTTTATTTTATTAACGATATTCACTAATGTTCCAGTTATGGTCTTAGCATCATTAAGCATCGACTCATATTGTTTAGGCGATATTAAATCAGTTTCGTAAAGCAATTCAAGCCAGTATATAGTTTCGGCAGCTTCTTTTAAAGCGATGCTTAATTTGTTTATATAGTCAGCATCACTTTGGGCAAACTGGCTTTCTGCAATATTGGCTCCTATACTTGTTCCGCAGCGGTATATTTGTTTAGACATTACATATTCTTTTTTCCCCTCATTAAGATATATGTATAGTTTTATAATTCTCAATGCGAAATTCTTGCTCAATTCATAAACAACGCTCCTCCCCATCCATTCTTTTTTTATTGTATTATTGTATTCCTTTTCCCTTTCCCTTTTTACTTTTTTACCTTTTTACTCTTTTACCTTTAAAAGAACATATAGCATATCGCTATCGCCGCCACTATTCCTGCCAAGTCGGCAAGCAAGCCGCAAGCTACAGCATGGCGTGTGTATCTTATGCCCACACTACCAAAGTAGACAGCGAGGATATAGAATGTAGTATCGGTAGAGCCTTGGAATACGCAAGCCAGTCTGCCTACAAATGAGTCGGCACCATATGTAGTCATAGCGTCTACCATCATACCTCTTGCACCACTGCCCGAAAGCGGTTTCATAAGAGCTGTAGGCAATGCTCCTACAAAGTCGGTATTGCCGCCAAGGGTAGATACAAGCCACTTAATGCCATCTATAAGCATATCCATAGCTCCCGAAGCTCTGAATACACCTATGCCCACAAGTATAGCCACGAGATAGGGAATGATGCGCACGGCAGTTGTGAATCCTTCTTTTGCTCCTTCTATAAAAGCGTCGTACACGTTAAGCTTCTTCCTCATTCCAGCAAGGATAAACACCACAATTATTAGCATCAGCAAGATATTAGCCACCGATGTGCTGACAACATTCATCTGTGCTTTGTCCATCTGTGCAAATCCCCATATAATACCAGCCACCACAGCCGACATACCTCCTAAGGTAAGGAGCATTGTGCGGTTTAAGAGATTAATGCGTTGGTATATAGATGTAACCACAATGCCCGCCAATGTAGAGAAGAATGTTGCGAGCAATATTGGTACAAATATATCGGTAGGTTGTGCTGCACCCATCTGTGCACGATATACCATTATGGAGACAGGTATCAATGTTAGTCCTGATGTGTTGAGCACGAGGAACATAATCATTGGGTTTGTTGCAGTATCCTTCTTAGTGTTAAGTTCTTGCAATTGCTCCATAGCCTTCAGACCAAGTGGTGTGGCAGCGTTGTCTAATCCAAGCATATTGGCAGCCACATTCATGAAGATACTACCAGTTACTGGATGTCCCTTCGGAATATCAGGAAACAGACGTGTGAATACTGGCGACAGTACCTTTGCCAATACATTTACCACGCCTCCTTTCTCACCTATCTTCATTATACCGAGCCATAAAGACAGCACACCAGTAAGTCCGAGTGATATCTCGAATGCTGCCTTAGATGAATCGAATGTAGAGTTCATTATTGCCGGAAATACCTCAACATCGCCCATAAACACCAATCGTACCGTTGCGATGACGAAGGCTATGAGGAAGAAGGCTATCCAAATGTAGTATAGTACCATTGTCTATGATGTTTTGCCTGTATATTAATGATGTATATATATTAATTTGCAAAAGTACATCAATAAATTGGAAACAGAAAATTAACGCGCTATAAACATTGCCGTAGTGTGTCAATTTATCGAATATTATGCTGTTATGGCTGTCTATAGGGTTGTAAATAATCGGTTATTCTTTCGTCATGCTTGTCTCGTCAAACAATATATGTTTCGATTCCTAACAAATATAATATTTTAAGTATTAAAAAATACAAACATAATAAGTGTTTTGAATATTCTTTGTATATTTGCAACCTATTCGCTTATAACGCGATACGAAGTGTTAATTTCGATTTTTTTTAATTAAACCCTTTATTATATGACAAAACGACTACTCTTATCGGCACTTTTCGCCACAGTGTTTGCTCTGTTCAGTTATGCTCAGGACAATAACGACGAACTCACTACTGTTTTCAGTGAGAACTTCGATGCCTTTACTGAAGGTTCGGAGGATGCTCCAGGCACGACAGATATCTCTGGATATACTGGCAAGCTCAAGAAAACAATAGGTTGGAATGGTTCTAAGGTTTACGAGGCAGGCGGCAAACTCCTTATTGAAGATGGCGGCAATTTGTAGACAAGCAGGTACAACCTCTCTGCCAACAGCGGTGTCTTCAAACTTTCAATGCGTGTAAAGAGCAAGGACAGTTATGGTTCTTACTTCACTGTAAAGGTTGGTTACAGTACAACCAAGAATGTTCTTATCGATGGCGATGGATGGAAAGATGTTGCTATTGTGCTTGATGGAGGCAAGTCAAGTACGCAGATAACAATAACATCCATAATGGGTGGTTACTTAATAGATGAGATTAAGGCAGAGACAGGAGCTTCGCTTGTAGGTGTTCCTGAAGCTATGCAGCCTTCTCAGGCCGATGGCACATCGTTTACAGCCAAGTGGGGCAAGGCTGCAGCCGCAAGTGTATACCTGCTTGATGTATATTCTAAGGCAGCAAACGGCGACAAGAACTATGTATTACACGATGAGGAGGTTAAGCCTTCATCGGCACATCAAACAACTATTACACGCAAGGTTACGGGTCTTGACGCTAACACTACCTACTATTTCCAGGTACGTGCACGTAATGCCAATGGTGTGGTTTCCGACTATTCGAAGGAGATAAAGGTTATCAAGGTATTGGAGAGCATAGCTGCTCCTAAGGCTTTGCCTGCTACTGATGTTACTGCTACATCGTTTACAGCCAACTGGGAAGCCGTAACCGAGGCTAAGAGCTACAATGCCTCATTGTATTGTACAAAGACACTTGCTGAAGACGCAACTGTAAATGTTATAACCGAGGATTTCTCTAAGATTACATTAGGTTCTCTTGAGTCTATAGAGTTTGGAGTCATTTCAGGCTATCTCAACGATTATACCAATATGCCAGGTTGGTATACCGAGTATCCTGCCTTTGCAAATGGCTATTTGGCTTTGTCACCATACTCTGGCAATGGTCTTGTGCGCACTCCTGCCCTCGATCTTGCTTTGGCTAATGGTGCATTTAGTGTAAACATTAATATGGCTGAAGGCGCATACGGTAGATATTATGCCGGATACAAGGTTACATTCAATCTTTATGACGGCAACGCCGAAACTCCAGTTGAGACAAAGACCGTTACACTTGAGCAAGGTTTCAAGGACTATACAGTAGAGTTTACAAAGGGCACGAAGGAGTCGTATGTAGAGATTGTTTATGGCGGTAATAATAAACTCTTCATCGACAATATAGCCGTTGCACAGAAGCTTGCCGCTGGTGAAAGCTATACCCAACTTGTTGAGACAAAGGAGAAAATTGAAGGTACAAGTTGCACATTTGATGCCGATCTTGCCAACAAGAGCAACGCTTACTATTATGTTGTTGAGGCTGTAGGCGAGACTGTATCAAGCGACAGCGAGATTGTAGACATATACTCTGTTCCATCTAATACTGTAAATGTAGTATACGATGCGGCAACAAGTATAAGCCTTGCTCCGGCTCAGGCATCAGCCAATGTAGCAGTTCAGGGTGGCAAGGTTGTAGTTACATTGTCAGCCGATGCTCCTGTAGCAGTATACAGCCTTGGTGGAAACCTCATTGCCAACGTTGCAGCTAAGGCAGGTGTAAACACTGTCGACACAGCCGAGCGTGTAGTCATTGTAAAGGTGGCTGGCAAGGCTTGTAAGGTAGCAAAATAAAACATAGAAAATAATAAGAACAATATGAATAAGCAGAAACTATTTATGGCTCTTCTGCTTGGTCTTACCACTTACAATGCTTCTGCCTCTCCAGTAAATCGTGCCGAGGCAGAACGCATTGCAAAGAGTTTCATGCAGAAAGGGCGCAACGCTGTTGTGCCCTTTCGTCTTTTAAAGACCAATGCTGCTAAAGCCAAGAACGTTGCTGGCACAGATGTCCAGCCTTACTATGTGTTCAACTCAACTGCCTCTAATGGTGGTTTCGTCATTGTCAGCGGTGAGGACCGCTTTGCCACTGTACTTGGCTATTCGGATAAAGGTACATTCTCCATAGACGATGCTCCTGACAATGTGCGCCAATGGATGCAACAATATGCCCGATATGTTGAGGCTTATTGGGCTAATCCTAATCTTGTAGCCAAATCACAATCGGTCGAAGCCGAAAGCAATGTTGTGGTGGCTCCTCTACTTGACAAGATAGAGTGGGGACAGGATTATCCATTCAACCTCCAGTGTCCTACATATACCGATGCTGGCAAGACGGTACACTATTATACGGGATGTGTGGCTACTGCTGCTACACAGATTATGCGTTTTTGGAAGTATCCAAAGCACGGAATAGGCGAGAAAACTTATACCGCAAAGGGAATGACACTTTCTGCCGACTTTGGTTCTATAACATACGATTGGGCTAATATGCTTGAGGCATATCCTAAAGGAGAGACATCGTTCACCCCAGCGCAAACCAAAGCAGTAGCTACACTTGCTGCCCAGTTTGGTGTAGCAGTTGAGATGGAGTACGAAAAGGCTGGCAGTGGTGCTGTGCCTATGCTCGTGCCAGCTGCATTGAAGAACTACTTTGGCTACGATAAGCGTACCACAATGCTTAAGCGTAGCTATTATTCCACCTCAGAATGGATGGATATAATGCGCAATGAGCTTGACGCCGGACGTCCAGTATATTATGGTGGAGCAAGCGATGCGGGGAGTGGCGGTCATGCTTTTGTGGCAGATGGCTACGACTCTAATGGTTATGTGCACATTAATTGGGGATGGTATGGCAAGAGCAATGGCTTCTTCCTTATCAATCGTCTTAATCCTGACGATCTTGGCGAAGGTGGCGGCAGCGGTGGTTACAATCTCGACCAAGAGATGGTCATAGGTATTCAGCCTCCTACAACAAGCACCGATGATACTTTATGGCCACTTTACGGACCAACACGTCTGAGTATCATACCTACAGGCAACACATTCACGTTGATGACATATCTTGAGAATCTTGTTCCTGAGGCATTCAACGGCACATTGGCTGCTGTAGTAACCAAGGACGCAAAGGTGCTTAGCGTGCTTAAGGAGGAGAGTATAAGTGTGGCTGCATACAAGAACGGCAATTCGGGTACAACAAGTGTAACAATGCGTGATATCCCGGTAAAGGTTGACGGATTAGCAGATGGCAATTATGAGGTGCGCTTTGCCTTCAAGGCTAAGGATGCCAATACATGGCAAGTATTGCGCCATTACAGCGGACTTCCACGTTATGCCGACATGACTGTAAGTGGTGGTAAGGGCACAATTATTGGTATACATGCTATCAAGCCTAATGTAACTCTGTTGGAACAGTTAAAGTCTGACGGCACCTTGCATGCCGGAGGCAAGGCCCTTATTACTGCACATGTACGCAACAACAGTACAGACATCCGACTAAAGAATGTAGTGATACGTTTCCAGTCTATTGACAATCCTTCTATGTATGGCGAGTCGTCTGCATCGGTTAGTGTATATGATGAGAGCGAGGCATTGTTGCAATTGCTTGTTGATGTAGACGAGAAACTGAAGCCTGGCAGATATGAGGTGACTGCTTATGAGAAGGGCTTTGCCGATTATCCATTTGATGATTCTGCTGTAGGACGTGCTTGTATGGAGATAGTCTCTGCTTCTGACAAGCCAGTGCTGCGTGCCACAACTCCAGTGGTATGGCAGAATAAGGAGGGAGAGAAGAAAGCCCTGCAAGGTGATGATGTGCTGATGGCTGTTAATGTGCGCAACTACGGCGTGGCTGGTACTGCTGGTATTGTGGCTCATATGCGCGATGTAAACAATGTCGACCGCGACTTTGTTTTCCTACAGACTAACGTTACCTTGGACAAGGGCAAGGATGCAAATGTACAGTTCTATCGTAGAATGGTGGTCGATCCTGGTACATACGAGGTTTGGTTCAGCGGTGTTGATGCTGATGGCAAGGAGCTTGTTATCGACAACTACACCTCGCCTACATACATAACTGTGGAAGAAAATCCTGAGCTTAGTCTTAGCGTTACCGACACACAGATGCCGTCATGGCTTATCATAGGCGAGAAGACACCAGGCAGTGTTACATTGCATGCTCAGAAGAATTTCACGGGCACTATATACGTGCGTGTACGCCAGCTTACCAACAAGAGTGGAGAGATTGTTACAATGGCAAGCAAGTCTCTTAAGGCTGGTGAGGATGTAAAGCTTGCGTTCAACTACAAGCCTTCCGTGGCCGAGGGTACATTTATGCTCATTGTGGAGACTAAGGAGAGTGGTGTAGAAAAGGCTGTTGGTGGTTGCGACAATTACTATCGCCTAATAAACATTGGCACCAAGACAGGCATCGACAACATTGCATCTGATGCTACTTTGAATGGTCGCATACTCTCGTACAGTATATATAATGTAGATGGCAGTCTTGTGGCTAACGGCGGTGCTGATGCCTCTGTCGATACACAAAACTTGCAGCCTGGTGTGTATGTACTGAAGGTACGTACCGATAAGGGTTGTGTTACGAAGAAGATAATGAAACGATAATATTGTGGCTGAAGTTTAGTCCATTATACGAAATAAGGCATTAACGTCAATTACACGTTTTTTTCAAGTGTAATAAGCGTTAATGCCTTATTTGTATAATATATGTTTAATACGCAGGTCTTTTAATCTGCGTCGATAAAGAGCCTTATCCCTTACTTCTTTTTAGGCTTGCGGCGAGCCCATCCCTCTTCAGAGAAGTCAGGCTCTTCGCCTACCAACTTGATGTCAGGATTATTGATAAACTGGCGCCAATCGTCTTGTCTACCACTCTCATATCTTGATGCACCACGCTTGCCACGTTGCGAACGGTTGCGTCCTTCGTCCTCATTGCGACGCTTAGATCGCTTTTCGTATGGAGCAAAATCGCTGTTATCATTACGTCTTGCTGAACGTTTGTTGTCATCAGATCGCTTTGCACTGTTACGGTCAGAGCGACGCGAGCCACCACGCTTGCCTTCTCCAGCGGCAGCATTAGTATCATCAGCATCGTTGCAACGTACGGTGCGGTTGCGATAAGAAGCGCCATTGAGTGCGCGCATCACTTTATCTGCATCCTCTTCAGGTACCTCTATATACGATATACGCGCTAAGAGATCGATGTGTCCTACATCTTGACGGCCGTGTACATTACGGTTTATGAACTGCATAACCTCGCCTGGATAGAAACCATCATCTTTACCAAGATTGATAAATAGGCGGCGGTAGCCACTCTCTGGAGCTCGCTTCTCGCGCTTTGCAGAACCTGACTTGCGGTCGGAGCGGTCGCGTGATGTAGAAGGCTTAACAATCTCGGGAGCGTTGGCATAATAGTTGAGGAACTTGCCAAACTCCAACGACACAATCTTCTTCAATATATCCTCCTTGTCGTAGAACTCGAAGTGGCGGTTGATGTCCTCCATGAATGGGGCAATCTGGTCCTCGTCAACGTCCACCTTCTCAATCTCGTCTATTGCCTTGAACAGCTGCTTAGAGCATATCTCTTGAGGTGTAGGCAGCGTACCGTCAACAAACTGCTTGCCTATAATCTTTTCTACCTCGCGCACACGTCCCTTCTCCTTGGTATGTATAATAGAGATAGATGTACCCTTCTTTCCTGCACGTCCGGTACGGCCCGAACGGTGGGTATAGCTTTCGGTATCGCCAGGCATACCATAGTTGATGACGTGTGTCAGGTCGTCAACATCCAAGCCACGTGCTGCAACATCAGTAGCAACAAGCAATTGTGTGATATGTTGGCGGAACTTTTGCATAGTAATATCGCGTTGTTGCTGCGATAGGTCGCCATGTAGCGGTTCGGCATTATAGCCATCGCGTATAAGTTTGTCGGCAACCTCTTGTGTCTCGGCCTTTGTGCGGCAGAACACGATGCCGTATATGCGTGGATAATAGTCCACAATGCGCTTAAGGGCAAGATACTTGTCCTTGGCATTGACCATATAATATATGTGGTTAACGTTCTCGGCACCCTCGTTGCGCGAACCAACTATAATCTCCTTATAATCGTGCAGGTAGCCCTTGGCAATCTTCTCAATCTCCTTGCTCATTGTGGCAGAGAAGAGCAGCGTGTTACGGTCGGTAGGAACCGACTCGAATATTTCATTAATGCTGTCAGAGAATCCCATGTTAAGCATCTCATCTGCCTCGTCCAGCACAACGTTCTGCACATTGTCAAGCTTGGCAGCGCCGCGATGCATAAGGTCAATAAGGCGTCCAGGAGTGGCCACGATAATTTGCGCACCGTGCTTAAGTGCATGAATCTGGTTGATGATTGATGTTCCGCCATATACAGCCACGATGTTGATGCCCTTGATATACTTGGCAAACGACTTAAGGTCGTCGGCTATCTGTAGACAAAGCTCGCGTGTAGGTGATATGACAATAGCCTGAGTGGTGCGGCTATTAGGATCTGTACGTTGTAGTAGAGGTATACCAAAGGCGGCAGTCTTGCCAGTTCCGGTTTGTGCAAGCGCAATTACGTCGTTGCCATTGCCTAACAAATAAGGTATTACTTCTTCCTGTACGGGCATTGGATGTTCAAAGCCCAACTCTTCGATGGCGCGACGAATCTCTTCGCTTACGCCCAATTCTTCAAATGTCTTCAATCTAAAATGTTGTTTAAAAAAATGTGGATAGGGGTGAATCAAAATAATATCCGACGCTACTCCATAGTCTTCCCCAGCCATGCAACAAGAGGATGTCGTTAGGACAAAACAACTTGAACGAAGACATCAGGTAGCTTCTCGTAAAATAAAAATCCTGAATTCGAGTGCAAAGTTACGCAAAATATTGCGGATTAAGCATATACAATCCAAATAGTTTTAGTTTATTTGCACTATAATAACATAAAAACTTAGAATTATGAAACACAACTACTCAATCTTGGCATTGGCATTGGTAATGATATAGGCAATGCCAGCAAAAGCACAAATAGATAAGAAGGTAGAATGGGTGTGATAGAGCAAATAAATTCCAATTACTAATATGAGGGTGTGTCAAAATAGGAGTTAGAGGAAGTTAAGAAGAAGTTAATCCATCTACGATGGATGGGAGTTCTTGCTAAAGCAAGCGGCAAAGCCGAGCGAACAGACAGATGCTTTATTTTCAGCAATTTATACATATGTCCGCTAACTTCCGCTAACTTCGGGCGAAGCCCAAACTTCCGTTAACTCCTATTTTGACACACCCTCATATACATTTAGAAGTTCATTTCCTTTGACAAAATATTCTCCAGCTTCTCTGCCGACAGTCTCAATTGGAATTGTCCCTTTATGGCAACGCTAATACCTCCGGTCTCCTCAGATACAACAATGGCAATACAATCGCTATCTTGCGAGATGCCGAGCGCGGCACGGTGGCGCAGACCTAATTCTTTAGGTATGTCATGGTTGTGCGATACCGGCAGAATACATCCAGCTGCACGAATGCGCTTGCCAGTAATAATCATGGCACCATCGTGCAATGGCGAGTTCTTGAAGAATATGTTCTCAATGAGTCGTTGGTTAATGCGTGCGTCGATAAGGTCGCCAGTGTCTACGATGTCGTCAAGTCGCAAGCCACGCTCTATTACGATGAGCGCTCCCACCTTGCCTCTCGACATGTCCATACATGCCATAACGATAGGCATGATAGTCTCCTTGTCTACAGTCGACTTCGACTTGCTGCCCATGAAGAAGAAACGCATAATGGATTGGAACCTCTGGTGTGCGCCCAACGAATACAAAAAGCGTCGTATCTCTTCTTGAAACAATACGATAAGGCCTATTACACCTACGCTTACCAACTTGTCCATAATGGCTCCAAGCAAGCGCATCTCCAGCACCTGACTAACAAAGAGCCACACCAGCACAAATACTATGATGCCGATGAAGACGTTGAGCGAACGGCTCTCCTTCATCAATCGGTAGATGTAGTAAAGCATCAAGGCGACGAGAAAAACGTCGATTATGTCTTTTATTCCAAAGTCAAACATATGATGAGTTAAGAATTACGAATTAGGAGTTACGAATTTTTGGGTTACGAATTTGGTGTTTGGAGTTTGCATGCCATCTGGCACACTTCCACAGCCTCCTTCACATCATGCACACGCAATATGGATGCACCTTTCATCAGCGATATGGTGTTGAGCACGGTTGTTCCGTTGAGCGATGTAGTTGGGTCGCCGCCGATAAGACGGTATATCATGCTCTTGCGTGATATGCCTACGAGGATAGGCAATTCGAGCTCTTGCAGACGCTCAGCCTCGTTTAGTATCTCATAGTTCTGATTAAGTGTCTTGCCGAAACCGTAGCCCGGGTCGAGTATAATATCCTTGGCACCCAAGTCGCGCAGACGTTGCACCTCTGCGGCAAAGTTTATCATCATCTTCTTAAGCGTAGGTTGCACCGACATTAATATATAAGGTACGCGCAAGTCAGCTACAGTCTCAAACATATCACCTTCCTCGTGTATCTCTTGACCCACAATACCTGTCAGTCCGCCTTCCGACACATCGTTAATTATATCGGCACCAAACTCCTCCACACATTGGCGTGCAACCAATGGACGATATGTGTCTACCGATACAATAGCGTCGGGTTGCTCGCGTCGTACTATGGCAAGTGCACGCTTAAGACGCTGTGTCTCTTCCTCCACACTTACAACTTCGGCGCCTGGACGTGTAGAGAATGCTCCCACATCTATTATCTTTCCGCCCTCGGCAATAATTTGGTTGGCACGGTCGGCTATCTCAGTCTCTGTCTGCTTGCGGCTACCCGAGTAGTACGAGTCGGGTGTAGCATTTAGTATGCCCATTACCACTGGGCTCGAAAGGTCTACAAGTTGGCCTCTTACATTTATTGTATATTTCATTTTGTTTCTTTTATTTGTAATCGTATGGCAAATTACGCAATAAAAAACGAGACGACCAAATAAAAAGTATATAAAAATAACTACCTTTGCACACAATAAACCCAAGTAATATGGAAATATCCGAATTATACAAAATCTTCACCGAGCATCCCGTCGTAACTACAGATAGTCGCGACTGTCCTGCCGGCTCGTTGTTCTTCGCCCTTAAAGGCGCATCGTTCAATGGCAATAAGTTTGCTTCTGTAGCCCTTGATAAAGGCTGCGCCTATGCAATAGTGGACGAGAGTGAGTATGCCACAGACCCTCGCTGTCTGCTTGTTGACGATTGTCTGCATACTTTGCAACAACTTGCATTGATGCATCGTCGCACTCTCGGTACCCGCATTATAGGCATAACCGGAACCAACGGCAAGACTACAACCAAGGAACTTACAGCTGCCGTGCTTCAGGAAAAGTACAATGTGCTATATACAGCAGGCAACTTCAACAATGATATTGGAGTGCCTAAGACGTTGCTTCGCCTTAAGCCTGAGCATGAGGTTGCTGTGGTGGAGATGGGAGCATCTCATCCTGGCGATATAAAGACCTTGGTAGACATAGTTGAGCCCGACTATGCAATAATTACAAATGTAGGTCGTGCCCATTTGCAAGGTTTCGGCTCGTTTGAGGGTGTTATTCGCACCAAGGGCGAGTTATACGACTTTATGAGAGAGAATCGTTTTGCTTCTGCAACCAATAATGCGCCCGTGCAGCCAGAGCGCGCGGTATTTATAGATAATGATAATCCTCATCTCAACAGTATTGCCAACGGATTGCGCCTTGTGCGCTATGGATGTGCCGATGCCGACAATCTGTATGTGCAAGGACGTGTTACGGGGTGCGAGCCTACACTCAACTTTGAGTGGAAATCTGAGGCAGACGCCACATGGTACGGTGTGAACACCCATCTTATAGGAACATACAATATTGCAAATATGCTTGCTGCCGCCACTATAGGCCTATACTTCGGCGTAAGCGCACAACAGATAAATCATGCTCTATCGGGATATGTGCCTTCAAACAACCGCTCGCAGTTTGAGCAGACCAAGGACAACCGACTTATAGTAGATGCCTACAACGCCAACCCAACAAGTATGGCTGCGGCATTAGACAACTTTGCCCAGATCAAGGCCGAGCACAAAATGGTGATTATTGGTGATATGAAAGAGCTTGGAGTGGTTAGTCACGACGAGCATCAGAAAATTGTGGATATGCTTAATGCATTGGATATAGAGACAGTTTGGCTCGTAGGTGCCGAGTTTGAGCATTGTGACACACCGCAGTCGTTCCGTCTGTTCGACAATGTGGAGCAGGTTAAGGAGGCAATTGCAGCCGACAAGCCACATGGAAAATATATTCTTGTAAAAGGCAGCAACTCTACCAAGTTGTTTGAATTGCCAGAATTGCTATAGCGAGGGTGTGTCAAAATAGGAGTTAACGGAAGTTTGGGCTTCGC
>UMBZ01036734.1_pt1 | contig 15099 bp, 9 predicted proteins | sample 1964091 | NCBI WGS metagenome assembly UMBZ01 (sample SAMEA4835954, study PRJEB28245) | human gut metagenome | biome: gut microbiome; material: fecal sample | place: Denmark | collected 2008
CTTGCGATACTCGTCAGGTACTATCTGCGGCAACGCCCTCGGGGTGTTGTCGTCAGCCTTATAAGGTACGGTAATCTTGTCTGCAAATCGCATCTTGTACTGCAAGAAGGCGTTGAAGATGCCTTGGGTGTAGAGGGTGAGCGCTGCATCGGAGTTGAGGAAACGCTCCTCGTCGGGGGTGGATATAAAGCCGAGTTCCAGGAGGCAGCTGGGCATCGACGAGAGACGCAGCACGGCCAGATTGTTCTGGTGGGCGCCGGCATTGATACGTCCGGTGGCGCGGCACACCTCTCGCTGCATGAGTCTGGCAAGCTCCACACTGCGCTCGCGGTTCTTGTCGGCGATAAACTCAAACATGATGTCGCTCTCGGCAGAGTTCTGGTCTATACCTTTATACACCTGCTTGTAGTCTTTCTCCATCAGGATTACGGAGTTCTCTCGTTTGGCGACATCGAGGTTTTCCATGATGCCCTTGTTGCCGGTGCTGGCTCCACGGCCCAACGTCCAGGTCTGGAAACCACGTGCCGAGCGGTTGCCTTCGACGGCGTTGATATGGAATGACATGAAGAGGTCGGCCTTGTTGCGGTTGGCGATTTCGGCACGGTCTATCAACTTGATAAACACATCACGCTTACGGGTATAGATGACTCGCACATCGGGGCAACGCTCCTCGACCATTCGGCCGAAGGCGAGGGCATAACGCAGGGTAAGCGTCTTCTCATTGGTTACGGCTCCGGGTGCACCAAAGTCGTGACCGCCGTGGCCGGCGTCGATGACCAGGGTAAATCGGCGCCCGTCGGCCATCATCGGGATGGTAAGGAGCGCCAGCAAGAGAGCCAAGACTGTTCGCTTAATCATATCTACATGAATAACAGTGCAAAATTAACAAATATTCATCATAAAACCGCCAGCGGCTGTCAAGTTTTATCATTTATTAAGTGTCTTCGGCGCCGTTACCATAAACCCGACGGAGCCATTAGTTTACAGACATGGCCAAACGCAGCCCTATATAGAAGGATTTTTCCTCTGGGGGCATCCCACTACTAAAGCGAGTATATACTTTCAACCTGTCATATTTGTCATCATCACAGACCGAGCCACCTCTAAAGCAACGGTTATCTTTGTATGTACTTCTATCCGGCCCCTGGGGATTAATGGATGGACTATGATGATAATATTCGGTGTCTAATTTGTCCTGGCACCATTCACATACATTTCCAGTCATGTCATAAAGGCCCATTTCATTGGGCTTTTTGGTTCCCACTTCTTTCTTGTCACCCAATGTTCTCCAAGAATCCGACTTGGCATTACCTGCATGCCATCCTATTTCATCAAGATTGTAGCTTCCGCTATATCTATAGCCACGACTGCGCTTGCCGCCACGTGCTGCATACTCCCATTCGGCCTCTGTAGGCAGGCGGAAGTGGCGTCCGGTCAATTCGCTTAGCTTCTCTACGAAGTTCTGGCAGTCATACCAGTTTACTTGTTCAACCGGATAGTTGTCTCCCAGTTTATGATATGACGGATTACTGCCCATCACAGCAGTCCAAAGCGCCTCGGTGACCTCATACTTGCAGATATAAAAAGAGCTGAGGGTAACTTCATGTGGCACATCTTCAGCGTACTCGTCATTCCTATCCCTATCTGGATTACCCATCATATACGTACCGCCCTCTACCAGCACCATATCGGCCACGAGTTTCTTGAGGTGGGAGCGCAGAGGCTCTGCCAGCGAGTTGATGGGGTCTGCCTTCTTCGGCTGGGCAGGCTTGGGCCTTACGGCACTACTGCCGCGACTCTGGGGTTTCCTTACTGTTGGCTTGGGTTTGGTTGCCGCCGGTCTGCGGATAATTCCCTGCGCAGAGACTGTCACTGCGACCAGACACGACATGAGTATAATGACAATCGATTTCATAGATAAAAATATTAGTTTGACTTACATGAGAGTGGAAATAACAGATGGCGTAGGCGCGCCGTGGCCCATGACCGCCCGAGCCATCCCCGCCACAGAGGCTCTGCTCCCGGCGCTAAGCATGGTCATTGTCAAAGTGGAGTTCCACACCGGCACCACCCATATTGGTACCCATAGGCGGGTTGAGCTTGGTGAGCCTGATGTCAATGCTCTTGACAAAGGCGAAGCGACGGAAGATGCGGTCGGCAATGCGGTAAGCCACGCGCTCGAGCAGATTGCTGGGCACCTGCATCTCCTGTTCGAGCACACGGTAGACATCGGCATAGTTGACGGTGTCGAGCACATTGTCGCTGAGCATGGCTTGGTCGACAGGATATTGAAGGCGCACGTCCATCAGATAGTCGTTGCCCACAATACGCTCCTGCGCCTCCACGCCATGGTAGGCGTGAAAGCGCAGGTCTTGCAGATAAATATAACTGGAGTTGAGTTTCATCTTAGTGATTGCTATTATTATATATAAGGTGTCAACGATTATATATAAGGCATCAGCCGCAACGGCTGGCACCGCAGTTGGTGCAGATGAGGCAGCCCTCCTGGTAGACAAGGGTTTCCTGTCCGCAGGCGGGACACATCTGTCCCTTGGCCTGGGTGCCATCGGCGATGTACTTCTTGAGTGCGCGCTCCACACCGTTCTTCCAAGTGTTGATGCTCTCATCATTGAGCTGGAGCGAACCCACAAGTTTGATGACGTGGTCGATAGGCATACGGTAGCGCAGCACACCCGAGATGAGCTTGGCATAGTTCCAGTACTCGGGGTTGAACTTCTGAGACAAGCCCTCGACAGTGGTCTTGTAACCACGCTTGTTTTCAAACTGGAAGTCATAGCGATGGCTGCCGTCCTCATTGGTCTGCTTGATTATCTTGCCACGAGTGACGGTCTTGGGCAGCACGATACCTTCCTCGTCGTCCTGCAGACCGGTGAAAATCTCGTAGGGATAGCCGTCGAGCAGTCCTACAAAAGCCACCCACTTCTCGCGGTTGTTCTGGAAGCGCACCACGTCGCACACGAGTTCCTTGGGGCGTGTCTCGGTGACAGCCGGACGCTGGCAGGGCGATGCCACGGCTTCTGCCTGATGACTCTTCTCCTTCTTCTTGTCCTTCTTGCTCACCGACATCATCACGCCCGAGCGGCTGCCGTCGCGATAGATGGTACAGCCCTTGCATCCGGAGCGCCAGGCTTCGACGTAGAGACGGTTGACGAGAGCCTCGTCGACCTCGTTGGGCAGATTGACGGTCACGGAGATAGAGTGGTCTACCCACTTCTGGATGGCGCCCTGCATCTTGACCTTCATGAGCCAGTCCACATCATTGGCAGTAGCCTTGTAGTAAGGCGAGCGAGCTACCAGCTGGTCTATCTCTTCCTGCGAGTAACGCTTGTGGATATCCATGCCGTTGACCTCCATCCAGGTGAGGAACTTGCGGTGGTAGACGATATACTCCTCGAAGCTGTCGCCTACCTCGTCTACATAGTCCACATGCACGTCGGCGTCATTGGGGTTGACCTTGCGGCGGCGCTTGTAGACGGGCATAAATACGGGCTCGATACCCGATGTGGTCTGCGTCATGAGCGACGTGGTGCCTGTCGGGGCTATGGTGAGACAGGCTATATTGCGACGGCCATACTTGACCATATCGGCATAGAGTTCGGGGTCGGCCTCGCGGATGCGGCCGATGAAGGGGTTGGCTTCCTCGCGGTGGGCATCGTAGATGGCAAAGGCGCCACGCTCGCGAGCCATATCGACCGAGGCACGATAGACGCCAAGGGCGAGGGTACGGTGTACCTCGACGCTGAAGTCGGTAGCCTCCTGGGTGCCGTAGCGCAGACCCATGGCAGCGAGCATATCGCCCTCGGCGGTGATGCCCACACCGATGCGACGGCCCTGACCGCTCTTGTGGCGTATCTTCTCCCAGAGATGATACTCGGCCTCCTTGACCTCATCGCTCTGGGGATCGTGCTTGATTTTGTCCATTATCTGGTCTATCTTCTCCATCTCCAGGTCTACAATGTCGTCCATGATGCGTTGGGCGGCGCGGGCGTGACGACGGAAGAGGTCGAAGTCGAAACGCGCTTCGGGGGTAAAGGGATTGACCACGTAGCTGTAAAGGTTGACACACAGCAGTCGACAGCTGTCGTAGGGACAGAGAGGTATCTCGCCACAGGGATTGGTACTCACTGTGCGGAAGCCGAGGTCGGCATAGCAGTCGGGGATGCTCTCGCGGAGGATGGTATCCCAGAAGAGCACACCTGGCTCGGCGCTCTGCCATGCGTTGTGTACTATCTTCTCCCACAGTTGGCGGGCGTTGATGGTCTTGGTCATCATCGGCTTGTCGCTGTCGATGGGGAACTGCTGTACATAGTCGCTCCCGTCGACGGCTGCCTGCATGAAGGCGTCGTCGAGCTTCACGCTCACGTTGGCGCCAGTCACCTTGCCCTCGGTCATCTTGGCGTCGATAAACGCCTCAGAGTCCGGGTGCTTGATACTCACCGAGAGCATCAGCGCTCCACGGCGTCCGTCCTGAGCCACCTCACGTGTAGAGTTGGAGAATCGCTCCATAAACGGCACCAGTCCGGTAGAGGTGAGAGCAGAGTTGTTGACGGGAGAGCCCTTGGGGCGCAGTTGGCTCAGGTCGTGGCCCACTCCGCCGCGGCGCTTCATGAGCTGCACCTGCTCCTCGTCGATGCGCATGATGGCGCCATAAGAGTCGGCATCGCCGTCGAGGCCTATCACAAAGCAGTTGCTCAGCGAGGCCACCTGATGGTTGTTGCCGATGCCCGTCATGGGGCTGCCGGCAGGCACAATGTATCTGAAATGGTCAATCACATCGAACACCTCCTGGGCGCTCATCGGATTGTCATAGTTGTTCTCTATTCGCGCTATCTCATTGGCTATTCGCCAGTGCATATCTGTGGGCGTCTGCTCATAGATGTTGCCCGCGCTGTCTTTCATGGCATACTTGTTGACCCATACACGGGCTGCCAGCTCATCGCCGTCAAAATAGGCGAGCGTGGCACGGTATGCTTCGTCGTAAGAATATGTTTTCAGTTCGCTCATAACAAGTTGGATAATTATTATAATATGTCGGACTACAAAGCTACTACATTTTTTCAACATGAGCGAGCGTTTTCATGGAATTTTTCATAAAAGAAATCGATTATTTGTTTTCCGTTTTGGAAAACTTTAGATAACTTTGTCGCAGAAAAGTTTTCCAAAAAGATGACACAGTTTACTTCCAGGCGTTCCATACGCCGCTATACCCAGCAGCCCATTGACGAGGCGCTGCTCCATCGGCTGCTCAGCGATGCCGAACGTACCCAGACGATGGGCAACCTGCAACTATATTCGGTCGTAGTGACCCGCAGCGACGAGATGAAGGCGCGGCTCGCTCCCGCCCACTTCTCCCAGCCCATGGTGACAGGAGCCCCCGTGGTGCTCACCTTCTGTGCCGACTACAGGCGTACCACCCTGTGGGCAGAGCAGCGACAGGGACATCCCGGATACGACAATCTGCTGAGTTTCATCAATGCCGCCACCGACGCCCTACTCTACTGCCAGACCTTCTGCAACATGGCTGAGGCCGAGGGGCTGGGGCTCTGCTTCCTGGGCACCACCGTCTACTGCCCCGATGCCATCATCGACACCCTGCAGCTGCCCCCGCTGGTATTCCCCGTCGCCACCATCACCCTAGGCTGGCCCGACGAGCATCCGGCGCAGACCGACCGACTGCCGTTGAGCGCCATCGTACACGAAGAGACCTACGCCGACTATACACCCGAACGCATCGACGCCGCCTATGCCGAGAAGGAAGCCACCGAGGAGAACCGCCATTTCGTGGAAGTCAACAACGTGCAGACCCTTGCCCAGATATTCACCGACATCCGCTACACGCGCAAGGACAACGAGGCCATGTCGGCCACGCTCATCAAGGCGCTGCGCCGACAAGGGTTCTTGAAATAACCCCGAACGCCATCACCACAATCCCCGATACGGCTGCCACGTACACCGCATCGGGGATTGTCTTTTTTCGGGTTATCCATAGCTAAAAAATCCCAGTAATTACCGCGCGTAATGACCTGGAATGGCACTACGGGATAATAAAAAGACTGGTACAACTGCCATCTCCCGCTCGGAAAGGGAAATAATGGGCTATTTGTTCTTGATGTATAGAAAAAAAGAGTACTTTTGTAAAGTATTTACTTTTCTCAATAAAACCTATATTATTATGATATTGAAATCTCGGAGCATTTTCTCAGTGTGTATGATGCTGTTTGCGGGCACCGTGTCAGCACAGACAATATTTGTGTCTACAACTGGCAACGACCAATGGGCAGGCACCAATCGTAGGCCTGTAGCTACGATTGACCGCGCATGCCAAATTGCACGCGAATACCCAAGAAACAAAAGTGTAGACATCATACTTGAGGACGGCACCTATTACCTGGCGCAGACACAATGCTTCACGGCGGCCGACAGTCGCGACTATCCTGCCAAACTCACTATACGTGCCCGCAATGAAGGTAAAGCGGTGATAAGCGGAGGCTGCGTTGTGCATCTGAAGTGGACCAGACAATCTGACGGAATATACACTGCGCCAATGGATGCCAATCTGGACATCGACCAACTGTTTGTCAACGGAACGCGGCAACTAATGGCACGCTATCCTAATGTGCGACAAGGCGAGAGATATAACGTGTTCGACACATGGCAGCTTAATGTTGACGACAAGGCAGACGAGCAGATGCAAGATGCGCTCAGCCCTGAGCGCACAAGGCGTTGGAAAAATCCCGAGGGAGGGTATGTACACGCCATGCAGAACCGCTTGTGGGGAGACATGCACTGGATTATAAAGGGGCGTAAGCCTGACGGCGGTTTGGAACTTGTGGGCGGATGGCAAAACAACCGCCCTACGGGAATGCACGACAAGTATCGTATAGTGGAGAATATCAAGGAGGAACTTGATGCCCCAGGCGAGTGGTTCTATGACCGCAGTGAACACAAACTGTATTACTTCCCAACCGAAGGCACCGACATGGCACGCGCCAAGGTGGAGACGGTGCGTCTGCGCCACCTCATTGAGTTTGATGGAACAGAACAACAACCCGTACAAGGCATAGAGTTGCGCGGGTTGGTGTTCGTACATGCCGCACGCACATTTATGGACAACCGCGAGCCACTGCTGCGCTCCGACTGGACTATATACCGCGGTGGCGCTGTGACTCTGCGTGGAGCCGAGGACTGTGCTGTCATTGGCTGTGAGTTCAGCCAGCTTGGCGGCAACTCCATATTCGTTGATGGTTACAACCGACACTTGCTGTTTAGTGGATGTTACATACATGACGGAGGTGCCAATGGCATTGCATTCGTAGGTAGCCCGAAGAGCGTAAATGACCCACTGTTCGGATACCATCAGAGCCATAAAAATATTGACAATCGCCGCGGCCCTATAACCAATGACTATCCGTCCGAATGTCGTGTGGAGGATTGCCTTATAACAATGACCGGACGCGACGAGAAGCAGACTGCCCCGGTACAAATCTCTATGGCCCACCGTATCACCGTCAGTCACTGCTCTATATATGACGTGCCACGTGCCGGCATTAACATAAGCGAGGGCACATTTGGCGGACATGTCATTGAACATTGTGATGTGTTCAACACAGTGCTTGAAACCAGCGACCATGGGTCGTTCAACTCGTGGGGGCGCGACCGTATGTGGCATCCAGAGGTAGCGGTGATGTCACGTATGGTAGACTCCCGAGGCGATATGTATGCATGGGACATGATAGAGCCTAATACCATACGCGACAGCCGCTGGCGTTGCGACCACGGTTGGGACATTGACCTTGACGATGGCTCGAGCCGTTACCGTATATACAACAATCTTTTGCTGGCTGGTGGCCTAAAACTGCGCGAAGGCTACGACCGTGTCGTTGAGAACAATGTAGTGATAAACAACTCGCTGCATCCGCATGTGTGGCCAGCCAACAACGGAGACCGCGTGTGCCACAATATATTTACAGAGCAGTACCTCCCTGTACTTATGAATGCTGTAATAGCACCAGATGGACGGTGGGGCAGCATAATTGACTACAATTTCTTTGCCGCTTCCGGAGATATGGCACGGCCTTATGCTGCCAACGGCTGCGACCTTCACTCCTTGTGTGGCGCACCTATGTTTACAGATGCTGCACACGGCGATTTCAGTGTAGCTGACACTTCGCAGGCGTTGGAAGTTGGCTTCTACAATTTTCCTATGGATGATTTCGGCGTACGCAGCGCACAGTTACGTGCCATAGCCAAGACGCCAACAATACCAACATTCGTAATGGGCAAAATGCCAGAAAAGATATCGGTCGTATCAGCTGCCAAGCAACAAGTGGAGTGGCTTGGAGCTGTATGGACTTTTGTAACAGGCGATGCATTGTCAGCATTCGGTGTAAGATTAGACCAGTCTGGATTTACCCTAACTGACATTCAGAAAGCATCGGCTGCCTATAAGGCCGGCCTGCACAAGGGCGACTTGCTGATTGCCGTAGACGGAGTGCGCGTATCTGACTCTGAAAGCATGGACAAGTGTACCTCACTGAAAAAGAAGACCGTGCGGTTAGATATAATGCGTAAGCAGCAGCCCATGACACTTGTCGTCACGCTCCATTAGCCCTTTAGCACCTGGCTGTCGGCGCATAGCTTACGGCGCATGTCTCCGGCATAACTCCAGACTATGGGTATGGAGATGGTTGTGGCAGACGCGCACACAGCCGAGCGCATCGACGCCGCCACCGCCGAGAACCGCCACTTTGTGGAAGTCAACAACGTGCAGACCCTCGCCCAGATATTCACCGACATCCGCTACACGCGCAAGGACAACGAGGCCATCTCTGCCACGCTCATCAAGGCGCTGCGCCGACAGGGGTTTCTCGATGACAGCCAGCCATAACCAAAACCCAGCACCCCACCCCACAAGACACGGGTAAGCCTCTATCCACAGAGACTTGCCCGTGTCTGCTGTTATAGGGAACAGCAGCAGGCGGCAAGGCTGCCAAGGCTGACGGCAATCCATGCATAGTCTAACGCCAAGCCATATCGGTCGAACCCGAAGCCCATTGACTCGCGCCCGAGAGCCCATTGACTCACGCCCGAAGCCCATTGACTCGCGCCCGAGAGCTCTTGGCGGGCTCGTATCAGAAGGCACGAGGCCACGTAACGAAAGGCACGGACTCACGTTTCAAACGACACGAGCCCTCGTTTCAATCGATACGAGCCGCCAAAGTTACCCTCCTGCACAGACAAGTTACCCACCAGACCGCCGGAGATAATCTCTGTGCTCAAGTGATGACCTTGTGAAAGAAGGAGTTTACTAACGGGAATGGCGGAAGCAAATCGGGGCGCGCTGCCGAGGCCCTCCGCGCAGCCAGACATACGGGATAAAACGCAGAACGCAAATGCCACGGGGGTGGGCATTTGCGTTCTGACTGTTATAGTAAGTTCTGATTCTACGTATGTCGTGGCCTTAACTGCGGCTTATCTGAAGACCCTTGTCGCTGAGCGACATATCGACGAAGCGGGCATTGGCATTGAGACGGTTCTCACGGAGAATCTGCTTGATGCGGGCTGCAGCCTCGGGGTCTTTAGCCACCATGTAGAGGTAACCACCTCCACCGGCTCCGGGCAACTTGTAACCGAGGCAGAGGTCATCGACAAGCGAGGTGAGGCGTGCCACCTCGGCAGGGTTGGTACCGCTGTCGAGCAGCTGGTTCTGCTGCCAGGTCTTGCGGACCAACCGGCCCATCTCGTCGAAGTTCTCGCGCTGGATGGATTCAAACATATCGATGGTATGTTGCTTCATCTCGCGGAGCAACGCCAGTTCGTCGTGCTGGTTGAGGAACATGCGGCGCACAATCTCTGCCAGTATCTTCTTGGCGGTGCGGGTGATGCCCGTATAGTAGAGCAGATGACACGCGCGGTACTCGGGCTGGGTGTAGAGAGATGACGGCAACCAGCGCACTACTGGGTTCTGGTCAAAGCCCTTGCCCGTCTGCAGCAGCTTGATGCCCTGCAGCAGACCGCCAAACTGGTCTTGCCATCCGCCGCCGGTGGTAAGGAGCTGTTCGAGCACAAGGGTGCGACGGCCAATCTCGTTCTTGTCCCACATGAGACCACAGAAGTCGTTGATAGCACCAAGCACGGTCGAAGCCAAGAGACTGCTCGTGCCCAAGCCCGACCCTGCGGGAATGGCAGAGAGCAGCGTCACCTCGATACCACAGCCGAAGACGGCAAGCTGCTGCGCCAACGACTGATACTGCTCAGCCGAATACTCGGGCAGGAAGCCCGCCAGCGCCAGTGCTGCTTTGGGTATGGAGAACGGACTGCCCACATGGTGGAAGTCGCGCAGCTCTTCAAAAGTGGTGATGACCTCAGAAGCGCCGAGGTCGATACTGCGCAGGATGATATGATGGTCGCGGCAGGGCTTGACATAAGTCTGCAGAGGCGGCTGACCATTGAGCTCGATGGCGAGGTTGATGACATTGCCACCCTCCATAAGGCAGAAGGGAGGGGTGTCGGTCCAGCCGCCGGCGATATCGATGCGGACAGGGCTGCGACCCCATACTATCTGGTCGGAATAGACCGAGAGACGGGGCTGCTGCTTCTGGGCGAGCACGGTCTGGGTGAGGCCTTCGCGCAGCAGACTGAAGGCGCGGCCCTCGCTCTCGGAGCCGTCCTTGCCATTGAGCCGCTGCAACTCGGAGCGGAACATGGCATCGTGGATGCGGGTGAGCAGAGGCTCGTCGGCGGGCAGAGGTGTGGGCTCGGCTATGTGGTTGGCGGCAAACTCATGGGCGGCATCGTCGAGGTCTACCTGATAGAACACGCTGTGGGCGTAGTTGTGGGAGAGGAACGACCAGTTCTGCGCACGGTTTTCCCTGCGCTGCTCGACGAGACGACGCAGATTAGCCTGGGCCGAAATCTCGTCGGCGCTGAGACGCTGGGCCTCGTTCCATACCACGCGGCCACCCTGCTGATAGGGTTCGTTGAGCATCCATCTCAGCACAAGGCCGGCGTCGTTGATATTGTCGACCACGGGGAAGATGCGGGCCGACTGCAGGTCGTTCTTGCCCTCGATGGCGGCGGCGTCGATGCCGCGCTCTTCGGCCCAGCGGGTGAAAGGTTCGCCCAGGTATTCGGTCACACCATCGGTGATGTCGCCGCGGAACTTGTCGTTGAAGCCATAGGGGCGTATGGCGTAGCTCTCGTCGCCGATGGGCACGATGTCGACACACTGGCCGGGACGGAGTTCTATCTTCCACTGGTTGCGGGGCACACCTGTGATGATATTCTCATGGGCTATGGTCCACTGGGCGCTCACACAGCTGTTTTCTATCCAGAGGTTCTGGTTGTGTTCGGTAATCTTAATCTCCACTTCAGAGTTCTGGGTGAACATGGAGGGATGGGGCTTGAGCGAGTGGTGCATGATCTCGCGCTGGTCGTTGACGACATTCTGGATGTCAAGCATAGACGAGACTATCTCATGCGACGTACCGAAGTGATAGAACTCTCCGCCGGGCAGAGGCAGTATGGCCACCTTGAGGTCGTTGACCTCGGGGTCGTCGATGGTGGGGTCGGTGCCGAGACAGCAGCCAAACTCGCCGTACATGTCATAGTTGGTCACCTCACCGTCGCGCATAGAGCGGCGCATGAGCACCTTGACGGCGCGGTCGGACAACAGCCACACGCCGATGTCGGTCAGATAGAAATGCTCTTTCTGCAGCTGACCCAGCGTCTGCATCGATGGCTTCTGAAGCATACACTTGAGCTGGGTGGGAGTCTGGCGGGAAGAGACAAAGACGCCGTGGTCCTTGGCTATTTCGGGTCCGAGCCACAGGCCATAGCACACCACGTCGGCATCGGGGATGGGCTGGAGCGCCTGGGTAGCGCGGATGTAGACATCGCCGCTGACAATCATCGTGCGCAGACCCTCGGGCGCCTGGTTCATGATGCGCTGATAGAGGGGCACCTGCAGGGAGAGCAGATCTTGAGACAGGCGCTGGCCGCGCTCCCATCTGAACACGGGAATGGGCGTGAGTATCTTGCCCGAAGGGGCGTATGAGGGCAGTCTTCGACTCTGTCCGCCGGCATGGAGCAGCAGACGACGGTCGGCAGCGAGCCACTCGTCGAAGCTACGGCCATTGCCATGGGCTTCGTAGCAAGCCTGGAGCAGCCAGGTGGTGCCACCACCCGAGCCGAGCTTGCGGCCCACGGGGTCGTTGGTGCAGAACCATTCGGTATCAGACAGACCGGTTATGTCATGGAAACATCCCACCAGATTGGGGGGCAGAGAGAGCAGTTTCTTCATATCTTATAGAGTATTAATGTGTCATTTGATTATTCTTCTTGCGGCGCCAGGTGTCGTAGAGTCCGCCCACAATGATGAGCAGCAGCACCACATAAGCCACATAGGCTATGGTCTCGGTGGTATCGACGCTCTTGGGGAAGAAGGCGAGCTTGACCTGATGCTTGCCGGCAGGCACACGGAGCGCGCGCAGAATGTAGTTGACGCGGCCCAGCTCGGCAGGCTGTCCGTCGATGGTGGCGGTCCATCCGGGATAGTAGACCTCGGAGAAGACGAGCACACCGCCCTTGTCAGAGCTTACCTCGTAGGTCAGCTGGTTGGGCTCATAGGCGAGGAGCTTGGCCACAGAGTTCTTGTCTTGCGCCACAGCCTCGCCCAGCACCTCGGCAAAGCGTTTGTCGGCCACAGCCTCATGGCGCAGGTCAATCTGGCCTATGCGCTCTATCTCCTGGTTGGCGTTGTCGGCAAAGGTGAGCCGGTCTACAAACCATGCGTTGCCGTAGGCATAAGGATTGAGCAGAGGCACGGTCTGTCCGCCCTGCAGGGGGACGATGATATACTTGGTGTTGAGCATATTGAGCACGGGGAAGAGCGAGTCGCCGTTGACGCGGGTCATGTCGCCGTCGCTGTCGGCCACCGCCTTCATGATGCGCGACATCTGGGGATTGATGTAAGCCTCTATCATCTCCTGGTAGCGGCGCAGCTTGGCAGCATGATAGCCTCCGATGCTCTTGTGGTAGTAAGAGGTCTCGTTCTCGTTGAAGGTATTGGTGGCGAGATTGAGCACACGATAGTCCAGACCCTTGTCCTTGAGGATGAGCTGGTCGGTGTGGCTCATGGGCTGGGGTGCCTCGCGCACGCTCTTCTCTACAAACATGCCGTCATTGAGGTAGCGCTTGTTGACCTGCCACATGTCTACCAGGCAGAGCACGCCCACGCCGGCAATCATATAGGCAGCCTTGAGCTTGTTGATGCGGTAGAGCAGCAGCATCACCACGCCCACGGTAACAATCCAGAACGAGCGCCAGCAGTCGGCAGTCATCACGGCCTGACGCATCTCGGTGAGATTGGCCATAAGGGCGTGACGATACTCGTCGGGTATCTGGCCGAGCGCCACACGCTCGGACGAAGAGATGAAGTCGTTGAAGAAGAAGCCGGGCATGAGGGCGAAGAGCAGAGCCACGCCGGCGGTGAGGCCGAAGCTCACGTAGACCCAGCGCATATTGCGGGTGAGCACCTGTGGGTCTTCCACGATGCGGCGCAGCGCCATCATGGCAAGCAGAGGGATGGTAAACTCGGCTATCACAAGGATAGACGCCACGGTGCGGAACTTGGCGTAGAGGGGCACGTAGTCGAGGAAGAAATCGGTAAAGGGCATGAAGTTGCGGCCCCACGAGAGGAGTATACTCAGCACGGTGGCTGCGAGCAGAGCCCACTTCATGGGCCCCTTGACGATGAAGAGACCGAGGACGAAGAGCATGAGCACAAAGGCACCCACATAGACGGGGCCGCTGGTACCAGGCTGTTCGCCCCAGTACTGTCCTATCTGCTGGTAGATGGGGTAAAACTCAGGGTTGGCCTTCTCCATGGCGGTCTCATTGGCTGCAAGGGGCACAGAGGCGCCTCCCTTGACATTGGGGATGAGCAGCGTCCATGTCTCGTCGATGCCGTAGCTCCACTGGGTGATGTAGTCGCGGTCCAGTCCACTGCTGGTCTGGTTGGCGGCGTTCTTCTTGACCAGCTCGCTCTTTCCGCGCATGCTCTCCTGGCCATACTGCCAGGTGTGGTAAAGGTTGCTCAGATTGATGCAGATGCCCAGAGCGGCGCCCACGAAGCAGACGGCGGTGGCCTTGGCAAAGCGGTCGAGGCGGTGGCTGCGGATGGCCTCAACGAGGAAGGCTATCACCATGAAGAGGATGATGAACAGATAGTAGTAGGTCATCTGCACGTGGTTGGCCTTGACCTCAAAAGCAGTGAAGATGGCTGTGAGCAGCAAGCCGCTCAGGTAGCGTCCGCGATAGGCCAGCACCACGCCGGCAATCATGGGCGGCAGATAGGCCAGCGCCATCACCTTCCAGATGTGGCCCGCGGCGATGATGATGAAGAAGTACGACGAAAACGCCCAGATGATGGAGCCCAGCACAGCCAACTCCTTGCGGAAGTCGAAGGCGCGCAGCAGGATGTAGAAGCCCAAGAGGTAGGCAAAGACGTACCATACATTCTCGGGAAGCCACAGATGGTAGGCGTCCATGACCTTCTGCAGACCGTTGGTACTCGAATACGACGGCGCAGTCTGATAGGTGGGCATGCCGCTGAATGTGGCGTTGGTCCAGCGCGACACTTCGCCGGTGCGGGCGTGATATTCCGACTGCTCCTGACCAGCTCCGCGACCCGCCGACGAGTCGTGGCGGTAGAGGATGCGGCCGTCAAGGTCGGCAGGCATGAAATAGACAAACGCTATCAGCGCAAACAAAACTACTGCGGCTGCATCGAGCCAGTATTTCTTCAGTATATTCATTGTTGTTGGTATTGTTTACTCCTCGCCCGTTAAGGGCTGTAAGTATTAATGTATTATAAATCGCTGCAAAGATAATGAAAATATGAGAATAAGCCAACATAATCGGCAATTAACGTGACTTTTGCCCTTCTGCCGGCGGCCTGGCGAGCATCCGCTGCCACCATCGGCGTGGCGGCAGAGGCGACGGGCGGCGACGGCTACCTGTCGGCGAGCAGTTTGTCCATCAGCCGTGGCATGGCGTAGCCCTCGCGCTCGTCGGGGG
>UMBZ01018762.1_pt1 | contig 15070 bp, 7 predicted proteins | sample 1964091 | NCBI WGS metagenome assembly UMBZ01 (sample SAMEA4835954, study PRJEB28245) | human gut metagenome | biome: gut microbiome; material: fecal sample | place: Denmark | collected 2008
ATTCTCGGCAAAGCCGGGCAGATACTGCTCCACGATAGCCTTTGCAGCCTCGTTTTCCATCAGGGCTGCAATGGTGCTCTGGCTGTTCAGCTTGCCGCCGGTCAAAATTTCCGGGTGCTTCCAGCTGCTGATGCTCTGGTGCCCGGCAGACAGTGCGCCGTCCACCGGGATGGCTGCGCCGGTGATGTACCGTGCCAGACCGCTGGCAAGGAAGAGTGCCAGTGCGGCGCACTCCTCCGGGTCGCCCATCCGCTTTGCCGGGCAGTCGGATGCGAAAAAGTCCATGGCCGCAGCCGGTGCATCTCCGAAAATGCTGGTCTTGGTGTAACCGGGGCAGATGGCGTTGACGGTGATGCCGTATTCCGCATAATCCAGTGCCGCTGCGCGGGTCATGCCCACCACGCCGAACTTGGTGGCGCTGTACAATGCCTGTCCGCGCTGGGGCACAAGCCCTGCCACCGATGCCACATTGATGAGGAAGCCGCCCTCGCTGTGGCTTTTCAGGATAGCCTCTGCACCGTACTTCATCCCGGCAAAGACGCCCTCGCTGTTCAGGGAGAAGATCTTCTCGTAATCCTCTACCTCATACTCATGCAGCGGTGTGCCGCCCATGCCGATGCCTGCGTTGCTGACAACGCCATCCAGCTTACCGTAGTGTGCCACCGTCTTGTCCACCAGCTCTTTGATGGCGGAAGCCTTGCTGCAATCGGTCTGGATAAAGATGGCATCGCCGCCCTTGACGCAGATGCCGTCTGCCACAGCCTGCCCCTGCTGGGCACTGCGGGCTGCACAGACTACCTTCATGCCGTTTTCGCCGAAGCACTCGGCAATGGCGCGGCCGATGCCGCGGCTTGCGCCGGTGACGATAGCAACTTTATCTCTGACACTGTTGAAATTCATCATTTTCATAAAGCATCCTCCATTTTTTATTTTTCGTATTCACGAACTAGATTTGCAACTCTTAGTTGCTTATCCATCTCTATGGTGTTATAATAGCACTATGCCGCAGGGGCTGCAATCAGCAGTTTCCGGCGTGTCCGGTGTTTAAGCAACGGATCACGTTCCAAGCGTTGGTTAAGCATCCTTTACGAAATACATTGACGGAGGAATTGTATGGATATCCGGGTCAAAAAAACGAAGCGTGCCATTCAGAAAACGTTTATCGACTTGCTGCGGGAGAAGCCCATTGAAAAGATCACGGTCAAGGAAATTGCCGAACGCGCCGAGATCAACAAAACGACCTTTTATTCCCACTATGAAACGCTGGATGCACTCACCGCCGAAATGGAGCGGCAGACAGTCCAGCTCGTCTGCGACAATATGCGCGGCGCACAGCAGCTGCTGGATGAACCGGAGGCCTTTGTGCAGGAAATGTTTGCTGCTCTCCAGCAGGCAACGGATTACCTCGGTGTGGTTCCGGTATCCGCGATGAACCGCTTTACGCAGCATTTGCGGGATGCCATTCTGGAAAAAATCAAAGGTGACAATATCGAGCCGTCCCAATATGAAAATGTCGGTGCCATCCTGATTTTTGTAATGAACGGTCTTTCCGGGCTTTTGAACACCGACGCCAAACTGGCGCAAAAGCACATCAACGTAATTGCCGCCGTGGTTGCAAATGGTGTCCATGGTCTGCATCTTTCCCACTGAACCAAAACAGGCTGCGAGAAGCATCTTCCGCAGCCTGTTTTTTGCTATTGCAGCTTATTTTTCTGCGTAACTGCCCAGCACCCCAAGGCTAGGCTTTGCGGTCCGCTCCATGGTTTCACGGTTCACGGCGATCAGGCCGAACTGCATGGCGTAGCCCTTCTGCCACTCAAAGTTGTCCATCAGGCTCCAGTAGAAGTAGCCCTTCACCGGGATGCCGTCGGCGATGCAGTGCTGCACGCCGTCCAGTGCCTGCCGGATAAACGCCACACGACGGGCATCCTCGGCGGTGGCAATGCCGTTTTCGGTGACGATGAGATCGCCCTTGAATGCTTCTGCCACTTTACGGATGACGTGCTCCAGTGCCTGCGGGTAGACCTCGTAATCCATCTGGGTCAGCTCTGCGCCCTCCGGTGCCGGAAGCTGCCCCTGCGGGCCATAAAGAGTGCGGGTGTAGTTCTGCACCCCAAGGAAATCGTCCTTTTTAATGTAGGGCAGGTAGTGGGTAAACTCCTCCTGCCATGCGGCCTCGGCAAAGGCTTCGCCGCCGGGCTGTGCCTGCAAGTCGTGGAGCGAGAGGGTCAGGCCCACCTTGACTTCCGGGCAGATGGCCTTGATGGCATCCCGTGCGGCGGCATGGGCGCGCAGCACCAGCAGGTCACCCTCCGGGGTGCGCTCGCTGACAAAGATCTGGGGCTGGGGTGTGCCGAACACCTGTGCGTTTTCCATGGCGGCAAACTTCATGTTTTCCATCATCTTCTGGAAGTTCATGCCCACCTGCACCGTGCCCTCCGCAGACTTTCCGGCTGCTGCGGCATTTTTCGCAGCCTGTTCTGCCATCAGGCGGAACCGCTTGGAGATGGCGGCCAGCTGCAGGCCCATATTGGCTTCGTTGATGGTGCAGACATAGCGCAGCTCGCTGCCCAGCTGCTCCATCACATAGGTCACATATTTTTTGAAGTCCTCGACCGTGGATTCTGCTTCCCAGCCGCCCTTGCAGATGAGCCATTTCGGGCTGGTAAAGTGCAGCAGGGTGGCGATGGGCTCTACGCCCTGCGCCTTGCAGCAGGCGATGACCTTGCGGTAATGTTCGATGGCTTCCGGATCAAATTTGCCTTCCTCCGGCTCCACCCGTGCCCACTCGATGGAAAAGCGGTAGGCGTTCAGCCCGGCATCGGCCAGGAGTTTGATGTCCTCTTCGTACCGATGATAATGGTCGCAGGCAATGCCGCTGGGCTCTGTAAAGCTGGAATGGGGCAGCTGCTCCTGTGCCCAGTAGTCGCTGTTGGTATTGTTACCCTCTACCTGATGGGCTGCTGTTGCAGCACCGATGAAAAAGCCTTTTTCAAATTTCTGCATGATGGTTCTCCTTTTATCCAGAAGCAGTGTTTTCTCTTGTGCCTATTGTAACAGGTCTGTGCGGCGCAAAAAGGATAATTTTTCACGTTATTGGTAGATTTTTCGTTGAGCGAGTAGAACTGCACGAATTTTTATCCTCAATCCAAGTTTTTCATCCTGCAGTATCTGTTGCATTCTGTTATTCTGGTGTCAGGAAAAGCGGAAACCGGTTCACACAAAAAGGAGGAAAATCATTATGTTCCAAAAGAAACCCAGCGCCAGTGAGGTAGACGGTGTCCAGTACCGCCGTGCAAAGCTCTGGCAGATCATCTGTTATGCCTGCAACGCCTTTGTGGGTATGAGCGTCTACTCTCTGATCGGTATGGCCAGTTATTCGGCCAGCATCGGCTACGGCATCACCACCGCAACCGTGGGTCTCATCCTGATGCTGGCCCGCATTCTGGACGGCTTTACCGACCCGATGCTGGCCTTTGTTTACGACCGCGTCAACACCCGTTTCGGCAAGCTGCGCGTTCTGCTGATCAGCGGCTACCTGATCGAAGCAGTCGGCCTGCTGTGCATGTTCAACCTGTGCTCCAGCAAGGGCTTCGGCCTGCCGGTGTTTGCCCTGACCTACATTATTTACATCATCGGCTACACCGTCACCAACATGACCGCCCAGACCCTGCCTGCCATCATGACCAACGATCCCCGGCAGCGTCCCACCATCGGGGTCTGGTCCACTGCCCTGAACTACGCCGTGCCCATGGGCATGAGCATGCTGATCTACACCGTCATCCTGCCCAAGTGCGGCGGCACCTTCAATCAGGACTTCCTCAGCACCGTCTGCACCATCGTCCTGATCATTGCCGGCATCGGCACCCTGATCGTCTGCGCCGGTATCTCTGCCTACGATAAGCCCGAAAACTTTGAGGGCACCAACAAAAAACACGAGCCGCTGAAAACTGCGGATATTCTTGAGGTGCTCAAGCACAACAAGCCCCTGCAGTGCTACATCGCCTCCAACGCTTCCGACAAGCTGGCACAGCAGGTGGGCAGCCAGGCCATCATCAACACCATGCTGAACGGCATCCTGATCGGCAACATGGGTCTTGCCACCACCCTTGGCGTGATCAGCATGGTGCCTTCTATCTTCTTTGCAGCCTTCGGCGCAAAATATGTGGGCAAAAAGGGCAGCAAGAAGGGCATCGTGACCTGGACCTGCATCAGCATGGCCATCACCTCTGTGCTGATCCTGTTCTTCATCTTCACAGATACCCGTCAGATCGGCGTGATGGGCAGTTGGAACATGATCGTTTACGTGCTGCTGACCCTGCTGCAAAACGGCTCCAATATGTGCATCACCACCTCCAACACCTCTTATATGGCTGACACCATCGACTACGAGCTGGACCGCAGCGGCCGTTACATCCCGGCTGTGGTCTCCGGCACTTACAGCCTGATCGACAAACTCATCACCTCGGTGGCTGCTGTCATCGCCACCGGTGCCGTGGCTATTCTGGGCTACACCACCACGATGCCCCAGCCCACGGATGCCTACACCTCCGGCATCTTCTGGATGACCCTTGCCATCAAGTACGGTCTGCCGATGCTGGGCTGGCTCATTACCCTGATGGCCATGCTGGGCTGTCCCCTGACCAAGGAGGAAATGGTCAACGTCCAGAAGCGCATCGCAGATAAGAAAGACGCCCTTCGTCATGAAGTGATTGCAGAACACATGCAGTAACACCCCGCAAAAACCGAAAGGGCTCATACGCTCTTTCGGTTTTTGCTGATTCTATCCATTTTTCATAAAGGAGTTTTTACCATGAGCAAGACCATCCTGCTGAATCATAGCAATTGGCATTTTACCAAGGAGAACCCCGGCATCCCCACCGCCATTATGGGTGAGGCCATCACCCTGCCCCACACATGGAACGCCGTGGACGGTCAGGACGGCGGCAACGATTACTACCGCGGCACCTGCTGGTATACGCTGGCTCTGGCAAAGCCCGCCATCCCGGCAGGCGGCAAAGCAATTTTGCAGTTGGACGGTGCCGCTATGACCGCTGTAGTCTACCTGAACGGCGAAAAGCTGGCCGAGCACAAGGGCGGCTATTCTACCTTTCGGGTTGACCTGACCGAACATCTCAAAGAGGAAAATCTGCTGGCGATCAGCGTGGACAACAGCGACAACGACACCGTGTACCCCCAGAAGGCAGACTTCACCTTCTACGGCGGCATTTACCGCGATGTAACTCTGCACATCGTTCCGGCAGAGCATTTCGCTTTGCCCGCAAACGGCGCACCGGCTCTGAAGGTGACCCCCATCGTCACCGACCTTGCCGCTAAGACCGTCGAAGTCACTGTGGAAGCCGCCGTGGTGGGTGCACAGAGCGTTACCTTTGCGCTGGAAGGCCAGAGCATCACCGCTCCGGCGGAAAACGGCACTGCAAAGGCTGTTTTCACCCTGGACAATGCCCGCCTGTGGGATGGCGTGGACGATCCCTTCCTTTACACCGTCTCTGCCAAGCTGGACAACGGTGAAGAGACTTCTGCCCGCTTCGGCTGCCGGAAGTTTGAGTTTGACCCACAGAAGGGCTTCATCCTGAACGGCCGCAGCTATCCGCTGCGCGGTGTTTCCCGCCATCAGGACCGCAAGGGGGCCGGCATTGCCCTGACAAACGAAATGATGGAGGAGGACATTTCCATCATTCTGGAAATGGGTGCCAACACCATCCGGCTGGCGCACTACCAGCACGCACAGTATTTCTACGACCTGTGCGATGAAAAGGGCCTTGTCATCTGGGCAGAGATTCCCTACATCACCATGCACATGACCAACGGCCGTGCCAACACCCTGACCCAGATGGAAGAGCTGATCGTCCAGAACTACAACCACCCCTGCATTGCCGTTTGGGGCCTGTCCAACGAGATTACCGCCGCATCCGCTGTCAATGAAGATCTGCTGGAAAACCACCGTCTGCTGAACGAGCTGGCCCACAAGCTGGACCCCACCCGGAAGACCACCATGGCAAATGTGTTCATGCTGGAGACCACCAGCCCCATTCTGGAGATCCCGGACGTGAACAGCTACAACCTCTATTTTGGCTGGTATCTGGGCGAACTGGAGCAGAACGACGAGTTCTTTGACAAATACCACGCCGATTACCCCGACCGCTGCATCGGCTTTTCGGAGTATGGCGCAGATGCTAACCCCCAGTATCAGAGCAGCCACCCGGAAAAGGGCGACTACACCGAGAGTTACCAGTGCATTTACCATGAGCATATCGCAAAGATGATTGCCGACCGTCCTTGGCTGTGGGCGACCCATGTGTGGAATATGTTTGATTTTGCCGCCGATGGCCGCGATGAGGGCGGCAAGCACGGCGAGAACCAGAAGGGACTTGTCACCTTTGACCGCAAGCTGAAAAAAGACCCCTTCTATCTCTACAAGGCCTATTGGAGCAAGGAGCCGTTCGTGCACCTGTGCGGCAGCCGCTATGTGGACCGCGCCGAGGATGTGACCGAGATTAAGGTCTACTCCAATCTGCCGGAGGTCTCGCTGTACAAGGACGGTCAGCTGGTGGAGACCAAGCAGGGCGACAAGGTGTTCACCTTCCAGCTGCCCATCACCGGCAAGCACAGCATTGAGGCACGCTCCGGCGAGCACAGCAGCGTGATCCTGGTGAACAAGGTGGACGCCCCCAACCCGGATTACGCCATGGACAACCGCAAGAACGTGACCAACTGGTTTGACGGCGAGCTGGACGAAAGCTGCTGGTCGGTGAAGGACAACATGGCTGCCGCCATGGCAGACCCGAAAGCTGGTCCTATCCTGAAGCAGATTTCTGATAAAGCCGCCGCCGCCCGCGGAGATGTTGCCGCTGCCGTGAAAGACAACCCGGCTCTGGTGGCCATGATGGAGCGTGCCATGCAGCGGATGACCATTGAATCCATGCTGATGCAGGCAGGCGCTTCCGAGGAGGACATCAAGCAGCTGAACCGTGTATTGCAGGGTATTTCCAAGGAGTGAGTTTCGATGAGACAGACTTATTGCAACCCCCTTGATCTGGGCTACCGCTATCAGCACATGAAGGAAGGCCCGCGCGTGGCGGGTTTCCGGGAGGGTGCAGACCCGACGCTGGTTTATTTCAAGGGCAAATATTATCTCTTTGTTTCCATGTCGGCAGGCTTCTGGTATTCGGAGGATCTGCTGAACTGGGACTTCCATGCAGACCCCGGCCTGCTGATCTACGACTACGCACCGGATGTGCGGCAGGTGGGCAATTACCTCTATTTCTGCGCCAGCCGCAAGGGACGCAACTGCCCCATTTTGCGCACCGCTGACCCCCTGACTGAGCCGTTTACCGAAGTGTCTGCCCCCTTTGCCTTCTGGGACCCGGATCTGTTCTGCGATGACGATGGCCGGGTGTACTTCTACTGGGGCTGCTCCAACATCTCCCCCATCTACGGGGTGGAGCTGAACCCGGACACCATGACCCCCATCGGTGAAAAGCAGGAGCTGATCTTCGGCAATGAAACCGTACTGGGCTACGAGCGCCCCGGCAACAACGGCATCGTGGACCGGGAAGCCAGCGTGCTGTACCAGTCTATGAAGCAGTTCTATGACCCCAAAACCGGCAAGCTGAATCTGCCGCCGCAGATGGCAAACATCCCCGGCCTGAGTGCCGAAAGTCTGACTGCCATGTTCAACGCCATCGGCAAACCCTACATTGAGGGTGCCTTTATGACAAAGCATAACGGCCTCTATTACCTACAATACGCCTGCCCCGGCACCCAATACAACACTTACGCCGATGGTGTATACACCTCCCATTCTCCGCTGGGCCCCTTTGTGCGGCAGGCATCCAACCCGTTCTCTGCAAAGCCCGGCGGATTCATCACTGGCGCAGGCCACGGCAGTACCATTGCCGACCGCTATGGCAACTGGTGGCACGCCTCCACCATGCGTATTTCCGTCAACTATGACTTTGAGCGCCGGGTGGGGCTGTTCCCTGCCGGGTTCGACAAGGACGGGGTTCTCTACTGCAACCAGAACTTTGCCGATTACCCACACTGCATCCCGTCTGGAAAATTCGATGCCGCCAGCCAGCAGCCGGAATGGATGCTGCTGAGCTACAAAAAACCGGTCACGGCTTCCAGCACCGCAGAAAACAGCAGCCCGGAATGGGCAGTCAATGAGGACTGCCGCAGCTGGTGGAGCGCCGCCGGTGCAGAGCCGGGTGAATGGCTGTGTGTGGATCTTGGCAAAGAGAGTGATGTCCGCGCCATTCAGGTAAACATGGCGGATGAAAAGCTGGTGGTGGACTTCCCTGCCGACAGCTACGGCGACGACCGCAAGACCCGCCACATCGAGACTCGGCCGCAGATCTCTCATTACACGGTAGAGACCAGTGTGAACGGAGCAGACTGGACGACCCGCGAAACGATTGCCCGGGAGTGCTCTAACGGCTACTACGAATATGCCGACGGCATCCGCGCCCGGTACGTACGGGTCACGGGAGGCGAACTGCCCTATGGACAGCCGCTGCGCATCAGCGGCCTGCGGGTATTCGGCAACGGCGAAGGCCCGAAGCCCGCACAGGCCGAAGCCGCCGGGGCTCGCGTAGATGCACTGGATGCAAAGATCACTTGGAAGCATATCGAAAATGCACAGGGCTGCAATGTCCGCTACGGCGTTGCGCCCGATAAGCTCTATCTGAGCTGGCTGGTGTACGATGCAGACGAAGTGACCCTTTCCACCCTGACCGCCGGGCAGGAATACTACGTCTGCGTGGACAGCTTTAACGAAAACGGCATCACGCCGGGTAAGATTTTCAAACTGGAGGGGTAAACCATGCCCATCAAAGCCGTGCAGCAATTTATGCTGGGCACTGTACTGAGCAACGAGCAGCAGGCAAAAGAGACCCTTGCTGCCATGAAAGCCGCCGGGTACGATGGCATTGAATTGTGTGGATTTATGATCCACCCCATCGGCTTTGTGGTAAAGCTGCTGACCAAGGCCGCCGGGATGCCGGTGGGCAAGGGCGGCAATCTGGACTGGCACAAGCTGGTGCAGGAGGCCGGCCTTCGGGTGGTCAGTCTGCACACCGACCTTGGCAGTTTGGAACGGGATGCCCACGCAGTGGCCGAGGAGGCCAAAAGCTTCGGCACACAGTATGTGGTCATCACCGGGATGTACCGCTTTGATTACGGCGATGAAGCCGTTATGCACCAGCTTGCGCAGCGGCTGAACAAAGCCGGCGAGACTCTGACAGCCGAGGGCATCCACCTGCTCTACCACAACCACAACTGCGAGCTGCGGCATGTGAACGCAGAAAAGCGCTCCTACGATATTTTAATCGAGGAAACGAATCCCGAATTTGTCAACTTTGAGTTTGACAGCTACTGGTTCACCGAGGGCGGTGCAAACGCCTTGGCATGGATGCAGCGGCTCGGCTCCCGCATGAAGTTATGGCACATCAACGACCGGGGTGCCCGCATCACCGGCAGCGCCATCACGCCCATCCTGAAAACCGACAGCATGGAGCTGGGCACCGGCAATATGGACCTTGACAGCCTGATGGCACAGGCCCTTGCCGTGGAGGTGGATGCTGTCATTCTGGAAAGCCACCGCAACTGGGTGGACAACTCCCCCGTCAAGAGCTTCCAGCTCAGTGCAAAATACCTTGCGCAAAAATTCTGATTTGCCATTCTCTCATCCTTTTCTTCTTCATTCTCCCCCATAAAAGCAACGCCCCGCACCGGTTTCTCCTTCCGGTGTGGGGCGTTGTGTTTTGCGGGGAATCTTTTTGCATTACAGGGTGTGGGTGCCCGGCTGGAGTGTCAGGTTCCGGCCATCCGGCAGAATCACTTGTGCTTCCAGATTGCAGGGCACGGTAATCGTATACTGTACGGTGTCCCCCTCATACTGCCAGCCGCTTTCTATGCGCCCCACCGGGGAATCGTACACCGCTTTTGCCCAGCCCAGAGCAGGATTTGGGGTGGGGGCGATGGTCAGGGTCTCCCCTGCCAGATGGACGCCGCACACGCCGCCGAACAGCCAGCCGCAGATGGCGCCGTAGGAATAATGGTTCAGGGATTCGCTGGGGTGGCCGTTTGCATCAATGCCCGTCCATGTTTCCCATACGGTGGTAGCGCCCTGTTTGACCTCATAGAGCCAGCTGGGTGCGGTGTCCTGTAACAGCAGCTTGTAAGCGGTGTCGGCATAGCCGTACCTTGCCAGCACCTCGCAGAGGAAGGGCGTGGACAGGAAGCCGGTGTTCAGGTGGTAGCCGTTTTCCACCACCATCCGGTTCAGGGTATCCGCAGCAGTTTGGCTCTCCTCCTCGCCCAGCAGCGCAAAGGCAATGGCGCGGACGTATTCACACTGGCGGTCAGAAGTAATTTTCCCGTTATCCGTAAAGGCGGCGCGGTATGCCTTGACCGCCTTTTCTGCGGTGTCGCGGTACTGCGCTGCGTCCTCTGCCTTGCCCAGCGCCTGCGCAATTTCTGCCAGAAGCCGCCCGGAATAAGCCAGATACGCCGTACCCACGCTCTTGCGCGGGTTCATCATGGCCTGCATGGGGGTAATGCCCGGCTCGCACCACTCGCCGTAGTCCAAGCCGTTCAGCACCGTGTACTTGGCGTATGCACCGGTCTGCTGTTCCTCGGTGGTCTGCTGGGCACGGCCAAGCAGAAACGCATACCACTTCTGCATCATCTCGTAGTTGTCCGTCAGAACCTTGCGGTCGCCGGTGCGCTTATAAAGGGCGTAGGGCACCAGAATGGCGGCATCGCCCCAGCCCGCCGACATACAGAGCATGGGGGTCATGTAGCCGGGGCGGCTGGTGGGCGGCGCAATGTTCGCCATGCGTCCATCCGGGTACTGGTTCAGGCGGCATTCTGCCAGCCATTTTTCCACCACTGGGTAGCAATCCATCAGGGTCAGACCGGTCTCGATGAACACTCCCATGTCCCCCGTCCAGCCGGCACGCTCCCGGGTGGGGCAGTCGGTGGGGATATCGCAGAAGTTGCCCTTCTGGCTCCACACACTGTTTTTCACCAGCTGGTTCACATCGGCGTTGCCGCACGCAAAGTTGCCGGTGACCGGCATCTCCGAATAGACGGCGTGGGCAGTAAACTCTGCGCCGGTCAGGTCGATGTCCGTTTCCACCTTTGCGTACCGGAAGCCCATGATGGTAAAGCTGGGCTTGTAGTGGTTCTCGCCCTCTTTGCAGACGAGTTCCAGCATCTGCGCCGTGCCACCCTCCTTGTGGCGGTTCCGGTCCTGAAAGTTCTCCTGCGTAAAGTTGCCGTTCTCGTCCAGTGCTTCGCCGCACAGCAGCTTGATTTTCTGCCCAGCATGGGCGGTCAGCTTCATCTCCACATAGCCAGCCATATTCTGCCCAAAGTCCAGCACAGTCTCGCCGTCGGGGGTGCGCAGCAGCCTGCCCGCAAAGGCTTCCTGCTCCCGGATGGGCACGGTGTTCATACCGGTGATGGGCAGGGAGTTCGGCTCGGTCTTTACGCCATGCCAGCCGGAAAGCTCCCCTTCCAGCCGGGCATCGTACACTTCGCCCTGCTGCAGATCATTTTGGCGAATCGGGCCGCACTGGGTGGTCTCCATGTCGTCATCCGAAACGCAGACCGCCTTGCCGTTCACTTCCAGCTGGAACAGGACAGCCAGTTCGCTGCCGAACAGGTCACGGTCACCATCCACGCCGGAGGTGCTGCGGTACCAGCCGTCGCCCAATGCAATGAGCAGCTTGTTTTCCCCCTCACGGACAAGTGCTGTCACATCGTAGGTCTGTGCCCCAAGGTGCTTGTCTGCGGTAAAGCTGCCGGGGGCAAGCACCATGTCGCCGACACGCTTGCCGTTCAGCCATGCCGCATACAACCCCTTGGCGGTAATGTACAGCCGCTTGCTTTCTCCCGCCGGAGCAGTGAACGTTTTGCGCAGATAACTTGCCGGGCGGTGGGGCTGATAAGGCTGCGCCTGCCCTTTGCCGGAGGCTTCCAGCGCCGCCTGCTTCTGCTCCCAGTTGGGCTTTGCAAAGGCGTTGATGGCATCAGCGCAGTCGATGCCCGGCTCTTCTGTCTCCGGGCAGACCCACACGCCCTGCCAGTCTGCCTGTGCAAGCCCGGTCTCGAAGGAAGCGGTGCTCCATGCACCGGGCTGGTCATTTTCATCCCACAGGCGGATGCGCCACCGTCCCTGCGTCTTGGGCGGTACAGCGCTGGGCGTTTCGGTGTGCATCACACTGCCCAAAGCCTTTCCGCTTGCCCACAGCGTTTCGGCTCCGGCGGTCACTTCGATTTCGTAGGCGGTCTGGTGCACGCCTTCGGCGCACTGCCACGATAAAAACAGCGTCCCGGCATCTATACCGAGAGGCTGGGTCAGATGATTCGTTTTCAGGTTTGTTGCTTGCATCATCCGCATCTCCTTTTTTCCGTTTGATTTCTGTTCTTATTATAAAGAGAATCCCACGGAATAAGGGTGCAAAATTTTGTGTTATCGGTCAAAAAATCGTGTTATTTATGACAATTTAAAAAATTCATCTTGCTTCACGACTTTTCATCCGTACTGTCTGCGGTTCTCCTGTTATACTTTGGGTAAGAAAATCAAAGGGCCGTGGACTGCCCTCAAGCGAAAGGAAGGCATTATAGAATGGATATTGAAAAGATCATCCAGCAGATGACGCTGGCGGAAAAAGCAGACTTCTGCTCTGGTTCGGATTTCTGGCACACGCAGCCGGTGGAGCGGCTCGGTGTGGCCGCCGTGATGATGAGCGACGGCCCCAGCGGTCTGCGCAACCAGGACGAGCAGGGCGCCCATCTGGGCATCAACGAAAGCATCCCGGCGGTCTGTTTCCCGTCCAGTGCGGCGGTGGCTTCCAGCTTTGACACTGCTCTGGCAGAAAAGCTGGGTAACACGCTGGGCAATGAGTGCCGCGCCGAGAATCTGGCTCTGCTGCTGGGCCCCGGCCTGAACATCAAGCGCAGCCCGCTATGCGGACGCAACTTTGAGTATTTCAGCGAGGACCCCTATCTCAGCGGTGAGATGGGGGCGGCGCTGGTCAAGGGCATCCAGAGCAACGGTGTGGGCAGCTGCATCAAGCATTTTGCCGCCAACAATCAGGAGACCGACCGCATGGTCAGTGACAGCGTGATGGACGAGCGCACCCTGCACGAGATCTATCTTCCCGCCTTTGAAACGGTGGTCAAAAAGGCACAGCCGCTGGGCGTGATGGCCGCCTACAACAAACTCAACGGCACCCACTGCTCGGAGAACAAGGAGTTGTTGACCGACATCCTGCGCAAACGCTGGGGCTACGAGGGCATGGTGGTCACCGACTGGGGCGCAGTGAAGGACCGTGCCAAGGGCATCGCCGCAGGGCAGGATCTGGAAATGCCCGGCGGAAGCGGCCGCGGCACAAACTCGATCCTTTCCGCCATCAAGGCTGGGACTCTCTCGGAAGAAGAGCTGAACACTGCCGTACGCAACCTGCTGCGCTTTGTGGATTCCGTGACCGAAGCCGAGAGCACGAACGCCGTATTTGACCGGGACGCAGACTACCGGATGGCAGTTTCTGTTGCGGAGAACTCTGCTGTGCTGTTGAAGAACGAAAAGGGCACACTTCCTCTGGCAAAGGGCTGCAAGGCGGTGTTCCTTGGCGAGTTCGCGGAGCATCCCCGGTATCAGGGCGGCGGCAGCAGCCATGTCAACAGTGCGAAGGTCAGCTGTGCGCTGGAACACGCCCCCGGTGTGGCCTATGCACAGGGCTACCGCACCGATGAGGATACCGTGGATCCTGCGCTGGAACAGGCCGCGGTGGCCGCTGCCGTAGACGCAGATGTCGCCGTGATCTTTGCCGGACTCCCGGAGCGGTACGAGAGCGAAGGCTACGACCGCACCACCCTTGCCATGCCGGAAAATCAGAATCATCTGATCGCCGCAGTCGCTGCGGTACAGCCGAATACCGTGGTCGTCCTGCACAACGGCTCTGCCATCGAAATGCCGTGGGTCAACGATGTCCCGGCTGTTCTGGAACTGTACCTTGCCGGTGACGGTGCCGGAGAAGCCGCCGTGAATCTGTTGTACGGCGCTGTCAACCCCAGCGGCAAGCTGGCAGAGACCTTCCCCCGGAGGCTGAGCGACACCCCGGCTTATCTTTCCTTCCCCGGCGAGCGGGAGACCAGCGTTTACTCTGAGGGCGTATTTGTCGGCTACCGCTACTACGACACGAAGGAGGCGGACGTTCTGTTCCCCTTCGGTCACGGCCTGTCCTACACGACCTTTGAATACAGCGTACTCCGGCTGAGCCGCAGCACCGTCCGTGAGGGTGAAGAAGTGCAGGTCACCGTCACGGTAACGAATACCGGTGCCGTCTCCGGCAAGGAAACCGTGCAGCTCTATGTAACCCCGCCCAAGGGTGAGCGTCACCGCCCGGTCCGGGAGCTGAAGGGTTTTGCCAAGGTATCCCTGCAGCCCGGTGAGAGTAAAGATGTGCAATTCACGCTGGACAAGCGCAGCCTTGCCTATTATGAGCCGGAGCTGCATGATTTCTATGCAGAAAGCGGCACTTACCAGATCTGCGTTGGTGCATCCAGCCGGGATCTGCGCCTGACCGGTTCGCTGGAATGGCAGGCAGCGCAGCCGCTGCCGGTACACTTTACCGCAGCCTCCACTCTGAAGCAGGTCATGACCCACCCGGTCGGTGCTGCGATCATCGGGCCGATCCTGCAGCGTATGGCCGCAGCCGCAGGCAGCGCCACCGGAAAAAAGGACGATGATGATTCTTCTCTGTCCATGATGATGGGAATCCAGCTCAACACGCTGATTGATTTCCACGTCCTGACCGAGGAGCAGCTGAACGGCATCCTGAGCCAGATCAATCAGGCGTAAGGCAGGGATTGCGCGATAAAATAAGTCCTACTCTCTCCACTTTATTGCCATAAATTTTCCAAAACCTCTTGACGCATTCTACATACAGTGGTATTTTTCTTGTAAATCCCACTGCTTTTGTGGATTGGCCCAAAACCATCCACAAGATGTGGTCGTGTTCATTTTGAACACAGC
>UMBZ01035965.1_pt1 | contig 14683 bp, 10 predicted proteins | sample 1964091 | NCBI WGS metagenome assembly UMBZ01 (sample SAMEA4835954, study PRJEB28245) | human gut metagenome | biome: gut microbiome; material: fecal sample | place: Denmark | collected 2008
CATAACAAGAAAAACGACTGTCGCTTATCCCGAACTCAGGTTAGTACACAAAACAGAAAAAACAATTTGTGTACTCATTTGTGTACTCATTTCCTTGGCCGCGCACAGCATTTCCAACTAATTTTGTGCAAATAATAAAAACAATATGAAAAAAATCATGTCATTTCTCATGATAAGTTTTATCATAGCGATCAACATCCATGTACATGCCGTTTCTGATTACGATGGAGAAGCCTGGCATCAAGGTCTGCAGGCTCAGGCCCCTATTCGAGGGCAATGGCTTCTACGGAAAACTATCTTTCTGTGGAAAAAAATAATGAGAAAGATTTGCCCCCCCCTATAATAAATTACTAAATTTGCACCATATACTAAAAAACGCAACTATATGAAACAGAGACTTACCTTAATTATCGCCATGTGCTGCATACTGGCAGCAGCTGGTGCCCAGTCTATCACAGGAACTGTGACAGATGAGAAACATGCCCCCATAGCGTATGCCAACGTAGTGTTGTTAAACACTGCCGACTCGACCTTCCTCGTCGGCACTGTAAGCCAAGAAGACGGCTCCTTCAGCATAGACCGGCAGGACGACGGCAAGCATCTATTGCGTGTATCTGCTTTGGGCTATGACACCCAGCTGTTACCGCTTACAGGAGCAGGCCAGTACCATATCTCTCTCGCAGAGAAAGCCTACGAACTGAAAGGCGTAGAGGTCAAAGCACGCCGCCCCGTAGTGACCATGGGCGCCGAGGGCATGAAGACCGCCGTCAAGGGCTCGTATCTGGAGAAGTTGGGCACAGCTAACGACATACTGCCTTTCATACCGGGCCTGTCGGGCGAGAAAGGCAAATATACCGTATTCGGCCGAGGCACCCCTGTCTTCTACATCAATGGCCGGCTGGTGCGCAACAACAGCGAGCTGGAGCGGCTCAAGTCGAAAGATATAGAGAACATCGAACTGATAACCTCGCCTGGCGCCCGCTATGCGTCGAATGTGTCGGCGGTGGTCAAGATCAAGACACGCCGCCGTCAGGGCGATGGGCTGGGCATAGAGAGCCGCACCGTATATGAGCAGACCTGCTATGGCTCGGCACGCCAGTACATCAGCTGGAACTACCGTCAGGGCAAAAGCGACTTCTTCGGCGAGGCCAACTACGGCTATGACAAGGGCCGCCGCAAGTTTAACAACACCGACGAGCTCACAAGCACCCGGTTGTGGGTCAACACCCTCCAGGGACTGCAACGTGACAAGCAGCAGTCGCTCAATGGCGTGTTGGGCTACAATCTCCAGATAGATGCCGACCACTCGCTGGGCGTGCGCTACAACTGGGATATGAGCCCTGCAGCCAAAATCTACGGAAGCCTCGCCCAGACCACCACAGCCGATGGCGCCTACATAGACCGCATCAACAGCGACTTCGATGCCGTCTATCACCTCCGCCCCTCGCACAATGTCAACCTCTACTACAATGGCAAGTGGGGCAAATGGACGATAGATTTCAATGCCGACTATCTGTATAACCGTATAGCCAGCCAGACCATAACCCATGAGTACAGCGCCGAGGCCGACGACCGCACCGTGACATCGCTGGCGGCTAACCGCAGCCGGCTGTATGCCGCCAAGCTCACGCTGGGGCACCCCCTGTGGGGCGGCAACATCAGCCTGGGAGCCGAATACACCTATACCGACCGCCGCGACCGATACAACAACCCCGAGGGCTATCTCACCCGCACCGACAACGCCACCCACGAGCAGATAGCCAGCCCCTTTGTAGAATACCGGCTGCCCTCCAAGATAGGCACCTGGACTATAGGGCTGCGCATGGAGCACAGCCGCACCAAGCGCTATCAGGACGGTACCATCATGGACAATGGCTACGAGACACACAACAATCTGATGCCCACCCTGAACTATCAGCACACCGTGGGCAAGGTGGGCATCATGGCAGGCTACTCGGCACGCACACTCTACCCCACCTACCACCAGATGAACCAACCACTGAGCTATGCCAACCGCTACTCGATGGACGTAGGTAACCCACAACTCAAGAACAAGACCACACACAACGCCGTCATCGGTGCCTTCTGGAACATCTTCCAGCTGGCCGTAAGCTACGACTATCTGCACAACGACATCCTGTCGTGGGGTGCAGAGATGGCCGGACAGGAGGGCGTAGTGGTGCGCTCATACATCAACCTGTCCAAGTGGCAGCGGCTGGCCGTACAGCTGTCGGCCTCGCCCAAGTGGGGTGTATGGCACGGCCAGCTCAGCGCTGGCTACTCGGCACAGTGGCTCACCATAGATACCAGCACCGGGCGGCACAAGATGAACAAGCCACAGTTTACCTGCTCGGCCAACAACGCCTTTGGCTTTAAGCATGGATGGAACGCCAACCTCAACGCAAGATATGGCAGCACATCAGACTACAGCAACTTCAGCTACATACACCCCACGGCCATACTCAATGCCAATGTGCAGAAATCGTGGGCCAAAGACCGGTTTATGGTGCGCTTTGGTGTATATGACATATTCCGCCAAAACTATACCAAGAGCAGGAGCTACAGCTACGGCTACACTTCGTATCTGGACGACCACTACCAGACTCGCTCGGTGATCCTCACCTTCCGCTATCGACTCAACACCACTCGCAGCAAGTATCGCGGCACTGGCGCAGGCAACAGTGAGAAGCAGCGTATGTAGTATCCACGCACCACATAATACAAGAAAGATATGAAAAAATTATTAGCACTGATAGTCCCTCTTAGGATTTACCGATACACAGGCACAGAATTTCACGTATCGCCCCCTAAAAGAGTTTCACGGAGATACCATTGCCTTCCTAAAAAGCAATTTCTACGACCAACGCAGCTACTTTGCCGGCAAAAAGTCGGGGTTCTGTTAGAACTATATATGCGAGATATGCCACTCAAAGGGTGCTATGCCCATGGCACATCGCCATTCAGAGACCCAGACAATGAGAGCTACATCTGCGGTGCCTGGCTACGTCCTATGGAAAATTCTCTTTTGCCAAGAGGCGCCTCTGGCGCCATATATGCTGCCACTTTTGACATAGACTTTGCCACACCATACATAAGCAGCTACTACGCTTTCGGCAAATCCCTACCAGACAAAGTCTCTCCATACGGCATAGCCTCTCTTCTAAAAGACTTTGTCATCAAAGATATACGCATCGATGTTTACGACCGCAGACGTAGCCATTAGAAGGCTCTCTCTAAGGATAAGAAAGACCGCAGTTTTTACTTTGCGGTCTTTCTTTTAGTTTTTCATCGCTCACTTCACTTTCCACTCTTCTATGGTGCCTGTCTTTGACGAGAAGGTTGCACCGACAAGGTAAACCCGCCTTGCATCAGCCTCATACGGACGGGCATAACCCCTCGACTCTATCTGCCGGAGAACCTCATCGGCGGTGCCGTCGAGCTTGAACTCGAAGATGAATATATCCTTGGGCGTTTCGATGATGCAGTCGGCACGGCCCTCGCTCTGCTGTTTCTCCGTGAGCACGAGATAGGTGCTGAGGATGCGGAATATGAGGTAGAACGTATAGTGGAAGTAACGCTCACGCTCCTGCTCTGTGTCCTTGCGACGCATGGTGTAGGGGATGCTGGCAAAGAAAGACGTGAGCTGGTGGCACAGGGCAGCGAGGTCGGCGGCGGCAAGCGAGCGCACCATCTGCGCCAGGTCTGACAGTACAAGGCTTTTAGGCTGCAGATAGCCTGTGGCAACGGCAGTGGCAAAGCCGCGCTTTACCTCGTCGTTAGGGAAGTCGAGCAGGTAAGTGCCTGTAAGGCGGTCATAGCCCTTGATGGTAAGGTAACCGCTCTGGTATATCATCGGAAGCGGACGCTCCACATCGGCACGATAGTCGATGAAATCCCGCGTGTCGTAATAGCGGCCCGTCAGCTCATTCAGGTTCTCCTGGGCATGGGCGAGCAGACGCACAAGGTAAGTAGGTGTGCCCGAGGCAAACCAATAGTCATCCAGAGAGCCTGACTTTAGCGCGTTAAGCACGCTGAAGGGATTGTATATGTCGATAAGGCGGCGGCTGAAGTGATAGCCGTCGTACTGCCTTTTCAGCATGGTGCGCATCTCCACGGCCGACACGCCGTACTCTTCGGCCATGTGGTCTATCTCCCTGCCGAAGGCGGCCTCCATCTCCTCCTCGGTAATGCCGCACAGGGCATCAAACTGCCTGCTCATACTGATGTCCTCGGGCTGGTTGAAACCGCTCACCTGCGAGAATTTGGTCACACCGGTGAGCAGCACAAAGCGCAAGTCGGCGTCGGCAGCCTTGAACGTAGAGTAGAAGCCCTTGAGGATGTTGCGGTTGTAATCGTCTATGAGCACCTCGTTGCCATTGTCGTCGCGCATCGTGGCACTGGTGTCGAGTACATCGAGCAGTGGCTTGTCGTACTCGTCGATAAGCACCACGCTGCGCGACGACAATGGCGACGAGATAGGCATGCGCTACCAGCCCGACGCCCCCGATGTCGAGGGAGCCACCGACCGTGCCGGCAGCCGCACCCCCATGCAGTGGGAGCCAGGCCCCACCGCCGGCTTCTCCACCTGCGTCGTCGACAGCCTCTATCTGCCTGTCTCTACCGATGGCGGCCTCCTCACCGTCAGAGCCCAGGAGGCCGCCCCCCGCTCGCTGCTCCACTACGTGCGCCATCTGCTTCGTCTGCGCCGCGATGTGCCCGCGCTGGGCAATGAGGCTGGCTGGACGCTGCTCAGCGACAAGATGCGCCCTTACCCCATGGTCTACCGCCGCTCCACAGCCGACGATGTCTGCATCGTCGCCGTCAACCCCTCTGCCGCCAGTGTGAGCGCCTCCATCCCCACGCTCTCGGCGCCAGTCGAGGCCATCGCCCAGAGCGGCAAGGTCAAGTACAAGCGCGGCGCCACCACCGACCGCATCGTTATGGGCCCCGTCTCGGCTGTCGTCTACCGTCTTTCCCGCCCTTAGCCACCGTCACCATACAAGTATGGGGGATGACAAACCGCCTTTTCTGGCGAGGATGTCATCCCCCATATTCTTTTCATAAGTTTTGCTGTCGTTGAGGCTCCAGCCGCTTGTCGCTTCAGTCCTCCGCCGGAGACCACTGGTGGTGCTGGCTGTTGTCTTTCCTTTTCTTAGGGGCGGTTTTTACCCCCCCCGTCGGCCTCGCTCTGCAGGTTAATTCTGTATTCACTCGGCGACATGCCCGTCTGCTCACCGAATACACGGTAGAAGGTCTGCACGCTTGCCATTCCGCACTCCTGCGATATCGCCTCTATCGTGTAATCAGGGTGCAGTTGCATCAGTTCGATGGCTGCATCTATGCGCAGAGAGTTGATATAGTTCTTGAAATTGGTGTGTACGTAAGTCTTGAACAGGTTGGCAAACTTGTTTTTGGGCACATAGACCTCCTTGATTACGTCTTCGCGCGAGAGGTTGGGGTTCAGATACATTTTCTTTTCCACGATAGCCTTCATAATCTGGGCAAACAGATGGTCTTCTTCTGTCGACCCCGGGCGCATCAGCCACAGTTGCACAGCCGACTGGTCGCGTGGCGCTTCCACCAGTTCACCTCTCTCATAGCCGTAGAGCAGTCGCTTGTAGCGCTGCAGTCGTCCCAGTATCTGCATCTGCGCCTTGTCCTTGCGGCGGGCCCTGTGTATGTAGTACGAGAGGAAGCCTGTGGCCATCACAGCGTAGATGAGCGCCAGCGCGCAAGCCACGGCGAGCACATAGTCGATGTCGTAGTCGTCGCCCTCGTCCTCTGCCACCTTTATCGGCGCTTTCGTCACCGCTTCGGTCTTCCTTTGTCGCGTCTCCCTATTGTTGGGCTGAATTTCCGACCGTGTTGCCTTCTTGCGGTTAATCATCATGATGCGGTAGCTTATGTAGGTGGCTTCCTCGTAACGCTTCATCATGCGGTAACACTCAAATTGAGGAGCCAGAAACACTACGATGAAGCTCGATGTCAGCGTGTCGTTGTTTGCCGCATACGTCTTCTCGGCTTTCTGAAGCAGCTTCAGCGCCTCTTCATACTCCCCCCTCTCGATGAGTCGGTTGGCCTGGCTGCTCATAATCACGCTGTTGGCCTTGTCGTCCTCGCGTTGCTGCGCATACAGGTTGCTGGCAGTCATGAGGAAGATTATAATCAGTAGTCTCAGAGTGTACATGTGTGTTCTATTACGGATAAACAGTTCTCTTTGGATTGTAATTCTTACAAAATTAGAAAAAGATATCCTATAAACCGTTGTTTTTACATTATTTAAGAGTATCTCCTTCTGTTTTGCAGTCATCTTCATGTTTTTTGCGAGACTTGAAACCGTCATTTCGCGTCGTGCAATGCTGGTTTCGCATCGTGCATTATCCGTTTCGTGCCTTGAAATATAGATTCAGACCATCCCGGCGCAGCCCGCGGCGACCTCGCCCGTATCGCGCCTGCCCGCCCTGCTTCCGACAAGGGTCATCGTCGGCGCCCGAATTCACACTTTTTGTATGAAAAGTCGATAAATAATCAAGAAATGTACATAAAAACGGCGAAAATCTAACAAAAAATCATAAAAGTGCGTGAAATTATGTATCTTTGCATGGTCAATAGCAACTACAGGCATATGGAAAAGCTACCCGAGAGTAACAGTAACCGTTGGCCGAGGCCCGTCCAGATGCGCGGTGAGACACCTCGCACAGGATTGTTGGCGCTTCGTCGAGGCTGTGGGTGCATCGCTTTTCTTGCCGCTTGCTGTTTCGGTCTTACCGCTACAGCCCAGAACCCTTCAAGTTATGTTCCCACGAAGGGCGAGATAGTCTTCAGCCTCTACCAGTCGTCAGAGGGCAAGCCTATCCACACCAGACCGAGCAACCCCTTCACCTCCCATCGCCGTGTCAATCAGTTCTACATAGACCTGGACAACGCCCAGGTCATGCAGACCCATCCATACGCGAAAATACAACGTACTGGCTTTCCGCAATCCCGATGGCAGCCATGTCATCGTTATCGGCGGCGGACACTACAAGTGGCCCCGCCAGGTCAATGTCAAGTATCGTGACCAGTATATGACCATGCAGCTGCCTATGGGCACATGGTCCCTGACCACCATCGTCATCCCCGCTGCAGGGGACATGGCGTCGTGACACTTAGCACAATTAATGTATGACCCTGCATCGACGAGCGTCGGTGTATGGTCCAAGTCGAATTCAGTTTATATAATGTTATGAAGAAGATTGTTTATTTATTCTTGCTTCTCATGCTTGCTCTGGCATACCCGTCGGTATCGATGGCGTCGCCCACAGGCATGGAGACAGCCACCGACCAGGATGGCAACAATTCCATCTCGGGTATCGTGACCGACCAGAATGGCGAGCCGCTTGCCGGCGTTACCGTGCTGCAGCGTGGTACCCAGAACAAGACCATCACCGACCTCGAAGGCCGCTACACCATCCGTCTCAAGGCGGGTAGCGGGCGTACTCTCGTCTTTACCTATATCGGTATGGTGTCGCAGACCATCCCTGTCAAGGGCAGCGTGGCGCGTGTGATGATGAAGGAAGACGCCACCGCTCTGCAGGATGTGGTGGTAATCGGCGCCTATGGTACCGCCCAGAAGCGCAGCGACCTCGTGGGTAGTGCCTACCAGGTCAACGCCGACCAGCTCAAGGGCTTGCCCCAGCAGCGCCTCGATGTGATGCTCGACGGACTCATCCCCGGTGTCAAGATAGACCCCAATACCGCCGACCCCGGCAGCCCCCGTACCCGCTACGAGGTGCGCGTGCACGGTGAGGCTTCGCTTAACGCCTCCAACGAGCCCCTCTGGGTTGTCGACGGCACGCCCATGTACACTGGCGACCGCACCAACCTGATGCCCGGTACCAGTTATACCGTGAGTCCGCTGTCATTCCTCAACCCCGAAGACATCGCCTCTGTGACCGTGCTCAAGGATGCCACCGCCACCTCTATCTACGGTGCCGACGGTGCCAACGGCGTAATCCTCGTCACCACCAAGAAGGGCCGTCAGGGCAAGATGCGCATCACCGTCAACACCCAGTATGGTATTGCCCATATCGACGAGAGCACTGCCCCCAAGGTGCTTGGCGCCAAGGAGTGGCTCTCGCTGGCTCGCGAAGCCTACGCCAACTCGGGCAAGGACATGAGCACCTTCCCCTTCCAGGACAATGAGCTCAACCAGTATTCGACCACCGATACCGACTGGCGCGACGTCTTCTATGACACTGGTACCACCTTCCTTACCAATGTGGGTGTGAGCGGCGGTAACCAGAAGTCAGACTACTACGTCTCGGGCCAGTACTACCAGAACGACAAGACCGTCAAGGGCAACACCCAGCAGCGTCTGTCGCTCGCCACCAACATCAACCTCAAGCTCAACAAGCGCCTCAAGGTGGGTGTCGACATCTCAGCCTCTTACAACAACAACGACCTCTTCGCCCTCGGCCGCGAGTATTATGAGCTGCTGCCCATCTACTCGCCCTACAATGCCGACGGCACTCTGCGCCTCTACAATATGGAGGTCGACGGCCTCAATGCCGACGGCACTCCCCACTTCACTAAGAAGCGCTTCATCAGCAACTCGGTCCTCGAGCGCGAGCAGAACGACAACAACCAGAAGACCTGGTACCTGCGCTCCAACTTCACGCTCAAGTATGAGATACTCAAGGGCCTCACCTATACAGGCCAGTTTGCCTACGACTACAACAGCACCCTCGAAGAGACCTACAGTTCGCAGAAGAACTGGACCGGTATGGACACCGACGGCACGCCCATCGGCTATGCCCGCCGCTCATCCGTAGACATCACCAACTGGAATACCATCCACCGTCTCAACTTCAACCGCACCTTCGGCCGTCACTCCGTGTCAGCCCTCGCCGGTTTTGAGGCCGGTTCGCGCGACTACACCACCAAGTATGTCACCGGTTCGGGTTTCATCAATGACAACATCCGCGATGTGAGCCAGGCCAACACCACCAAGGGCTACAACTCGAGCAGCCGTCGCCGCAAGGTATCGCTGCTGGGTCAGGCCACTTACTCCTATGACCACCGCTACTACCTCACTGTCAACGCCCGTAAGGACGGCAACTCCCAGTTTGGCAGCGATGTGCGCTGGGCCAACTTCGCCTCTGTCGGCGCATCGTGGAACGTGCACAACGAGAAGTTCTTCAACATCCCTTGGATTAACGTCCTCAAGCTCAAGGCCAGCTATGGTACCAACGGTAACTCACGCCTCGGCTCTCAGGAGTCGCAGGGTACCTACGTCTACAGCAGCTCCTACTCCTACAACGGCGAGCTCGGCGGTGTGCTCGGCACTATCCCCAATAGTCGTCTGAGCTGGGAGACCACCTATATGACCAACCTCGGTCTGCGCCTGGCTGTGCTCAACCGCATCGACTTTGAAATCGAGTATTACCACAACCAGACCAAGAACCTCCTGAGCCGTCTGCCCATCTCGCTCCTTACTGGCGACACCCGTGCCTACCGCAATGTGGGCGAGATCGTCAACAAGGGTATCGATATCAACCTCACCACCCGCAACTTCGTGCCCAAGAAGGAAGGCGACTTTGCCTGGACCACCGACTTCAACCTCGCCCACAACCAGAACCGCCTCACCAAGTCGTATAACGGCACCCAGGTCAACTTCGGCGAAATCTCCTGGATAGAGGGACAGGACACCAAGACCTACTACATGGTGCGCTGGGCAGGTGTAGACCCCCTCGACGGCAGCCCCATGTGGTACGATGCCAACGGCAACATCACCAAGGTCTATGACAGCACCAACAACCGCGTGCGTGGCAAGAGTGCCAATCCCACCGTCACCGGCGGTATGACCAACACCCTCAGCTACAAGAACTTCTCGCTCCGCTTCCTGCTCAACTACCAGTTTGGCGGCTACGCCTACAGTTCGTTTGCCAGCATCATGAACTCCGACGGTTACAATGTGCTGAGCTACAACCAGGCCATCGAGCAGCGCAACTACTGGCGCAATCCCGGCGACATCGCCATGAACACCCGTCCTCAGGCGGGCGTCTCTACCGGTTCGTCGCGCACCTCTACGCGCTATCTCTACAAGAAGGATCTGGTGCGCCTGCAGAACGTGGTGCTCAGCTACCAGCTGCCCCGCAGCCTCGTCAATGGCTGGAAACTTTCCAATGCCTCGGTATCGCTCATCGCCGACAATCTGTTGGCCTACAGTCCCTACTCAGGCAGCGACCACAACTCCTACAAGACGCTCATGAGCGGCTATCCGCTCGAGCGCACCTTCACCCTGTCACTCAATGTCGGATTCTAAACCCAGTATCACAATGAAGAAAACTATTATATATGTCGCTTTAGCGCTGGTCACTCTGCTCACCTCGTGCGACGGCTTCCTGACCGTCGATGAGAAGGGCAAGGCCACCATACCGTCGTTCCTTTCCGACCCCCGCGGTCTGCGTGCCGGTCTGCTGGGTGCCTACACCCAGTACTACAACAGCTACGACAACGAGTTCCTGAAGTATCCCGAGGTAGCAGGCAATATGACGTCGCTCAACCTCTCCTCCGGTTCGTCCATGCTCGACCAGTACAACTATGTGCCCAACCCCGTGTCGGCTACTACCTCCTATTACATCTGGTACCGCATCGGCGAGGCTATGGCCAATGCCAACAACATCATCAAGTATGCCCCCGCCGTGGCTTCCGACTATCCCACCCAGAAAGATGCCATCGACAACATCCTGGGTCAGGCCCTTGTGCTGCGCGCGCTCTGCCACTTTGACCTCGTGCGTGTCTACGGCCAGCCCTACAACTACAGCGCCGACGCCTCACATCTCGGTGTGCCCAAGGTAGACCGTCCCCTCGGCCCCAACGACATCCTCGGCCGCAGTTCGGTCAAGGACATCTACGCCTTCATCCTCGAAGACCTGGGCAAGGCTGCCGCCCTGCTCAGCGACAGTCACGCCACCGACGTACACTACGTGTCGCTCCAGGCTGTCAATGCCATGTACTCGCGCGTCTATCTCTATATGGAAGACTGGGACAACGCCCTCAAGTATGCCCAGCTCGCCCTCAACGGCGAGAGTCTGGCGCAGGGTGCCGACTATATCAATATGTATGACAACCTGAGCACCCGCGGCGAGGCCATCCTCCGCCTGAGCGGTGCCGACCTCACCGGTCGCCAGAAGGAGTTCTATGCCAGCGAGTGTCTGCCCGCCGACACGCTGCTCTCGCTCTACGACGCTGCCGACCTGCGCCTGCAGCTCATCCACAAGGACGGCGTGAAGCAGTGTGTCAAGTACACCGCCACCACCATCCCCGACAATCAGCCCAAGCGCGAAGACCCCATCGTCTTCCGTCTCTCCGAGATGGTGCTCAATGCGGCTGAGGCTGCCTGCCACATCAGCGGCAAGCAGGGCGATGCCCGCCAGTATCTGCGCCAACTGCTCGAGCGCAACGTGGGTGCCGAGAAGGCTGCCCAGGTGCTCGACGCCACCGCCGACGGCGACCTGCTCGCCCTCGTGCAGCGCGAGCGCGTTAAGGAGCTTTGCTTCGAGGGCCACAACTTCTTCGACATCACCCGCTGGAAGCAGAACCTCGTGCGCGAGCACAACACCAACTCCACCGTGCGCTCGCTCGCTTACCCCAACGACCTCTTTGTGCTGCCCATCCCTCAGTATGAGCTCGACGCCAATGAGAACATGAAGCCCAACCCCACTGTAAACAAGTAGAAACGTCATGAAGAAAATCATAGTAATGCTCCTGGCTCTCGTCGCCCTGTGCGGCTGCCAGAAAGAAGAGTTCGAAGGCTTTGATATGCCCTTCGTCAAGGTGACAACCACTACCGGCGCTTCACAGACGGTGGTGCTCTCCAATGTAAACAATATCAATACCTATGTGGTGTCGGTAAGCAGCAAGATGCTTACCACCGCCCTCGTGGTCAACTACGAGATTGTGGTGGGCGACGGTCTGCAGGAAGGTGTCGACTACGAACTCGTCACCACCGGCAACCAGCTCACCTTCGAGCCCGGTATCTACGACATGCCCATCCGCATCAAGTGGCTTGCCCATCCCGTCGATGAGACCAAGGACAATACCCTCACCATCCGTCTCACCGGCAACAGCCAGAACCTCCATTTGGGTGTGCCCGGTCCCGATGGTCTCCAGAAACAACTTGTAATCGAAAAAAAGAACTGATATGAAACACTTAGGATATATCATAGCGCTGCTGGTGGTGATGCTTGTCCCCGCCGCCTGTACAGACAGCAACAATTATGTATATAATGATGTCAACGCACCCGCGATGCTCAGCTTCGGTTTCTACAAGGCCGACAACCCCGGTGTGCTTGGCTCCGACTATGTGGTAGAGCTCACTGCCGACCAGACAGGTGGCGCCGCCACACAGACCGTAAGCGTGGCACTGCCTCCCACGGTAGAGAAGAACAACCTCGTGGCACGTTTCACCACCAGCGAGGGCACCACCGTCAAGGTGGGTGGCGCCGAGCAGGTAAGCCAGACCACCGCCAACGACTTCAGCCAGCCCATCGACTACATCCTGACCCGTGGCAGCGTGAGCCGCCGCTGCGAGGTCACCGTCACCAAGGCTTCGCTCCGCTGGGTTGAGACTGCCCAGGTGGCAGGCATCACCACCTACGGCAACCCCGTGCTCAAGATTAGCCCCGTAGACCAGAAGCCCTACATCGGCTTCAAGACCCGTGCCGGCAACTCTGCCACCGCTGCCAACCACAGCACCGTGCTCACCCTGGGCGACGATGGCGAGTGGACAGCCGTGGGTGGCGAAGGCTTCGGCCACACCGTCAACTCTTCTTACTTCGACTTCGACATCGCCCCCGACGGCACACTCTACGTGGCTTATGCCGACGAGCAGGCCACCGTGCTCAAGAACGGTATGAGCGTGATGAAGTATAACGGCAGCGACTGGGAGTTTGTGGGCACCGACAAGGGCCTGCTCAAGGCAGTGTCCAACTATGTGGGCTTCTGTGCCCTCGACGGCGAGCTTGTGGGCGCGCAGGTCAACAGCTCTTCCAAGGCCGACTATCCCAACCGTACCCTCGTCGTGTCCAACTACAAGGACGGCGCATGGAACAGTCAGGTGCCCGGCGCCATCACCAACCAGGTGTATATGGCCAATGTGGCTGGCGGCAAGGACGCTGCCTATGTCATCAGCATCAACCGCGGCGCTGTCAACGGCGTCAACTATGGCTACAACGTGCTGCGCTACCAGGGCGGAGAGTGGACACCGATGATCGTCAACTATCTCGAGCCCGGCAATGCCACCAACAATATTGCCATGATAGGCGTCACCGTGACCGCCGACGGCACCCCCTACATCTGGACTATGGACGACGCCAGCGGCCAGCTCGGTGTGCGTGTCAAGTATTATGACAAGACTCAGGACGCCTGGCTCACCCTCGGCGGCAACGTGCTGCCCCTCGGCTTCACCCCCGACCGCCATACCGAGGTGGCCCTCGACACAGCCCCCAACGGCACGCCCTATGTGGTCTATACCAACACGCTGGACCAGGGCTTCCCCTACATGATGTATCTTGACCCCGACACCCGCCAGTGGAGCAATCCTGCCAAGCTCGCCGACCTGGCCGCTTCAGGACTTAACCTCAAGTTTACCTCCGACGGTGTGGGCTATGTCACCTTTACCAACAGCAATCACTTGCATACATTACGTACCGAATGACAAAGACTTTTTCAACCTTATTGATACTCGTGCTCTCGGTAGTGGAGGCTGCGGCGCAGCCCACTGCCGAGGGCAGAGTGTTTATAGACGCCAATGGCAACGGACGCTACGACCGTGGTGAGACGCTGCTTGCCGGTATTCCCGTCTCCGACGGCTGCCGTGTGGTCACCACCGACGCCAAGGGCCGTTACCGCATCGAGGTGGGCGAGGGAAGCAGCCTCTTTCCCATCCTGCCTGCCGGCTACACCATGCAGGGCCACCGCCTGGTCAACAGTGCCTTCGTCTATCCCGCCGTTGCCGGCTCCCGCCACGACTTCGCCCTCGCTGTCAAGCCCGTGAGCCCCCGTTTCAGACTCAATGCCATCGGCGACATCCAGGTAGGCAACTCCCAGGAGCTGGAGTTTGCCTCGCGCACCATCCTGCCCGAACTCATGACCAAGGACAGCACCGATGTCAATATTTTCCTTGGCGACCTGGTCAACAACAACCTCGCGCTCTATCCCCACCTGCAGCGCATGATAGCCCAGTTGCCCTCGCGCTCCTATACCGTGGTGGGCAATCACGATCGCGATGCCGACAGCGTGCTCTGGCGCCAGACCGCCACCTACAGCGCCACCTTCGGTTCGCCGGTCTATGCCTTCAACGAGGGCGACGTGCACTTCATCGTGCTCAACAATGTCTATGGCCGTGGCGCCCGTGGCTATGAAGGCCGTGTGAGCGAGAGCCAGCTCCAGTTTGTGCGTGAAGACCTCGCCCATGTCAGCCCTTCACGCCTGGTAGTGCTGGTGATGCACATCCCCCTCGCCGTGACCCGCAACCGCGACGAGCTCTTCGCCGCCGTGGGAGCGCGCCCCGTGCTGGCCCTCACCGCCCATCTACACCGCGTGATGCGCGACTTCCACCGCTACGACGGCCGCACCATTCCCGAGTTGGGCGTCGGCGCCACCTGCGGCTTCTGGTGGGTCGGCGAGCGCGACTGGG